>Ga0126339_10003005_pt1 | contig 12191 bp, 10 predicted proteins | sample OrbTmetagenome_2_FD_92532 | JGI IMG/M metagenome (GOLD analysis project Ga0126339, IMG submission 92532) | Coral microbial communities from Petempiche,Puerto Morelos, Mexico - Orbicella T R C metagenome | ecosystem: Host-associated > Invertebrates > Cnidaria > Coral | place: Petempiche,Puerto... | reverse complement strand
CAATCCATGGAGGACAGGTCGGGTTCTCAAAAATTTGTGTTATGGTGGTTATATATTCAGTTTTATGTTTATTTATTGTTCAATTTTTAACTTTTAATTAAGTGTTCCCAATGAGCTCTTAGCTTAGAGCTAAATATTTATTGACACTTAAATAAAGTTCAGAGCCACTGAAACAAAATATTCGTTTCTTAGATTTTTGCTTCATAACAAAGTTTGAACCTTACAACGTTGTAAATGCTTTTTCGCGAACTGTACGCGAAAACTGCTTTTTCAGCTGTTGGTTGGTTGTTCTCAAAATTGATCTGAAGAGGTCTAAAATACTACCTGTGAGCAATCACGGTAGATCGTTGTTTCATAAAATCATCTACTTTATTTTACTCCTCTTTTGAATCGCAATATTTTCACTTTACAGCCATCTCTTTTAGGAGAGAAGACTTGCACCCTTTCACAGATGTCTAGTCATGGGTTTGAATCGAGTTCAAGCTTGAAAGTTTTTTCAGGCTTTATTTTCACAGGTGCTTATGTTGTGTACCCAATTGTGATGATCTTTATTTCGGTACATCTTTCTCTGTAGTTCTGTTATATCTTTCATTTATTACATGGCTCAGTCGGTCTGGGGTGAAAAGGAGAATTCTGATTGGTTGTATGAACAGTGTGAAGTTTGCAATACGGACCGCTAATGGACCGCCCACGGACTGATTTCGGCCAATTGCGTTTTAAATTTCATCGCACAAGAAATAATGATCTATTACTGAACAGACGCACGGCAACGCGGAATCTATTTGTTTTTTATATAATAATTAAATGAATGCGCGCGCTCTGATTGGTCGATCAGCTACGGTTTGTTGTGCCAGTAAACTCAGGGAAATTTCGCTTGTCTTCTGAATTATTTTATAAAAGCAATACACCACAAGTTTCTACGGTTTAGAGGCATGGTAAACCACTTGTTGTTCTTCCAACATCCCGCATGGTTTATCAGCCTATAAACCATAAAAACTTGTAGCCTATTGCTTAAATATAATAACGAAATAAACTACTACTACAGATAAAGCTTTTTTATTTCAAAATCTTTCAACATAACTCGAAAGTTGGCCTTTGCCCACTTTGGCGAACACGAAAAATGCCATGTGACGTAATCTATTGTCTATACAAAATGAAGTAAACTCATTGGTTGCTATGCGTTGCGAAGAATTGTGATTGGTCCAGGAAAATCACGCCACTGTCAAACTTGACTCGAGCGTGGCTTCGCGTGGAATGAAAACTTACAGCGAAAGTAGAATTGAACTGCAAAATCTACAAATCTTGAAGAAAATGCTGGATAAGTCAAGTCAGTTTTTGTCATCAGAGCAGCCCTGTGAGTCGAAAAGCTTGGACGTTGCCTTGAATATTGCAGGAGTTGAAAAAATACGCACAGAATGAAAGGAGCGTTGGTGACGGTGGAAATTTGTGTCCTCTGTGGTTGGTGATTCTCAAATCAGTTTGAAATAGTGTCGGAGACACCTTTTAGCTGCGACGATACAGTTGGCCGTGAGCTGTAGTGAGCTATACTTTGCTCGCTGCTGTGCCCTGAAACGGACTGGAACATTCGCATCGGAAAGCAAGGTTAAGTGATGTTTTGGTGTTTCATTCCTGACATCAATCAGTGTTATTTTGAGACTGAGAAAAGTTGAATTTTTAAAATAAATTAATCTCATAAACATTTTGTTTATTGGGTTTGTTAAATGCGAGATAAAGTAATGGTTCTCGGTTTACCAAGACCAATTTTGTGTTTGGTTGAGTCTCGCTCGACTGCCGACTGAGACTGCTCGAGTATTTTTTCTGAGTCATTTTCCAAAAAACAAACGGCTTTATCTTTCTTCTTCCTGTTAAACTATGCTTCTCGTACCTGTTCAATGCTTCGACAAGACTTTTTTGAACCTTATCTTTTGCCCAGTCACAGAAGACGTCAAAATGTCAGTAAACGCGCCGCGAAAGCTAAGCATTTATTGACGCTTTTCACGTTGCTTTTGTGGACATTCAAATGAAATTGTCCTCCAAACATGAAGGTAAAATGATTTATACTTAAGAAAAAACTGTTTATTTTTGTGCGATGAAATTAAAAACGCAATTTGTCGAAATCAGTCCGTGAGCGGTCCATTAGCGGTCCGTATTGCAAAGTTCACACTGTTCATACAACCAATCAGAATTCTCCTTTTCACCCCAGACCGACTGAGCCATGTCATAAATGAAAGATATAATAGGACTGTAGAGAAAGATGTACAGACATAAAGATCATCACAGTTGGGTACACAACATAAGCACCTGTTAAAATAAAGCCTGAAAAAAGTTTCAAGCTTGAACTCGATTCAAACCCATGACTAGACAGTTGTGAAAGGGTGCAAGGCTTCTTTCTTGAACCAATCAAAATGCGAGAATAACTTGGCTTATTAAATAAACTGTTGTAGATATTGAGTGAGTAGCTTAGCAGTGTGCGGTTGTTAACAAAATGACATTTTGCGTTTTGGAAGTGTCTGCGACAAGAATTTAGATAAGAGTACATTTATACTAAAACAATTAGATCATTCGCTCCCGATTTCTATGCGTGCCAGCTGACTCGATTGGGCTACGCCGACTCGTCAGCTATCACGCGATGGAAATCTCTGGCTCATAATCTAATTTTAAAAGTCTTTGTTATGCATAAAGTTATGACAGTTGCTTGTATTAGAGGGTCCCCAATAGGTTTGGCGGGATACGGGATTTGGCTTTTCTTCGCGGTGATAGTTGGGATTTGAGCAGAAAACAAGGGCAGGAAGCGGAAATTACAATTACGAGCGGGAGCGTGATTTCGTGTTTTTATGGGGTTGGGACGCAGGATTCGCAAGGGGAACAGAGCGGGATACGGGATTTCAATTCTTACATTACCACATAAATTGTTATTGACCAGCACAAAAGCCACAAGCTGGCAGAAACGAACCTTTTGTGCGTATAGCTGAGTGAAGGTGAAGATGCTGAAAGCTTTGAAAGAAACTGTCAAGTGTGTTTACGGGTCATCTCTTGAATATGGGAATGAACAATCATTTTCTTTCACTGATACGTAAACAAAAGAAAGCAAAACAGTAAACCGTTTACAGAAAGAAACGTTATAATTTATTGTTCTTACTTATCTACTAGCCATTGAATTCTTTTGTGATCTTTTATGCGATGTCTATTTTTAAAAGGCTTCTGTGTTGGTAATTAAATTAATTATTAATTTAACAAATTAATAATTAACGCAGAAACGTCTTTGAAAAGTGGCCGGGATCGGGATTTCCAGGTAAAAAATGGCGGGATGGCGGGATGGCGGGATTAACAGGAGAAAATGGGCGGGAAAGCGGGATCTGAGAACCCTATTGTGGACCCTCTGTATTACGGAAAGCCATTAACGTTGTGTTGCAGGGTAAAAGACAGGGCTTTATCTATTTTGCTAAGAAAAATGCATAAGGACTAGAAAAATCTTGTCACGACTAAACAACAATTTTAAAAATATGTATACAAGTAAGGACTTGTTTAATTCTATTTAGCCTGGGGGCTGAGTAAGGCTTTGCGCTGCATTCCACGGTACTGGAGCGTGACGTACTGAACTGACGCGTCAATCTGTCGCACTTTGCTTAAAGAGGGGGGTTCTCTAATTATTTTAATAATTAAACGCTTTGGCTAAGACGGAAAGAGAAAACAATAGGCCTCGACACCGGGAACCGTTGGATGTTTAGGCCGATCAAGTTCTAATTGGATTAGTAACAAAATTTTTATTGGTTAAGGACACATTAGCGCGAAATTCAAACAAGCATTCTCCGAAAAATAATTCTTGCAGTGTGATTGGAAAGCTAAATTTAACACATTATACACATATTAACGTAACAAGTAACCTTTGAAGTTTCAGCGAAATTGTACGTGAGTAAAGTTACAAAGTTTATAAATCTCTATTGTGCGCTCATAATCTCTGTCATGTTTCCTATCCAGAATGACAGAAATGTCATTTACATGTAACATCACTGGCTGAAATATTCGCGCAAAAATCTGACACCTTTTAGCGCGTTTTCCTTCAGCGAAACAAAACAATAACAAATGTAAAATGTAACTTCATTCATCCCTGCGCGATTTGCGCAAATGTTTTTCTTGATGTCAGCATTAGACTGTAACTATTCGCTAGAAATCTTCAAAAATATCAAAATCTGACAAAATGTTCACAGCATCAAAAAAATATTCTCCTCCCGCTGAACCAATGTCTAAAGTAATTCGTCCATTTCCAAGTCGCGGGAATGTCTTTGTTAGAAATAGTGCTTCTTTTTCGTCTAGCTTTGTGGCACGAATGTCTTGTACAGAGTAGTAAGAACACAGACAAGTAGCAACAAGAACGCTGAACTGCTCTTTGAAGGAAATGTTTATGTTTCTCAAGCAAAGAAGAGACCCTTTGGCCTTGAATATCGCTTCTTCAGATATTTCCATACAGCTTTCGATGTTCAGCGTCTCAAGATGTTTTGCTATGCCAACAAGTTTAAGAAAATCGTTTGAAGAGATGGCAGTCCTGTTTGAGTTTAACCATGTCAACTTTGAGAAGAAAGAAAGCGGCACTTTCTGATACAGCTTTCCTATGTCGGCTTAATGGAGTTGTTCACAATGTTGCAATGCTTGGGTAGTTGACTTGTGTCCTTGAAATACAAAACGCCACCATGCAAGACAAACAGAGGACACACTCACTAGATCTTCTGGCTCAAGATACTCAAACATCAGCGGCCGAAAAAAGAGCAGAACTTCATTCATTTTTACCACGCTTGTTGGTGCGCCGAAAACGAAAGAAATGCATGGAGATCAATGCGTATGTGATTGAAATATCTCGCGCGGGGTTCTGATTTCGATTTGCGAAAAATTCACACCTTGTGATTGGAGGTATTCTCTGTAGAGTTTCCGACAGGTTACTGTTGTCACTGTTCTTTTTGAAAGGTTGTGGTGAGCTCATAGTTGTGAATCAGGTCTTTTAGAGCTTCTTCAGGATAAATTACATTTTTGAACGCGCAAAATGGATAAAAGGGAAGTTGTTGAAATTAGCTTTACGAAGATTTCGATACCTTTTACTTGGATGTATTGAAATATGTGAGATTCAATTGTTCGTTATATTCTATTTTCAGAAAGAGATTGGGTGAACCATGTGCAACTGAAGGCTCAGGATCCAAATGCGTCAAGTCTGATACTTGTGTAAGTAGCATTCGATTATTGTCAAGAAGACAATATACTAGCTCTGACCTTTTTCACTACTAATTTCCAAAACCCAATTTTTCATACAGAAGAATGAACTGCGCCAGATGTATGGAAAAGACATGCCGTCACCTAAAAAGCATTGCGTTGCCCAGGGATTGAAGATCGGGAAAAATTTTCAACAATTGGCAGAAGAATTGAAGATTACCCAAGCCACCGCAGAGGTGTATGGTATTGATTGTCTTGCGGCAGGACAAGATGTGGACCACCAGACAATCGCCAAGTATCTGGACATCGATGAAGAGTCTTTCGAATGGACCAAGAGCGAGGTAGTGTCAAGTAATGACAAGAAACTTCGCACTGTTCGGGACAACCTAAGGGAGGAATTTAGTTACAATCAGATAAGATTTGTTTTGGCTTGCCAAATCCGCGATCTAGAGTTGTAGTTTTTCAGTTTTGGCTTCACGTAAGCATAGACGCACGTGAGTGAGGTCAGCCTAACTTTCTTTCGGACAAATCTGTGAATAATAAAATAATCGCGTTTTATCGACTTTCCACCAGAAAAGGAAATTTTTTTTGAAAAATTGGGATCTCAGGGTGTTGGTCTCCTACGCAGCTGTTTTTTTGGGATGTCACGCAACGCTTGCGTGATAACCCGAAAAACGGCTGCGTGGGAGACTACGTACTACCAGGGTGTCGCCGGGAGTGAAAACCTTGGCATAAAATTAGCCAAGCCCAATCCCGTTGCAATTTTCAATAAGCCATTTCCAAATTCTATACTATTTTTTTGACACGTGATCTGCTGTTTGTCATGATTTTTCTCGCTGCCACACCCTAAGTCCAAAAGCTTTATTTTTGAAATTATTTTACGTAATCTATTGCGTCTGTTTAAAAATAAAGTTGCATGTCGTTGTTTGTTTATATAATTTCTTCCTTTTTCCCGTTTTCTAATTTTTTCATTCAAGTTCACAAAGTTTATCTTGGAATTTTACACCCAGCTACTTGAAGACAAACTGGGGACCACCTATCTGTATAATTTTGACAATAATCTTGAACATTCGTATAAATCGATGGGTCTCGATGGTTGAATAGCAAATTTCAGTTTGGAACGCAACATGCCAACTGAGGCTAATTTCATTCGCCCAATGGACTACTAAATTCCTAGGGTTCATTTCTTTAAGAAAATCCAAGATAGAATTCTTAATCCGAAAACGGATTTTGCGTTTCTTTACTAAACAGATTAATCCAAGATCACCCGGATCAGAGTGTATCAAAGGAACCGAAAAATCCTTGCCCAGAGTGGATTCTTCGGTTTCTTTGACGCACCATGATCCGAGAGATCTTGGATTGATCTGTTTAGTAAAGAAACGAAAAATCCGTTTTCGGATTCTTTCTGATTTAAGAATCCAATCTTGGATATTCTCAAAGAAACGTACCCCTAGTTTGAATTTCCCAAGAACAAAACAATGAAAACCCGAGTGGTTTGGATACATAAGTACTCTAGAATTCCCCCAAAGACACTCGAGTGTTAGCTATGTCAGCACAGAGCAACCGGTTTCTATTATAAAAAAAATTTTTAAAAAGTGCTTTGTAAAGCTGAGTTATAGGGAGTTGGAATAACGAAACATAACGTAACAATGACAAGAGAGCTTTTACAATGCCATATATGTTTTCATTTCCATGGCCATTTAACTGTTATAACAATGACAAAAAACCTAAGACCTTTTTGGCTAAATGGGAAACTACCCTAGGAAGCAACACAGAGATGATTCAATTCTCTTGGTAGCAATTTTTGCAGCTCTTACACCTGTGACAGGTGTACAATTCCTACCATTAGTCACTAGCTTCAGTGGTACAATAGTATTTTACAACAGTTTACAAAGTTTTCCTTAAAAAAAATCATGCTATACTCTGTACAGTACTTTTACATACAGATTTACATTTTCCTGTGGTGAAAACCCGAAACATAACTGTGTCTTAAAATTTAACCCCTGTATGGGTATGTTTCAGTTCAGTTTTATGTCAGGGATACAACAGGTATCCATACGTGTTTGCATGAATTCTTGTGAAATTGGACATTTCTATGGGGTCTGGCTACAATAGTATCCAGACTTTATTTTGCTCAGAAGTAGTTAACTGTGGTCAGAGAGCAAATGGAGAGGCCCACACCATAATGTTTGTTTAGCGTTTGATCATCCCAAGCTGAAAACGATTGTGCCTGATTGCCCTTATAAGCGTCAATTCGAGCAACCAATGCTCCATTACGACCATGAATATGAGAGTCAATGAAAATTATACTCCCACTACCGTCCACAATGATCATCATTGTCTTTTCATTAGCTGTTAACAAGTGGCATGACTGTTTCTGCTGAAGAATCAAGTATATAACCGCAGCAAACTGATCCAGTGGATTCACACCAAACATATCGTACTCATGTAAAGTTCCACAAACGGGGCAATGATCGCCAGCTGCATCAATGGCATCATCCACAGCAACAGTAATCCCCTCACCTCCGAACAACTCGTCGTGGATATCATTTCCAGTCTTGACTGCTTCTGTTACTGCTGCCTCCCATTGTCGTGTGACGGGTTGTCCAACAGGGGGGTGTAGGTAAACTGGAGTGGCAGTAAATGTAGCCAAAGAAAAGAGCAATGAAAGTGCATGCATTGCCACCATTTCTGCCGTCAATGGTTGACTGACTGACATTTCCCGGAAACAACGACTCATTGATGCCACATCCAACATTAGTTCCAGTCACAGGTGTCATTAAAGGTGTTGGGACAGGTGCTGATGAAGAGTTGGGTCCTACAGGTGATGAGGTTGTGGGGGCAGGTGCAGGTACGGTTGTAGTTGTAGATACAGATGGAGGTGCAGGCACGGATGATGGTGCAGGTACAGGTACAGGTGCAGGTACAGGTGCAGTGGGTACTGCTGCTGTTGGTACTGGGGTAGATGCTGATGCTGGATATGAAGATGAAGCTGTTGCAGGGTTTGCAGAACCAGAGGGGTATGTCTGTCTGGGTGCTGAAGGAGGAGTTGATAGATTGGCATTTCCAGTTGGTGGTGCTCTGTGAAGGTTTTGGATGTCTGCAGCCATACTCTCCATTTCTCGTTTCCTCTTTTGGTGGTATGTGCTCCACCAGCTCTTAATCTGCGCTTCCTTGAGCGGCTCCAGGCCTCTCTCTGAAATGCACTCCACAGGGTCTGCCCTCATCCCATAGTTCGCCTGCCGGTTATAAAATTCCATCATAACCTCCTTCTGCTGAAGCGAAAACACTGTTTTCCACCACTTTTTAGTGCAAAGCCTGGTTTTAGGACGTTCTCCTTAAGCTGGTCAGGGGCAACCATCTCAGAAGAATCTGAGCTCCGTTGATGCTCCATCTCATGTTGGACGAATCGGACACTGTATACCTCCTGACTCCCATTCCAACTCATACATGTACCAGATGTTCCCTGAAGATTAAGAACTCTTGAGACGTCACAGCACCTGTTGCACCTGCGATAGCACTTCTACGGTTGGCTAGACTTTTTAGCTGTTGTTCGCTTTTTTTAGATTCGTTTCCAATGCCTGCCAGTGAACGGGCTACAACTCCTCCAGTGTTTGGGCCAGAAGTTGAAAATTCGTAGCTCCCAAAGAGCGAGATATCTTTGAGCGTTCCTAGCTTCTCTGGTGCCTTGCTTCTGTCATTGAGAAGTTTTCTACAGGTGACATTCTTCATTGACTGCAAAATTGATCACACAGGAATTGCCTTATTAGCACACAGTTACTTTAAAACGTTAATATTATTAAAAGTCCGAATACAAGCCAGGTGGTCTATCAAACCAATGCTTATCTCCGGTTTTTGTTGCATGAAGCAACTATGAGTATTTCTACCCCCTCCCTGGATAGGATGCTAGTCCATCGCAGAGTTACCCCTAATATTAAATTCGCCAGTAATTATTTTGTACACCTGAGTGGAGAGAGGCACTGTGAGAGTCAAGTGTCTTGCACAAGAACACTACGCAATGTCCCTTGCCAGGGCTCGAGCCTGAACCGGTCAATCCGGAGTCAAGCGAGTGCACTAGCCATGAGGTACAAAGGAAGTACAAAAATCTTGTGTGCTCTTTAGTACTTCAACAAAACCATGCTTTTAAAATTCTGAAAGTTAGAGGGCATAACGCTGTATAAAAACAGTCACACATTTTGGGGATATCACCTTTACCAGTCTTTTCGGCTTCAAATGGGCCATTCTTGATGGTTTTCTATACAGCACTAAGCACTCTAGCTTACCAATGCAATGTTATTTTATACCCGACAGAATATCAATGAGGGGAGAAGGAGTGAACACTTTTTACTTCTGCCAAGTCATGGTCAGATATTTAATCATGTTCTGCTTTCTAAATAAAACAATTCCACATAAACAACAACATAATGCATGTATTCCTTGTACAGTGCAATACACAAGGCTGCTTATTTGGGTGCTTACTTGAGATAGAGAGAAGGAGAGGATGGGCTTATTTCAAACATTAGCCAGTATGATACCTGCTTATAAAGAGCTGTACTATGAAGAGTTTAAATCAAACAAATATACATACCCCAATCAGTTCTCCCAACTGACTTCCTGCTTCCAAGTTGTTACCCACTCTAACCCATCTAACAATCTTATGACTGATGTGGGCAAAGTGGGTATCCAGCTTTGATTTCCCCTCACCGGCCTCAAAGTTGTCGTATTCGACAAGGGTCAACTGGAATGCTTTGCTGACTTCTGCCAAATAGAGGATAAATCCAGTATTGTGGTAATGTGGACCATTGTCTGAAACAACAAAAGAATTTTACCAAGTTATAAGCCAGAACCGCCACACCGAGCATGGGAAAGACTAAGTTCTCACTTGTTCGAATTCAAAGGCCAGCAATACCTCCTACTAACAGATCAATACAGCAGATTCCCCGTCATCAGGAGGCTAACAAGCACCACGTCATCTGCAGTTATCAACCACCTTAAGAGCATCTTTGCTGAACACGGCATCCCTACGCAGCTGATGACCGACAACGGGCCGCAATTCAGCTCAGTAGAATTCAAGCACTTTCTGAACGTCTATGGAATGGAGCACGTTACTAGCTCCCCATGTACCCCAATCGAACGGGTTTGCTGAGCGAATTGTCCAGACTGTGGAGAACATCCTCCAAAAGTGCGATGAAAACAAAGAAGACCCGTACCTTGCTCTTCTGTCCTACTGAGCCACTCCTTTGGATCGCCAGCTGAAGTCCCCGGCAGAACTGCTCATCAACAGAAAATTTAAAATCAGATTACCCTTGTGCCAAAGGGCCCTTCTCAACAGTACTGACCATGAGGCCGTGAAAACCAAGTTTATAACCCGTCAAGAGAAACAGGCTCATTATTACCACCAGAATTGTGGACCATCCAAAAAGCCTCTTGAAACTGACCAACCTATCCGCATGTACGATCACCACTCACAGACCTTGGAGCCCGGTGTTATTATTAAGCCAGCCAAACAGCCAAGGTCTTATATCATCAGATCCAGCAGTACAGGTGCCACCTATCGAAGAACACGGTCCCAACTAAGACCATATACAACTGCAGTAAGTGACCCACAACGCCAACAGACGGAAACCCCAGTGTACCAATTTATCCTCACGCAGACATCACAGAAGGACAGTATAGCAGCTAGACCGGGATCTGACGATACAGCCCCACCGAACAACGCTCCGTGAAGGACCTCAGGCACGGCTGGGGGATATGTGACCAGATCTGGGAGAACTGTGACACCCACACAAAGGTTAGACTTATAAAAATAAGGACACAGAGGAATAGGATTATTAAAATAAGTGTACTGAGGAATGACCCTTTTGACCAGTATTGTAATACTCTAGGGGTAGAATACGTTCCATTTCGTTGTTGTTGTTAGATTTAAAGGAAGGGAGATGTCATATTACGTCATGCCACGTGCTCCCATCGGGCCTCGGGAGCTTGAAGTAGAACCTCGAGTATTCGCCATATTGTCCGCTCGTGTTGTCATGTAGTACCCGTTGCGTTGTTAAATAAAGAACATAGAAGGCAATATTGTGACAATTCTCTCCCTTGGTAGTCAACTAGACCTTTTCCCATTTGCAGAATATGAGCGGACAAAAACTTGATAAGACATAATCTTAGCAGTGTGTATGTTTCATGTTTGTGTTTTCTTTCAAGGCCCAAAGATAACTTACAATTACCGTTTGTTTAGACGGTTTTAAATTTATCGTGGTATTTTATGTTGAGTTTCGTTCATTTTGTAGCAAATGTGACAATTTTACTTTCCACGTCAGCGTTTGTAATTTGATACTTTTGCTTTCCTCGCCAATGTATGCAACAAGATACCTTTGTTTCCACGAAAATATAAGAAAGATGTCTATTTTTTTTACTCACTGTTGGAGATAAATGGAATATGAAAGTTAAATATCTGCTGAAAAGTTGAGGAGGAACGATTTTGTTTTATTTAATACGCAAATTTTCATCTCACCGATAAACAAAAACTAATCTAATTATCAAATAGTCACGTCGAGTCACAGAATAGTGCGTTCTCACTCTGTTGCCAGCTTTGGTGTTAACAATAAAACCACGTCAAACTAATACACAATGGTATCGAGTAATACAACTGAGGAGCGTTTCAACAAGACGTATTGAAGGAAGAGATCTTCCGCCGTGGCCGCCGTGCTTTCTCTGTTGTTGCCCCGTTGCTTTGGAACAGTCTTCCATAACATGTTAGAGATGCAGAATCGCTAGACATATTTAAAAGAGAGCTGAAAACAGTTTTTTTTTAAGCGTGCTTTTTTAAATTGAAAATTTTATTGTAGTTATTTATTTTAATTTATCTTTTAGCTTTTTACTTCTTTTTGTAATATGAATTTTTAACCTTGTAAATAGCGCCTTTGGACCCTTGGGAAAGGGCGCTTTAGAAATGTTATTATTATTATTATTATTATTATTATTATTATTATTAT
>Ga0126339_10003004_pt1 | contig 12192 bp, 6 predicted proteins | sample OrbTmetagenome_2_FD_92532 | JGI IMG/M metagenome (GOLD analysis project Ga0126339, IMG submission 92532) | Coral microbial communities from Petempiche,Puerto Morelos, Mexico - Orbicella T R C metagenome | ecosystem: Host-associated > Invertebrates > Cnidaria > Coral | place: Petempiche,Puerto... | reverse complement strand
TGGAAAGGTTTCCCCGGTCAGTAAAAGGCCTCATTAACCAGTTGGTGAGTCCATAGGCTGAATCACCAAGAATGACGGGTGGTACCACAACGTTGGTGATAACTTTGCTTAACCCCATGGGAAAAAACGTTCGTGCACAGCAAGCATCATAGAGAGGTGGATTCTTAAAAACATGAGAATCGTGAACCTTCCCAGGCCAGCCAACATACACGTCTCTAAAAAGATAATTGCTGTCCACCAAACCCTGGAGGATTATTGAATAAAATCCTTTTCGATTTACATGATCTTCAGGATTTTCATTTGGTGCCAAAATTGCAATGTGACATCCATCGACAGCACCTACTACCTGGGGAAAGCCTGCACGCATGAAGAAAGCCGCAATTTCCATTTCCATGTCTTGTCGAGTAACGGGCAAGTGAACAAGTCTCTTGAACAAAACTTCAACAATGCAGGTACATACCTCAAGCACGATTTGGCAAACTGTTGATTTGCCCATGCCAAAGAGGTTTGATACCGTCCTATAACTGGCTGTGTCTGCAAGCCTGTACAATGGTATTGCAACTCGCTCGTGCACAGATATCACTTTGCAATAGTTTGTATCTCGTCTCTCAATGAAAGGAGCCAGTTCTTCGCAAAGTTTTCAGAAGGTTACCTGGGACATTCGTATGTGTCCGACCCAGTCGTTGTTGGTCCATTGGTCTTCAGCCACATGCCAAAATAAATTTGCCTTTGGTTTCACCCAAATTTCTCTGACCAGCAAATGTTGTAGATAAACGATCAGATTTACAAAAAGCAAAAAACAGGCGCATCTTTCTCCTCCTTGTGTACTGAATCCTTGCAATAACAGCTCGGTTCTCTCTTATTTGTGCTCTATTATGTTCTCTCGTTTGGTTCAGCAACAACAACAGTAATATTTTGTCAGTTTTTGACACCATTTTGCAACACGTTTTTGTTGTTGATGTGTGCGTGATAGGCTATTTGCGTGACCCTATTATTTGCTCCATGGGATCCTAATAAGGAAAGATATTTCGGTCATGCAGGCGAAGCGAATTGAAGCGTGCTAAGAATGCATTGAGTTAAATTGGCTTCCTCGCTGTGAAGGACCTTTACAACAAAACATGTTTAACTAAACGCTGTTTTATCTAACCGTGTTTAGGGAAACTTGTTTAATTGGTGTGAATGGGCTATAAGACTAACTAATAATATAAGATAAGTTTTACGATCATATCAAACTTGACAAGTCTAATTTTCTAATAGTACTTTTAAAAACCCTAAAAGACCAAATAGTTTTTTATGAGTCAGGTATTGAGTTCCATAGTTTTGGCACCGTAAACAATTTTAAAGCGTAGGTTGTAGTGTTGGCCTTTGTCGGCTTTAAAATGTCGTTTAGTCTTAGGTCATAATTACTGTTTGTGTGTCCAATCAGTTCTTTGATACTCCTTATAGCAGTATTTTTGCAGTAGAATTGTGGTATAACCTATGACTTTCCCATTACTATTGCTTGGTATTTAGAGGTATTCCTCTTCATTCTGTTTTGCTCGTACCTCTCGTCAACATTTGCAAGATCTGCATTTACCTCTTCCACTTTCTCTGCTGTACTATCAGTAAAAAATATCTGTGTATCGTCAGCATACGCAGATAATCTACTCTGTTTGACAATGTAAACAAGATCATCCATAAATATATTAAATATTAATGGCCGAAGCACACTGCCTTGAGGGACCCCCGCTGAGATTTCTTTCCAGTTTGCAAGGTGATAGCCTAATCTGACCCGCTGACGTCGATTAGTGGGGTAGTCATGAATCAGGTCAGTGGTTTTGTTGTCAGCTCTAGAATATAAATTTTGTCGTCATCAGTTCATGTGGCAAGGTGTGAAATGCCTTTGAAAGGTCCATTGACACAATTCCAATAATATTGTGTTGATCAAGTTTCTTCCTCCACTGTTCTCAGGCTGAGAAGAGCAGTATCAGTTCTGTGATTTTTCCTGTACGTGAATATATGTTCGTGAAAAATATCTTCAAAATAATGACTGATTCTGGAATGAATGTGCGTTTTGAAGATTTTCAACAAGGATGGTAGTATACTTAACGGTCTTACAATTAACTATTTGTTGTACCTGTAGACTGAGATAAATGATAAGAACGAAAATGATCTGCTCTCTAGATTGCAACAACCAATCACTGTTATAAAACAATAAAATGGATTAAATCATGTCCAAAGACGTAAAAAAATAAACGGTCTCTTGTGTATAGTTCTAACAGGAACTACTTTCGTGATGAACTTGTCCTGCCAATTCAAACAGGAGCCTTGTAAAACAAACGTTTTCACTTAAACTCACTTAAGGTGATTCCTCACATTTGCATTGCGCATCCCTACTGTGCATAATTTATGGCGTCACTAGCGCGTGTTTGTGCACGCACATTGAAAACATGGTGGATTTGCCTTAATATTGAGTTCTGTCAGTTGAAAAATTGGCTACAGCTCACTAATGAGGTCGGGCACCCCAAATTTTTTTCCAGTCATTTTAATCAACTAATCATTAGCTTTGCGTGAGAAAAGACTGATCTGATTTCTATTGTTGAAAATTGAATAAATAAGGATAATAGCAGCTGCACTGTAGTCTTTTCTATTTTGCAGTTTGATAGCTGTGGCAAGCAATTTGGTTCTGTTATCTTAACAAGGATTCAGCTGTATGTCAAAATCAAACTTAAAAAGTTTATTTGTGTCCGACAAGAGTATTGACTGTAGTTTGAGGCGTGTTTTCACAAGTCTGGGCTCACAAAGTGTTTAAAATAACTTGGAATGCATTCTTGTAATAAGCTTTAAATAATACTAAAATGGGACATTTTTAATGCCTCACTGCTCCTTAATGAGCATGGGCACCCCCCTTTTTTATTTTATAATTAAAGTTTTTATATGATAAATATTAAGTGGACAAAGTTTGAACAAAAATCTATTGGCAGTTTTATTTCAGGGGAATTACCTTAAAACTATTCTAATAGCTAAACAAAATATATTATTTCTACCCTCCGTACATAATTTTAGCATATTTAAGTTATTTTGCAAAGAATTTTTGACACTTTCTTCAGATACTTACAGGTACAATAGAGCAACAAGGAGGCCGCCATCTTGGATGAACGAGCGAGGCATGGGCTCGAGTCTTTTCTATGCTACTAAAAGAGATGTTTCTTTGCCACTAGTGCATTGGAAACGAATCAGAAAACACAGACATACATATAAAAACTGAAAAATGCTTCTTTTGTAAGCATTTCTTTGCATTTGTTAATAAAATAGATTTACGCCACAGGTATCACATATCTTGATTTTGGTCAAAAACTAAAATCTCCCTAAAACGGGAGTGTGAACAGATTGACATGGGCACCCCTTCTAATATCATTTGGTAGGGTATAAGCAAGCTGTGTGCCAAATTTCATGCTTTTATCACTCTTGTCACGATCCAGCCTAAATTTTGCGTTAAGCCACCTGACACAAAGGAAGGCTTTCTGGTCGAAGTTTTAAAGGATCGCCTTGTCATTTTGTCAGCCTTGGGGCACATCAGTCTTGTGTTTAATACAGCGTGGACCAGGCAGTGATTGCTCAGGCCTGTCTCAATAATGCCAGAGTCTTTAATAAATGCCAGAACATTTGTAAGGATGACATCGAGGTAGGATGCTCTTGTTCGTGGAAATACAAGTTGGACTTCTAATAAGACCGTCTAGATCGTAAATGTCATAGATATCTAACAGGCATTTCCTCTGTTGATTGTTGTGGAGCAGATTTATTATGATGCAACTCAAGTTCCCGATGCAAATCACATTCTCAGAAGTGCAGAATGCTTTGTCCAGAAGTAAAGTTAGTTTGCTCGTAAATGTGGTATTATCAACAGATGGGGGTTTGTATGTGCTGATGAGAATGAATTATCTCTGACCAATTCGCAAGTCGAACATAATAGTTTATAGTTGTTTATCACCCTGTTTCTTATGAGAGGTGATGATATTGTCCTGAATATGGACTGCAATACCACCACCTCCCTTAGTTCTGTCCTGACGAAAGAGGTTATAGCCATCAACGTGAAATTGACTGTTAGGAAAAGACTGATCGATCTTTGTTTCTTGCACCGAGAGGATGTTGATTGCATTTGACATCAGCCAGTCCTGTATCTCCACAAATGTGTTTGGAAGGCTGTTTATATTCAAGTTTTCAATAATGTAGTGTTTCTTGTAGTTAACTCTGAGTTGTCTGATTTTTTCTTCCTCATTCTTTGCAGTCAATAAGTTGGCTATTAAATTGGTGTCAACTTCTTGTTCATCGTGATTAAAGAAGAAGTCCTTTAAGTTGTGCCAGGAACACAGAAGGAACACAGAAGACAGGTCCAATCAACAACTAAAGATAAGTAAAGAACAACTAAAGGTAATACATTTTTATTTGCAAAATATCAGCCTCAATTGGCATGAAGCTATTCCATCAGCATCATTATCATGCACACAGGAATACCACCTAGTGATATTCATAACTCAACTCTTTTAACAATTTTCACATTCAATGATTTCTGTAAACTTCCAATTGAATATCTGTGCTGTGTCTACTTGTAATGGTGTCAAGAAAAGGTAAGCCTTGCCCATTGGTGTTTTCTAGTTCCAAAGTGAACTGTATATTTGGGTTAATTGAGTTCAGATGTTTATGAAACTCATCAACTTGATCCTTTTTTAAACAAGAATGATTATCATCAGCATAGCAAAATAGCAATATCCGGAAATCAGAAGTCTGTGTCGATGACCACGACCATGCAATTTTGTTTCATTTGACACCTCTGTATCTACTGTTTGATAGTTTGACATCAGTTAAATTGCTCAGCTGCAGTAAGCACATGTACCAGATGCTGATATTATTTGAAATAGACAGTATTCAGCTAAGAGTGTTGTCATAATTTGGTAACAAAATTTCTGCTTCCAGTATCCTGAAATCAGAAGTGGATGTCTATGGCCATGAGCAAACACTTTTATTTCTCTCCACACATCGTTGTTATCTACTGTATGTTGGTTTGACATCAGGGCAAACAGCACATGTCCCAGAAGCTGATATCATCTGAAGTTCTTGAAAATGCCGTGAATTATACCAGTATAAAAGCATCAGTTATTACCTAACTACATCCCAGAGATGTCTTTGTCTTTTTGTGTTGAATACATCTCTGTGTTGAGTATTTTCCTTCCACACTATTATAGTTTTTTTTTCTGCAAATTAAGGGACAATTAAATGTTATTGTAAGATAAATAACTTTTATATGCAATTGCGTCTAAAGCCTATACAACCCCCTTAGTCCTTTAGGGTTGATATATTTAAAACTTACCTGCCCTGTGTGTTCAAGAACCTAGCAAACTTAAGACTTCATTACTTTGTTTGTTGACCTTTTAAAATCAAAGGTTTTGAAAAAAATTTGGAAGAAATAGAATTGGTTCTGGGAAATATGTCAATTGTTGAAATATTGAGCTACAGCACAACCTTTTATACCATGGCCAATTCTTAAATCTGGCCCTATCCCCCACCTGAGGGCAAGGAACAAAGCAATTCTTAAATTCCTAATTGAATATTTTTTTCTTAAGAGCCCCAGTTTTCAAGCTTCATTGTCAATTCACAAAATGAAAGTTTGAAAAAACACAGAATGCTTATTTCAATTTTTTTCTTGAGAATTTCCTCATATTTCCTATAGTCATTGTCAAGCTCAGAAATATGGTGGAGGATGGCAATTAAGAACTGGCTAGCTTTGGAGACACTGCTGACATTGGTGAGAAGTCCAAGGTACACAACCAATTTAAGGCCTCAATGGTTGCTAGAGAATCCCCTGCTTTAAATTTATTTATATATATATCCACTTCTTACCTGGGTTTGATTTCCAGACACGGGGTCATATGTGGGTTGAGTTTCTTGTTGGTTCTTTACTCTGCTCTGAGAGGTTTCTCTCCAGGTACTCTGCTTTTCCCCTCTCCCCAAAAACCAACATTTACAAATTCCAATCTGATACTGGAATGCATGAGCATTTTTGTGAACTCCTTGGTACTCGGTTGGTAAACAAATTACATATTACATTATTACATATTACATGCATATTACATATTGTGGCTAGTGTCCATGGATAGCTTTTTCAACATGTGAATTAGTATTACTTGTCCTTTGAAAGTGATTGTATTTTTTCTTGATAAACATAAAAAGGTATTGAATATGAGGTTGATATAACTCCAGCTGACCATTTGAAGATTCATTTCAACAGAAACCAACCTTTTATAATTTCTTTCACCATCAATACCATTCCAAAATCTTCCCTAATTTTTTTCAGAAGTACAAGTAAACAAAATTACTACAAACGAGCTCCTGTTTCATGCTGTTTCCTTGAATTATACAACAATGCACACAAATTCTAAGAAATAATAAGTTTTTGGTTAAACCAATTGAAAAAATGGGCTAAGACGGGCTTAATGTCTCAAGAATTAGGAAAAAGGAGGAGCAGGCACATTTCTACAAAGGCACTTCAATGAAGTCGATAAGAGCTGCCATTGACCACTTTTTTCAGGGCTAAAAGTCTATTTACACAAGCAATGAACAATTCCCTGATCCTCTAAGGATGGAGTACACTGCAGACATTCCACTCATTCTTGATGCTCTTTGGTGGTAAGCATTCGAGCGTGGGCATTGCTGTTGACTGAGTTATGGGAGGTGACTTCAAACCTCCAGGGTAGGTTGGTTGACCTCCCAAAAACTCCTTGCAATCCAACCAAACTTTGGCCTTTGCCATGGGTAATGATCAGCCCACTGCAAAAAATCAGAGTGACCTGGTACCCTTGCAATAAATTCTCCCACTATTAGAACCCACTATTACAACTAGACAAACTTAAGGTGATGGTACCAGTTTTACAGACTTGGTGAGGATTTTCTGTGAGATTTAAAATATGAAAAAAGCAAAACAAATATGATGGCGCAAAGATTATTACATACCAGGTTGTTTTTGTCCTGTCTATGAGAGATTGGATGTCCTTTGGGCATTAGCTGTTAAGCAATTCAGTACGCATAAGAAAAACATTTCTGCAACTCAGTGCCCAAAATCCAAATAAAAGTTTCCATCAGTGCGGCAATCAACCCTGTCACCAATTGCGATTGTAACAATTTGAAAACTACAGTGTTAAATTCTGCCAAACATCTTGTCCCGTAGTTTGCCTTGTTTTGTGTACATCACCAGACTTGTAGGTTTCTATACCTAGTACTCCTCCTTTGCCACTTACGCAGAAGACAGTGACAACAAAAAAGAAAATAATGAAGAGTCTTGGTGGCATCAAAAAGGTTGCTTTGCTGCCAAAGGGCGAGTTTCACAACTTAAAAACTTTGCAAAAGCAAGACAGTTCAAATTTGATGGGAGAACCACGTGAAAAATGCTACACCCAAAACCTGGTACTCAGTCTCTCCGATGTTTCTGTCAAGGGCAATAGGCTACTTAAGGGTAACAAATATGACAGTGACTAAAAACCTAAAAGAAGATAGTGAATGAAATGGTAAGTATTTCTTGGTGAATTAAAATGCTGTGTGCCTTTGCTAAAGTAGAAAATTGAAGTTTTTAATGAAACTTGTTAAAAGTTGTTATATCATTATTAGTTATTAAATTTTCAACCTCAGATATCGTGTCTCTAGCATGCTGATTGGCTCACTCAATCTTGGTTATCGGCTCATATATCATACAACCTTATATGAAAACTGATTGCACCAAATAGTGCCAAGCTGATTTATTAGTGCAAGAAGTGAGAATTTTCTGACAAAATGTCAGAAAAAAGTAGATTTTGCAACCTGTCTACCAATGTACACCTCAATGACAAAGAAAGTTCCAAACTTCGGTATGAAGTTATTTAATAGTGCGTATCTGAATTTTTCTTTCAAATTAAAAAGGAAATTGCAACTCTTCTGTGTATCAAGATTTCAAGCACTGACAAACATTACACAACACAAACAACAACAAATTTTACCTGTAAAATTCTCAGAATGCCTTGTGAGGCCCTGTGGGAGTAAGTTTTTGGTGAAACCAATTGAAAATATGAGCTAAGATGAACCTAATGCATACCTCAAGAATTCAGAAAAAGGAGGCACATTTCTACAAAAGCACATCAATGAAGTTGATAAGAGCTGCCATTGACCACTTTTTCCCGTTGCCACCACACAATAAGACCTTTTCAATAATTGCCACTCCTGCTTTACTGAGGTAAATAAAGTGTTGGAGCATTTGTAAAAGACTTCAGGAAGACAGGCAAAATTGCTGGCGTAGTCCATAAGAAACCAATTTCAAATGAGCAGATGAAGAAACTGTTCGACAGCAGCAAGCTCGGACTGGCCAGGAGGAAAAATCCCGTACAGCTACAGAGGATGACCCACTTACCATGGTCTCTTTCTCAGCCAATGAGGACGAGAAAATCAAAGTCAGCTGATGCCAACAATGCTGTTCTTGCAAAACTCCTCCAGGAGTTGAATATTTTTTTATTTACACTGCATATATTACATGACATTTACAGTACATTTGTTATATTACAAAGCTTTCAACTTGCAACGAAGTACTTAAATCTACATATAGTATGCTATACGTGTGAGTTCCTGTCCCTGCTCAGATGCTCACGAATGCTTGTCGAGAGATGTTGGCTAGTCTCACCGATGTAACAGGCATTACATCCTGCATACGGAAACTTGTAGACAATGAGTGAATGTAGATCGGGAGGAACAGGATCAGTAACACTAAATATACTACCAACTTTAAAAGAAGACCTAACTCATTGCCTCCTTTCAGACCTATAGTCTTGTCGATTGGGACCTATAACTATGAACTATGCTCTCTAATACAACCCTACATCCCTACTAATTATTGCACTCAGGATAGCTTTACTTTTGTTAATGAAATCCAAGATATACCTTTATTGGGTAATGTTATGGTTTCATTCAACGTTGAACGTTTATTTACCAACATACCCTTGAATGAGTGCATTGAACTAGTGGCTCACTACATAAAGGAAGATAATATGGACATTAAGTTAAGTGCCACCAAGCTTAAAACCCTTTTACATTTTGCCCCAACCCAAACTCATTAATTTTTTTGTTCCAAGGTTCTTTTTATGATCAGGTAGTTGGTGTGTCTATGGGCTTGCCCCTTGCCCCCATCTTAGACAACCTTTTCATGGGGCATAATGAGAAGGATTGGATAGAAACTACAAGGGCTCTAAGATTTTGTTCTATCAATGATATGTCGATGACACTTTCTGTGTATTTGAGAGGGAGCAAGATGCTGTTTCCTTTTACAATTACATCAATTCCCAACACCCTAACATATGGTTTACTGTGGAGAAGGAAGTTGATAATAAGTTAGCTTTCTTGGATGTCTTGGTTAATAACAACCACCTTAATCTCCAGACATCTGTTTTCCATAAGAAAACTTTCATGGGGCTCCTTATCCAACTATTTTAGTTTCACTTCATTTTCCTACAAAATGGGTCTTGTTAGAACACTGGTGGACAAGATCAACAATTCTTGGCTAGGCTTCCATAACGATTATTTAAGATCTTACCCTTATTCTACAGAAGAACCTTTTCCCTTTTCACATTGTAGAAAAGGTCACCAATAAATATGTCAGTAGTGCTACAATCCGCCCGTCAGCTAGCTCTCACGTTCACCAATCCATTTCAACTTACTATTTTAAGTTACCCTATATAGGCTCCTTCACTAGAGAAACACAGAAAAGGTTACGCAAACTCGTTCAGCGCTATTGTACTAACATTGAAATTGAGTTAGCTTTTTCTTCTTTTAAAGTTGGTAGTATGTTAAGTGTTAAAGATCCTGTTCCTCTTGATCTCTGTCTGCGCATTTTCTACAAGTTTTCGTGTGCAGGATTTAATGCCCGTTACATTGGCAAGACTAGCCGACATCTCCTGATGCGTGTTTGTGAGCATCTGAGCAGGGACAGGAACTTGTGCGTATATCAGCATTTGCAGCAATCCCAGGCATGTTGGTATTTAGCTAATAAGAACTGCTTTTCCATCCTGGATTGTGCACCCAACAAACTACAACTTATGTTGAAGGAAGCAATGTACATCAAATGAGAGATTCCCACTTTAAAAAAGCAGCTGAAACAGGCTGACTTAACTCTCTTGTTCTGTTATTATTCTTTATGTATATACATTTATTTAGTACTGCTTTAATTTATATTTTTTGTTCATAACATTTTGTGTTATAATCATTGTAATTATTTCTATTTTTTACAATTTTCTTCCTTGTATTAAGTGTAGTGCTTGCGCAAGTGTTATTCCATGTCTCGTGCTTCTTTAAATTGTACATTAATTTTTCACAATTTTGAATTGTATCACATTTTACCAATGTGCCATTGCTTGTATTAATCTGACCACTTGTAAACAAATTCACAACTGAAGATGATCGTTGAATGATCAAAACATGTCTTGTTTTAAACTAAAAGTTGTTGTCCATTTCTTAAAAATAGTTACTTGCCTGCTATTATGCAGACCATACAAAATGTTATATTATATTACCTGCTTTGTTCAGTGTTTTTAGCTGAACCAAATTCAGCATGGTTTTTTACCAGCCACAAAAAAAACACAAAATTAGGCAGTTTGAAAACTGTGAATAAGAAAACAAACACAGGTGGTTAAGTTACATGCTATTGGAGAAACTTGGAAAGTGTCCTTCAGTATAATGTTAGGTTTTGGGGAAGCCTTCAAAGTTAGTAGTTCAGAAATTAACTTGTACAACTCCCCTAGCTTGTTTCTTGTATCACAATTATCTTGATGAGGGCTTTACTATACTTGCATGGTGGTCAAATAAGAGGTCAGTGACTCAACAGTGGGTCACAAATCAGGGAGTGGGTGGTGGGTTAAAAAATTATAGAATAAAGTTATCTTCAAGCAATTGTACTAAGATCTGTGACAATTTCTCTTTGATACCAATTGCCAATGCCACCTCAACTCTTGTTTGGTGCTTGTAGGGGCATTCCCCAGCATATATGAACGTTTCTAGTGCTCTAGTGTTTTGGTAGCCTTGTCCCCATAAGGCTAAGGGGAAGAGGCTAGGGGTCACTTAACAACATAGGTTGACTGATGCAGTGCTGAGAGCATCACATATACTGTTTAAGATATCATGCATCATGTGCAAATTGTCAAAGGTATTTTCTGACTGCCCAGCTTGTGATAATAATGTAGGAATCACATGCTGTTTCAAGGCAAAAATGAACAAGACCAGATGTTGCTCTCACTTTTCAACTCCCTCCCTGGCCCTTCTGTTCCATGCATAGTAGCCAGTGGTTTTGTTATTTCACATTTGGAGAAGATGCCACTCTTTTACCACAGGGTACAAATAAAACAATGTTTCAAGCTTTTCAGGCAAGCTTTAACTACGATGCACTAACCAAAAAAATCATTCTACCTAGCCCTTTCCCCCCAGAACTTTCTTTGTACACTGTACTGGTAATATTATTTTGTCACATCTTTCATGTCTTTTTTTAGTGAAATGCTTTGCATGTGGTGGCAAGGGCCACAGTTACAAAGTCTGCCCTTCCCAGAAGAAGCCGGTACATGTAGAAAAATAAAGAATATCCCTAGGGGCTCATGGATTGGCAGTTAACTTGCAGGTTTTTGTTTAAATATTTTTTTCATTTTCTTTTTCTTTTTCTTCCTCATATTTGTTTTGTTTTAATAGTTCCTTCATTTGTTCATTTGTTGAATCATTTCTTAATTAATTGACTTAACCAAGTATAAGTGAACAAGTATACAGCATTTCCAAGAGGAAAATAGAAATTTTGCTTACCAAGGTCAACCAAGATGGGCTGTCACCAGATACGAGAAAGGAGGGGATGACAGACTCCTTGGAAACTTCTCCCTGAAGCAGGACATGCTGTCATTGACTTTATACTTTCGTATCAGGCTACAGAATCACACTATTGGAGAGCAAGAAATGGGTGCAAGAAATACTTTGATTCCAACATTTTGATATGTCAAATGGGTCTGAATTTGTCTGTGAACACTCTCATTTAAAGACAGCCAGCTTAAAAAAATAAATAATGGACCTGTAATTAGTTTTTCAACTTTTAGAAACATAATAAACAACAAACTTAAAGATGTTCGAAACTTAAGAAAGTCCAGGGTTTTTATTGCTACTTTTACAAATCAC
>Ga0126339_10003003_pt1 | contig 12192 bp, 3 predicted proteins | sample OrbTmetagenome_2_FD_92532 | JGI IMG/M metagenome (GOLD analysis project Ga0126339, IMG submission 92532) | Coral microbial communities from Petempiche,Puerto Morelos, Mexico - Orbicella T R C metagenome | ecosystem: Host-associated > Invertebrates > Cnidaria > Coral | place: Petempiche,Puerto... | reverse complement strand
TAAACGAAAAAAAAAAAAGACAATTGTTTCAATGACAAAAGAAAAAGCACTAACACCAATGAGTAGCTCAATTGAAACAACAAGATGACGACCAATTTAGCGAGTAGAAGGTATTTGAAGCAATCGTCCTCATCACTATCAAAACTTATAAAAGCCTCGGAATTGGTACCTCTTAGGGGTGAAAAAAGTTTCAAGCCACGCCCACAAAAGGGATCTTGGTATCTCAGTAAGGGATTGTTTTCAAAATTTCCAACGGGGGTCTAAATCAGGACCGCCAAATTCCAGAGGACACTCAAACCATGAACACTTCGCATTTCTTGAACAGTTTTTGGTTATTATCCAATAGGGGCATTTGATATAAACAGAGGGATTAGCGTCAAAAAGACGCTAATCCCCTTGTCTGTATCAAGAGCCCTTATTGGATAATCATCAAAAAATGCACACAACTGTCACATGATCACAGGCTATTGCTAACTGGACACCTTTGAAGTGGTCTAGTCTTTCCGCTCTGATCCTTTATAGTCTAGCTGGACTGTCTAGTCCGTCTGTGTGGCAGAGACTCGGAGAGAGGGAATGAACTGATTTATCTCGAGCCGGGACATCTACAGTTGGTTTCTCGATTCAAGACAGACCAAGGACAGTTTGAAACAGTCAATAGATAGTTTACTGAACTGAAGCTGCTACATCTTTGTGGAAAACAAAATAAGTTGTGGTTCAAATACAAGTTCTCGTGTCTTGGTCTTTTTTGTTTCTGCTGAACTATGACAGACCTTCTAGAAGTCGTTTCCAATATTACTTCCCTGGCTTCGTTCGAGGGACATGAATAAACGAAAGATTAAGCACAGCCGGTCGACTTGTGGCAAGTGTAAACTACCACCGGGACACACATACCACCTTGAATCCTGCATTAAACAGCCATGCTAACCGCTTTACGTCGAATAATACTGTAGTTACACAAGACCACGTCTAAATTCAGTCTCGGCGTGTATTGTTGTTTATCTTTATTTTAATAAGCTTTAATAGCAAAATTTCTTGGACGAGAAAGTGACCTATGTCTTTAGGCTTTTCGTGTTTTTTGTTAATTTTTTCCCACCTTTCCTTTTTCTCCATTTCTTATCTTTTTGCTACAGTTGTTGACCTTCCAGTGTGCTTGCTGCCAATTCATGTGTATAGTTGGGGGAAATTTTGCTCCGAGATTTTGACTCACATTGCTGAGCATTTTCGTGCATATTTCACGCTCAATTGACTTAATGACTCTGATCTGGGTATCATTGAAGATAATTTTTTTTCCTGCTGCAGAACTTGAGTATAGAACAAAGGCTAACGTTCATTACGGGCGGCAATAGCGTCAATGGATTAAGGGAGTTTTCTCCAGGGAGGGAAGCGGTGATTTATTCCTTTCTTCACTTTGACAAAGGAAAAAAAAATATTGAAACATCATGTGACAAAATGAGTATGAAAAAAAGGGGCTGTAAGTGAAAGCACCAAGTTCTTATGGATGACATGAAACTTTAACACTTAAATTAATTATATTCCCAGCAGACTGATACATGCTTAAAATGCCTGCAAATAGTTGTTGTACATGAAATGACAGTTGAAAAATATGGTTACATACATTTTGGCATTATTGCAAATATTGTATGTACATGTGGCACTGCCACACCACTAACAAGTAAATTTAGAAAATTTTAGTGTAAAATATCAAAGGTGCCCAATCAAATCCTTGCCCCTCAGTTGAGGTTAAACTGAATAGTTAAAAAAAAACATTTAGCTTTCTCTAGCATCGTCTTACATAATTGGTATTTTGGCTTTTGTTCATAACCATGAAAAGCTGTTCGCCCAAAAGCAAAAAAGAAATCCTATTAAACCATTTCAAATTTAACATCCCAAGAGATTGTAATCCTTTTTGTTGGCACCAAGAATCAAGATCTCTGACCTTTTCTGATTTGCAAGTTTGCTATAAACAGTTATTGAAAGATTTTGCCGAAAACTAATTGGCTGAAAATAAACTGAGAATGAGTACTCTGCACCTGCTTTAAAAAATAAGCTGTTGCCAGAGGTTGCATTTCTTGATGCTGACTAAAAGGATTGTGGCCTCCGGGGACAAGAATGGCGAAAGCTAACTAAGACTTAAGGCCCATTTACACAGAAAATTTTTGCTACCATTTTGGTCAGGATTTCCTTTGAGTTTTCTGCTGCACTTGTGTTGCAACCAGCTGCAACCTCAGTGCAATTTAAGCATGATATCGTTAGACTTTCTATGTATTTTAACACACATGTTGTCCCAGAGTATCTGCAGTCATCTCACAATGACACTAAAATCACCAAATCACACTGAGAACATAGCTGGTTTACATACATATTTAAGTTGCGATCCAAGTGCAACAGAAATCTTGAATTTCAGTTATCTATGTCTAGCAAATAAATTCACACCAGATAACTAATTTAGTATTTTATAATATTTATAAAATGTTTTGTGATTCAGGCTACAAAAATCCATTTGGGTGAGTGATGATTCCTGTACAAAAGTGCACTTTTCTACAGTAACAACTAACACTAAAATGTTGTTTTAAAAATAAACCCTTTGCTATTTTATCCTTGCAACCCAGTCAAAATTTGTCAACAAAATTTCAAGAGTGATTAATAAAATAAGCCCTGAAAAATTTACTATAAATTGATATCAACAAAAAAATATGTTTTCAATCATTATTTATATGTTCCCTTTCGATGCATTTACCAGTTCAATAGTAGAAAATACCACTCCAAGGATTCCACAGCCAATACCAAACACTGTGACAAGAACTCTGCAAACTACCTGGAACCAGTTAAGCTTCTTCCACTTCAGCTTGAGATGGAAAACACAAGGAAATATGAAACACAAGCTGGTTCCTGTTAGGCTGCCAAGCAGGCCCATAACCAGACCAAAATGAGGAACAGTGATTGCCAGGAAGACACCAAAAATAAGGAGCAACGGCCTTGTGAGAATCAACCAAAACCAATGGAAACCTGACTCTTTGGACAGGTGAGGAAAATGAGGAAGCATTTTGTTGTCCCAGGTCTCCAACACTACGAACATGACAAGAGGAAAAGCAAGGACGACATTGGCAATCACAAAGGTGTTGGAGAGAATGTAGAAGACAGAACTGGTCTTGATGTTGATGGTTATGGCCTGGTTAAGCTCTTGTCCATATCGAAACACACCCATAAGGCCCAGAATCAGTTTTGTAATTGTCGAGTTTGCAAACGCAACATTCAACATCATGGGATACTGTTCAGGATATCGCATGCTTCCTTCCACCCCTGGGAACACGGCGTGTGCTGTGAAGCTGAACACTATGATGCCAAATCCAACCAGGAAGGAGTTCAACTGGAAACCTGGCATGTTGTGGACACTCATCTTGTCGTACTGCGTAACACAATAGATGATGATTGTCAGGACTGCGGAGAACAGGGAGAAAACTGAAATCATGCTGATCCAGGCGATTACTGACACTCGAGTGATAAAGATTCCAGGAAGGACAAAACAGCCCACAAGCACAGACCATTCATAGACATTCATGGAGGTTCTGTTGTGAAACAAGTCAAGAAAGATAGAGGCCATTAGCACAATGTATGTCACCGCTATTCCAGACATCTCGCACACCTGCACAATGCTGACGATCTTGTTCCCCCATCCGGGCCAAAAGGCTTCGCCAACATCCGGGTAGTTGACCCTTACTCTTTTCTTTTGACCCGTGCGCTTGGAGTCTTCGTACAGACACTCGATCAACAACTTGCCAGTGTAACAACAAAGGTAACCGCAAATGAGAATAGACACAACAGCGGCCCACCCTCCCAGTTTCACAGCATACGGTATGCCCAAAATCCCCGTGCCTTGGATAAGATTTGTTACATTCCAACCGGCGAGAAACGCTGAAGCTCTGCGATCGTCGGAGGGTTTTTCGATCAAGGACATAGTCATTGTCGCGGAACGTAATCTCATTAAACTACGGGACAGTGCCATTCTTGATAAGCTTACTCCGAGAAAGCTCTTCCCAACTTCAGGTTCGCCCCGAGTCAAAGGCGCCTTCTCTCCCAACGGTACGACAGTTGGCCCCGATGGCCCCAAAGCGATCTCTTCACAAGGTTGTCTAACTCTTGGGGTTGGTGTTGCAAGCAGAGGGGAGTTTTCCGCCATTGTTGATTGTTTCCGTTCTCGGTGTCCTGCTGTGTTTTAAGGTTGTTCGCCACGTGTAGATTTCTGTAAACAGTTCTTGCATCAAAAGGCAAACACGTACTTGAGATTCTCTTACCCGTTGTTGCCTTTGTGACGTACATCTAGACATCCTTGGTGTGTGTTTTTCACGTGTTCTTGTTTCCCAAGGGGAAACTAGGACCAACCAACTAGCCAATCACAGAACCAAACACTTCGTACATTGTCCTTTGTTTACAACAAAATCTTAAAAAACCCTAGTCGTTGTATTTGTTCATCAAAACAAGAGAAGAGTACATTAAAACTACAAAGTTCTCTTTATAAAAATTATGCGTTCCTTCACGGCGTTTCAACAACAAATTAGATCCAGACGTCACGCGTCACACAACACTTCTCTCGGGGAGTGAGTCTCGCGGTACGCTGCGCCTGCTTGCATCCGGTTTTTCGAGAAAAACAATAACAACACTGCGTTCGCAGGTTACAATGTAGGCTCAATTTCCACCGCTTTCTCGAGTCGGTCTATGTTCCTCCCCGAGAAGAGCTGGTAATCGAGCCTAGTTACGATGGTGAGAATGAAATAAGAAGTAAAACCACCCCTCCCCCCAAATCAATGATGAACTGTTGCTATTAAAACCCAAAACGCGCCTTTTTTTCCATTATTGAAATGGGGGGAGGGGTGGTGTTAAATTTTCATGTAAATTGTCCAATATTGTAGCTTTGGGCTGGGATTGGAAAATCATTTTAGACGCCTGGTGGAAAATATGAAATTGTTTCATTGGCATTAAACTCAATGTTGGGACATGAAGAACTTATCAACTCACATTTCTAGTGGCTCTGTAGTAAGTGAAAATTGATGTTCTCTAAGCCCTAAGCTGAGTCAAAACCTGTCTAAATCAAATTTTTGGAATAGCTGGGTTCTACCAAGCCACTGCATATTTCCAATAAATTATTTTTTTTTCCTGAAATGAAATAGGTACCATTAAGTCAATATTTTGGTTTGGTCACAGTCAGACACATCCTCAGGAACCCAAGGGCAGGTGGTCAGGTAAGGAGGAAAGTCACTAGATTGGATGCCAGTCCATTCCAGGGATCCTCCCCAGAATTAATTTCACCGGTACCCATTTATACACCTGGGTGGAGAGAGGCACTGTGAGAGTAATGTCTTGCCCTGAAGAACATAAGTAACCCCAGCCATGGTTTGAACCCAGACCACTTGATCTGGAGTCCAACACACCAACCATTAGGCAAGTGGTTTGTGCTACAGACAATGTTGAAATTTATATTTCCTTTAGTTTACTGTATACATGAAATTCATAATGGCAATACCAAAATGCAGTCCAGTGAAGGAGTGTATATATTGCTGCATGTTTACATCTGTGAAATGATATAGTCAAGGATGTTTTATATAACAACAAAACACGCAAATTCTAAAAATAGAATGCAAATTATTGGAGCCCTGCAAGAGTCAGACAACATAAGTGTTTTCTGAGAGAAATAGGAGGCCAAGGGACGCCAAATTTTTGTTTTAAAAATTGCTCTAGGAACACTTGCTTACATGCTTGAAAGAGCTTCAAATTTTCCACCATTTCGTTTTGTTTGTCCGAGTTTGTCTGAGTTATAACATCACTTGTGCGTTTTGGTATTGGCCACATTTTCCTCAGACATGGGTAAATTTTGGTTATATTTAAACCATTTTCTGTTAACTGACTGTTATTTGCAGCCCTACACTGGATGTTTAAAGTTTATTTGTACCATAAAATTCTCCTGACCTGATGATTCAAGAGCGAGTCTGGCTAATCTTGATTTTTGTTTCAGTTGCTCAGGCTTATTTCTGTGAATATACAAGAAGGGCACACGAGTCAAGATAAATTTATTTTTGTTTTATTTAAATATGCATTTTCATTATCTGATATAATCACAATCATGCTAGTAATAACTTGTGAGCAAAGACTCTGGTGAGTCCACTGGTCCTTTACAAACCAAATTATTCAACACTTATTTTCCAAAACCACTGCTTTTGCGACACATAGCTAGCAAAACTTTCCAACACCAAGTAACTATTCCATGTTGTTAGGGAGCACATACATATTTTACCAGGTGACTCAAAAATTTTATATCAGTAGATTTGAAAGCAATCAAGACCACCATACATAATTCGAAACCAAAAATAATGGAAAATGCTCAGAAACTTTAGTAATTCACCATTATCTGTAAATAAAGTGGTTCTTCACCCTTCTTGGACTTCTCTCTACTTTTAAAATAACTGTTTTCAATGTTGCATTTGACAAGCATGGTGTATTAATAGATATTTACTCTTAACTTGTCTCTGAACATAATATTGCAAATTATAAATCAGGGTCATCAAAAAGTTCATTCTTTATAATTGTGCAAACTCTAACTCAGTATCTTTCCTTCATTTTTGTGCAGAGAGATTTTGGGAATGTCAAACACATGCCATTAAATATTTACACAAATATGTTTTTACCCAAGTGAAGATTAAAAAATATGTAGACAAATAATCACATTTTTGGTTATACCCATTCATCAAGTAAATGTTAATGTTTGCCTTCCAAATGATATGTCTTTAAACATATGTCTATCATTTTAACCAAAAGTGAATGCCTTTGCAAGCTCTCTTCCCGAAAACACCAATCCAAAACCGCCACATACTAAACCAAACAACACGACCACAATCTTAAGCAGAATGCTGTACCAAGGAGTGGTATCCCATTTTAAGATCATGTGGAAAACACAGGGGAAAACAAAAGAAAGGCAAGTACCCGTGAAACTTCCGACCAGACCCATTAACAGACCAAAGTGTGGCACAATAATGGCCAGGAACAAGGCAAAAGTGAGAAGCATGACACGGGTGAGCAGCAACCAAAACCAGTGGTAATTGCTTTCCTTGCTGAGATGTGGAAAATATGGTAAAATCTTAACATCCCATGTTTCTAAAACGACAAACATGCAAAGAGGGAAGGCCAGGAAGACATTGGTCACAACAAGGGCTGTGGTGACGATGTTAAAGATTGGACTGTTGTTCATGCTGACTGTGATGACTTGTTTAGTTTCGCCGCCAAATCTGAGCACTGACAACAGACCAAGCAGCATTTTCACCACTGCAGCCAGAGCAAATGCTGCGTTCATCATCATGGGAAACTGTTTTGGTTCTCTCATGCTACCCTCCACGCCAGGAAACACAGCATGTGCACAGTAACTGAAGACAATGATGCCAAAACCGATGGGGAACTTCTCCGGGTCGAAGGGAGGAATGTTGGAGAGGTGCATGTCACGGTATTCAGTTATGCAGTAGATGATGATGGTAGCGATGCTGGACAACAAAGCAAACACAGAGATCATGCTGATCCAGGCGATCACTGAAACGCGGGTGATAAAGATTCCTGGTAACGCAACGTAAGCACACACCACGGCCCACTGGTAAATGTCCAGGGGTGTCTTTCCGTTCAAGATGTCGCTGAATACCGTGGCAAGGAGAACGATATACATAATAACGCCACCGAACATCTCACACACCTGAACAACGCTGACTATTCTGTTGCCCCAGCCTGGCCATGCCGCTTCGCCGACCTCCGGGTAGTTTACGTGGACTCGTTTGCGCACACCGGTCCGTTTAGATTCCACGTACAGACAGTCCACCAGAAGCTTACCGGTGTAGCAGCAGATTCCGGCTACTATAACAATGACAGCTACAGCAGCCCAGCCGCCCATCATGACTGCATACGGCACACCGAGAATGCCTGTTCCCTGAATAAGATTTGTCACATTCCACCCGGCAAGCAAAGCAGACGCATGGCGATCGTCCGACGGTTTCTCCAAGACCGACACGGTCATTGTAGCACTACGTAGTTTTCGCATGCTCTCAGCGATGCCTGACTTCCTGAAGCTCACCCCATGGTCGTCAGTTGGAGCGAACAACAGAGGTGAATCTTCGTCGACGGTCTGCACAGATGGTTTGTGTAATGAGATCGCTTCGTTGTTGTCATGGTTTGTTGGGCTTGTGGACAGAATTGAAGCTGTGGTTTCACTGTCCATTTTTCTTTCAACTTCCAACTTTCCGAGCGTTTCCCCCGAATGTCCTACGAAAATTAGTTAAACTCGGGTCTAGACAGCTTTTACAAACAGGAACTGTGTACAAATTGGTTAGCCCCTCTGTAATTTCATGTCCCAAAACAAGATAAAACTGATCTTCTCGTTATCACATGTGAGTTCTTTGTTGTAGCTGCTCGCACTCCTATTACGGTCATCAAGACGACAATCGTGCAAAGTTAAACCAATCAGATTGGAGATTTCACCATGGACAGTCACAAACGCGTGACATGACCTTGACAGGCCCAAGCGGCTTTTTCGCGACCTCTGGATCGATTGTCTACGTTTATATGGTGACTAATTCATTTTCGATCCACAAAAAAATGTTTTTTCTTTTACCTTCAATTGAGCGAGTCTTGATTTTCCGGTTGATTCGCAAAAATTGCACGTGCTTTTGTTGTGGAGGTTGCAGTCCTTTTACGGAAATAGAAGGCGGGGGACTAGACTAGTGAAAACCAATCAAAATTTGATTATTGTGTTACAGCGTGACGAGTCTTCAGTAGCTGAAATAATATGCGGTATTTTGTCTGTTGATCTTTAGTGGTCGTCTAAGTTGCGGTTGAGTTGGTTACCATATCTTGATTTCTCTGTGATTTCTATTTTGCCGAATCAAATTGGCGACAGGATTCAAAATAAGCTGATGTCCAGCTGAGCGATCTGTCCTGCTTCCGAAGGGTGTCAGTGGTATCTTGGTTGTGCTTTTCACCGCAATGGCGGACACGCTGGACGAACTGGAATACAATGAACGTGACTCGCAACTCGTTTTTTCGAATTCCCTGTCGCCCAAAGATAGTGACAATGAAGATAAGAAGGAGGCAAGCTACGAACTCCGAAAAGTCGACAAAAACAAGCAATGGCAATCTACTGAAAGAACGCCTCTGGTACGAACCACTGACCCTGACGAGCCAGTACCGCGGTCCGCATGGAACACGAATTTCAAACGATTCCGTTCATTTTCCATGTCACATTTTACGGTGTCGTTGGTGGAAAAAGAGTGTCAGGATAGACAAGCATCCGCGTTCTTGGCCGGCTGGAATGTCACCAATCTGATCCAGGGTATGGGTATCCTAGGTGTGCCTTATGCTGTCCGAGAAGGAGGAGTGGTAGCAGTCCTCTGTATCTTTATAGTGGCAATATTCTGTAATGTTACAGGCATACTACTGGTCGAGTGTTTGTATGAGATCTCTCCCCGCAGCAAGCTGAGAAAGAGAGTGCGCAACTCATATCCTGATGTAGGTGAAGCGGTGTGGCCGGGCGTTGGTGGCAAGGTGGTTAGTGTCGTCCAGACGGTAGAACTCTATGCCGCAGCAGTCCTGTATCTGGTCCTTTTAACCACCATGTTTTCTCAGATTACAAGCAAGTACATACCACTTACATTGAATGAATGGGCTGTGGTCTGTGCCGTTGCTGTGCTTCCAAGTGTCTTCATCACAAGACTGTCTCTTATTGCCTGGATGAGCATGCTGGCTGTGTTTTCACTTATGTCTGCCCTGTTAGTCATGATAGCATATTGTTTTGTGTGCCATGATCAGTGGACAGTGCACAATATTCCATCCTTTGATATCAGTACCTTTCCTGTTGGGTTTGGCATTGTAACATTCAGTTATTGTGCTCACGCAGTTTTTCCTGGAATAGAAGGTAGCATGAGGGAGCCCAAAAAATTCAACAAAATGATGAATGTGTCATTCTTTATCTCAGCTGTTGTCAAAGCAGTGTTTGGCCTCTTTGCCGTGCTGACATTTGGTTTGCTCACAGATCAAGTTTTCACCGTTAACTTGGCAGAAGATGTGCCATTTAACACAGCAGCAACAGCACTTGTTGCATTGAATGTGTTTTTCTCCTTCCCTCTTCCACTGTTTGTTGTGGTAGAAACATTTGACAACACTCTTGGTCCTCATTTTCCACATTTACAGAAAGGAAGAAAACATTACTGGTATTGGTTATTGCTAACAAGAACATTACTTGTAACGTTTGCACTTTTTATTGCCCTTGTCGTACCACACTTTGGTCTGTTGATGGGTTTCGTTGGCAGTTTTACTGGAACATGTCTTTCCTTCACGTTTCCATGCGTAGCCCACATGAAGCTACGATGGAAGTTCCTACGCTGGTATCACATTACAGGCGAGATTGTTCTTATTGTATTTGGGATTATCGCTGGAGGCCTTGGCTTTGTGTATTCAGGGAAAGCTCTTGTGGACTCTTTTCATACTTTCTAGTAATGTGATTTGATTACCTCAAATATGCAGATGCATTTGTAAAGTGGACTGAAATCCAATTTTGAAGCCATTTCTGTTATATAATCACATCATTCATGGCTTTCAGTTTGATTAAGATTATTACTTTAACTTTTTACCCCTCAAGTTCATTTATGTCTAACCTAAATCTATCGCGAACCTTTAACCGTAATAATTATTGTGTGAAATAATAATATCATCCCCCTTGCTTGCAATGCAGGGAATTTAAACTTGGCAATTACATAAGAATTGGACAAATCTGAACTTTGCTTGTTTTCAATACAGTATAAACATGTTGTATGTACAGTGTTATTGTCAAATGTTGAACTGCAACCATTCTGACCATTAACAGGTGAATTTACAGATCATCTAAGGAAAATCTAGTTTTCCTAATAACTGAATTTTTCAAAGGAAATATTGGTGGCCTGTCTTTGAGGGCACAAGACTCTATATCAAGTTTAATTACAGCTTGGGTATCTGTATAATCCTTTTACCGAATAAACTGATCAAAATAAGTTTATAGTCTAGGGTCCATGAGGCAAGTAATAGTGTTTTGTGGCTTTCCTTGTTCTAAAACGGTTCAAGCAAGTGTGTTCTGATCATATTAGTTTAGTCTGATTTTAAGTATTGAATTATGTTTTTGTTCGTGTTAAGTAATACTTGTTGTAAGTAATAATAGGCTATAGGATTGCCAGTAAAGTCAAAGGTATACATATTGAAGGACATATTTATAGTATGCAATCATTTATAGCATTTTAGAGTGAAGATTTTGTAAGAAAATATATATTTTCCAGTGTTGTGTAAATTTATTGCATCTACACATGGTTTGTCACTAGCATTAAAAGGTGATTTTCATCTTGTAATGTATTTTGCACATAGCAATATTTTTCATGTTTGAGAAATGTACTGTTACTCACACAATGGCGGCCCAGTCGTTGAACAATGACTTGAAGTCAAAATTGAATGTTATAGTTTCAAAAGTCCTGGAATCATTTTGTGTTGAGTGCACAAGTGGGATTAGATTATTTAACCTGGCAGATCAATCGTCGAGGTAGTGAAAAGATGTTTTGAAACCAAAGCAAATGGGTGCAAGCATGCACAATGAAAATGGGTCTTTCCTAGATTTCTTTGTGAAGACGAACAATAATTTTAAGAATAATATGGAACAGTGACAGATTAATTTAATGAGTAATGTAAATTATGCTAGTTGTGAGTGAGAATAGTTTTATTGTAGACAAGTAGTGTTATCAGAGTGAATAATATTTGTATCCCAATAAATGAACTTTTTATTGAAGTGTCAAATGTATTTAGCACTATTAAATGTGCTAACTGGGGACACTGTAAATAAATAAACAAATATTTCAAATAAAACATATACTATTAGGAATCCCAACTTGCTGGATGCTAACCAGTTCGCTATTTACACAACACAGTCAAGGAGTTGAACTCAGGGCTACCGAGAACCAATCCAGATAGTGGTAGGGCAGAGGATTTGAACCAGGGACCTCCAGATTTCAAATTCAGTGCCCTAAACCACTCCGCCATGCAGCCTCCACATAATCCTCACTTTTTTTACAGTATTTTATAAAGTAAAGGAGCCTGTAGAGGAGTCGGGTGCATACAGATATTTTGAGAAGTGTTGTCCCCAAATGTGAAAGC
>Ga0126339_10003002_pt1 | contig 12192 bp, 11 predicted proteins | sample OrbTmetagenome_2_FD_92532 | JGI IMG/M metagenome (GOLD analysis project Ga0126339, IMG submission 92532) | Coral microbial communities from Petempiche,Puerto Morelos, Mexico - Orbicella T R C metagenome | ecosystem: Host-associated > Invertebrates > Cnidaria > Coral | place: Petempiche,Puerto... | reverse complement strand
GGAGAGGGCGGAGAGGGCGGAGAGGGCGGAGAGGGCGGAGAGGGCGGAGAGGGTGGAGAGAGTGAAGAGAGTGAAGAGCGTGAAGAGAGTAAAGAGAGTAGCTAGCTGCGTGCTCATGAACGTGGTTTATAGTTTATAGAAGAAAGATTTGATTTTTGTTTACTTTCGTGTGTGTAGCTTCTTTGTTTTGAAATTTCTGCATGATTTTAATTAGTCCATAGATAGCATTACCTCCCTACTCTCAGGATTCCAGAGACCATCACTCAGCGATGATTTTCCGATGGCAAACTCCGAAAATTGCTGGTAATGTAAACGCTTACTTGGCCTTGAAAATTTTCTTAGAGACAGCATTCGGCAAATCTCTTTAGTGAAGATCTTCCCGCAGGCCTACAAATAGCAAACTTGCCGCGGGAATCCTCCCGCCAAGGTCGTGCAACCAGCAATACAATTGGCTGACTAAAATCACATGGGACATAGCACACGCCATCCCGCGAGTAGGAGAGAAAACCTTTGAGAAAGTTTGAGGGCTTCTTCGAGTGCTGCTAAAAAAATCCTCATCAGAAAAGAGCTGAAAAATTGTTTGTTTGCCTGGTTTGCTTACTTCGAAGCTTTAGCAAGGACCTTTCTGCAGGGAAAAGCTGTTATGTTGAAGTTGTTGTAAATTGCGTGCAAGCTGTGTGAGAGTCAATCCGTGGACATTTAACAATTATTCGCCAAAGGCGAAGTGAACATCGTGTGCATATATGCAGCCGTAGTTTTAACACAGGTTACCCAAGCGTAATATAAGAGTTTGTATGGCCGAAGAACTGTGGCTAAAATATAAGAGTTAGCATGGAGATCAGGAGTTGACATTAAATTCGTTCAATGTATGGGTAACTGATTTACCGAATAAGGACTCTTGAACATTCAATGGTGTCATTTTTCTCATCCTGGAGAGTTCAAACGAGATTTGAGCGAATTTTCAAAAACTTTGTCCTACGATTTTATAATAAGAGTGAAGAGTGAAGAGTGAAGAGTTAAAATAGTAAAGAGTAAAGAGTAACCAGTCCTCAATTTTCTCGGTCAATGTCGGACCTTGTTTGACAAACCATTGAGTGAATGACCAGAATGAATCAGTAATGACAAAATATCTGCGAGTCTTCGAACACCTGTTACGCCTACCTTGCGAGTTGCAGGTGCAAGTTACATGCTTCATTTCTGTACTGACTACAAAATTTGTTGCAAAGAACAAAGCGATCGCAATGTACAACCTACCTTTTGATGAGGGGATGTTTCACGCAGCAGGTGCGTCTGTTGATTCATTTATAATTTATAAGCTAGTAAGAGAAAGGTACCACGGAAAATTGTTTCATTCATAGTCAGCAGGGCTGTTTACATTCGATTATGAAACGCACCATCCGTTAAACATTTGGATGATTCATTTTGTAGCGGAGCTCGTGCGCGCCGAAGGCCTTAGAAAATTTGGTAACCCATCGAGCCGAGAAAATTTGGTTGTCACGTGATTGTCCTAACGACGTCTGTATGTGCGCCACTTGCTCTGTTCGTGCGCGAGTTTTTCAATGTCCTGTTTTCGTTTATATTATTATTACCCTCAATTACCATAAATTAGTGGGTAGTGAATTTTCAAACTCTTTCTAACTAAAAAGAGCGCCTTTTTAGGAAGACTTTCTGTTCTTTTCATTTTGCTTCCATATGATTGTTTGTTTGTAAGTTAAGAGAGTATTTGAGGGAGAAATGTGTAGAAACGAAAGTATTATACCCCCTTACATGCTGTTTGTTTTTAAGAAATAGAAAACATATACCGTGTTTCTATCGAGTTATATAGAAACACGATTTTAAATAATCAGCGCGCTTATTTACGTAGGGCTATTTTCTATTAAATACAGGGTAATACGGTCGCCAGGTGAGTATGGTGTCACTGGACGTCAAATAACAGTATAACTTGTGCCAGTAGGCCTTCCATCGAGTCTTTTACTTGCTACTAATTGGCATGGCATCACAAGGTAGATACAAAATCATTCTAAACAGAAAAATGTGATACTAAAATGAACTTATACTACAAAGCTACTAAGAACTGCTTGGGAAAATCATCAGAACTCAAAATTTCAAACTTGGATAAATTCTGTTGTAAACACAAGGTTACCGGCGCAACATCAAGAAACATGGAATAAAAGACTGCTAGCTCCAGAACAAAACGTCTCCGAGAAATTAATGAGCAACCACTGAAAGTTTGGATCTTATCGCTTGAAGGCCTTCTTTAAACTCAATATTGACTTTGAGCTACTTAACGCTAAAAAAAACGTTCTTTACGAGAGGAGCATATGAACTAGTTTCCAAACTTAAGGTTCAATGTTCTTAGATAAACAAAAACAGCAAAGCAATGCTAACAGCAAGAAGCTGCTTTTCTAAACTGAGCAACGATTTGGAACTTGTAGTTCTCTTTCCTCCTCTTGCCACGTGCTTGTCACATGATCCCTGCTTGCTTTCACTCAAACACATGGCGTGATCCATCACGTGAAATATGTACTGCTGCTCCACCACACCGTGAAATAAATACGCCCCAGGACCGTCCGCGTATATACCTGAATTTCAAAAAGAAAAACGAATAATTCAGATAGAAACAGGTGCGGACAAGAATATTCCATGTCCTATTGCTTGGGAATATACAATGTTACAGAACTCGGCGAGGTCAACGTTTAAGATATCGGAAGGAAAATTTCTTATCGATCGGAGATTTTGTTCTTCGTTGGTTGCTAAATTCCCACGGGTATCTGATAATAAAACGTACAACTGGAAAGTGATGTCTCCAAAACACATGGCCGAAACGTCATTTGATGATAACACGACCAATGGATTAACGTCAGCCTCACTAACGCGCTACAGCGGTTAATTTACCTTTATCAATAAAAATATAAATAATTATGTCGTACATATACAGAAGTGTAAGTACAACTCAGTTTGTGATTAGACAAACGGCCAAAACTTTGACACACGAGAGGAAATTTGGCTCCAATTTATAGCTGAAAAACTCTGCTTCTACTGTAGCTTATTCCAAGAGCCTAAAATGCAAAGAGACAAGGGTTAAATAGGTCCTGTGCAGCTGGGGTCACGGGACAAAAGTTTTGTTAAAAAATATTATATTTTGGGCTCTAACTTAAAGAATGCCAGCAATAGAACTGAAGAGCATATCGAAAATAGCAAAATGACCAAGTTTGAGGGCCCTGGCATTGAAGAGTAAGTTTATATGACAGATTGAATTTTCGGATAAAAATGTTACTGGAGAGCAAGGTCTTGCTCTCCAACAACGTTTTAAATACAAATTTTATTATTTTTTTGAAAATTCAAACCGTCATAAAATCTCATTCTTTAATGCCAGGGGCCTCAAACCTGGCCATTTTGATATTTTCGACACGCTTTTTCCATTTCTGGCATTCTTCAAGTTACAGCCCATAATTTTATGAAAAGAAGGTGGCCTAGCTGCAAAGAGTTAATTACATATGGCCTAATTAGAACCATCACATGGTATTTTTGATGTGCTGTCTAGACCTACCCACATCTTCCACGCCATGAGTTTCCTTATATCTCTGCACCGTTGCTTGTTGCCGGAAGTTTTTGTCTTCAGTGTCTACCCCTGTCAGGTTTTCTCTTGAACCGTTGATCCCCCCGGGTCCATTGGCATATCCAAGAGTGGTGTACGGTTTGTCATCGTCTCCCAGATTCGCTTTGTTTTCATAGATGTTCATCACTAAGCCAAAGATCGGATTGTTTCGTTTTGGGTACCCACCAACGGTAAACACGTGTGAGTGGTCAGCGGTTACGATTACGAGTGTGTCTTCTACATTTTGTTGGAAATAAAAACGATTTTAAAATTAACCATCTCATTTAGATGTATTGGTTAATTAAACGCAACTGAAATGTTTTCTGGGTTAATTTGGGTGTGTTTCCACGTAGTTTCATGATAGGCTGTGGATGTGGTCAAGATCTCTTGATGTGGTATATTTATGACAGCTGAGAATTGGTGAAAAATTTGAACTCATAACTGAGAATGCGGCACCCCCATGCAGACCCTCTGACGAGTGTGTATTCGTTTGAACACAGTTACATTTTACAGCACACGTGTTGGTCTCCTTTATACCTGGACCAGTAGAATTTGGATGCATTGGAAGTTACAATCGTTTGCAGTCTCTCGCAATGAATTAAAGGCAATGTTCTTTTCTCAGGTAAAAAAAATCAGCTAAAAATGGCATAACGTAACGTACGCACGGGCCTGACAAGTTAGGCCTGACATCATCGATCTTATCCAACTCCTTGAAAGAAATCAAATTGCCATGTAAAAGATTGAATATTGAAATGTTTGACCAGTTGTGACTACAAGTAAATATACTGGCATTCTATCACTGATTCTTTATCATTTATTTTGATTCTATCCATTCGAAGCAAGTTTCTTAACTTTGACAATGGTTTTGTCACTGCTAAAACATCTTCCTAGCATTCACAGTAATTTACTATTCACCGTCCTATCAGATCCTGTCATTAAAACAATAACATGTGTTTCGCATGATCACCTTTATCCACCATCTCAACAGCTCGACTGACTGCTTTTGCCATGGCAACCGCGTCAGTTACTGCACGGACGGCCTGTCCCGCGTGATGTCCATGATCTATCCGAGCTCCTGAAAAAAAACAGAGTGTACGATTTTTGAGTACGGTAAATTGAGAGACATTGTCGTTTCCTCTGAAGCCGAGGAATGAATAATTTGCAACTCATGTAAGTTTTTGTCAACGTTTTATGGTCCAGACTTTCGTATAAACAGTTATCCCAGGCCCCGTTCACACTACGTTGAGAAAACCTCGGACAGGGATATCTCATGTTTATCGTTGAGTTATCGTTTTCTAAATACTCCGCTTTCAGAATGTTTTCCGTCCAAACTAAAACGCAAAGCTGGCGTTTTCAAATTCCTTCCCGTTGAAGAGCGTTTTCGAAAAGCTCCGTTTTGGTGAGGGATTAGTGTGGACGGTAGGCCTAACCATAAAAATAAAGCCGAGCGCGTTTTAGAATGACATACCATTTGTGACTTTTGTGGCTTTAAATAGTAGCAACGTGCCCTCATAAAATTATCATGACTGGCCAAACCTAAAATTTTGCCAGACCAGTCACTTATCTGAATAGTGGTGGGCTTAATTGTTCAAAGGATGGATAACGCTATCTACCGGATAAATCGCTGCCCAGTGGTAAGAACTGAGAAAACAAATAATGGTATCCGCCAGTCCGCTGGCGATTTTTCTGTTTTTTTGTTTTTTTCGATTTTTCCGGCTGATAGCGTCATTTACTGACCGTTCGCACAATTACGACCTGAATGCTAAGTTGTAATATTTACCCTCAACGAATAAAAAATATCCCTTGGGGTTTTTTCTCAGTATTTCGATGGCCTTTTCAGTCATTTCTGCAATGGATGGTTCGCCCGCGGTGTCGTTTCCGCGATCCACCTCGTACTGCATGTGACTGGGCTCAAAGAGTCCTGTGGAAAAATAAGAGCCAAGTGTTGACAGTGAATGTAACTGACAGAGCCCGACTGCATGAAAAATTCCCCGGGACAAAAAACGCTTGTAATAAAGAATTGAAGATGATGACACTAATGTGTCCCCAATGCTTGCCTGCTGTCTTATATTTAGGGCTTCATTATATAACTCGTTCTCTCGATATTGCTAGACTTTTAAAATTGTCAAAAATGCCTTCTGTGACTTATCGTAACGATAGAGAGAAAACTGGTTTCGTTGTCCAGTCATCTGTGACTTAAGCACTGGAATCCCTCGTATCAAATTAAAGGAAGAAGAATCGGTTCCTTTGATGCACCATAATGTGAGTGATCTTGAATTAATCTATTTAGTAAAGAAATGAAAAATCCCGTGTTTTTTTATTTAAGAATCCAATCTTGTCTTTGGCCTAAAGAAACGTACCCTTAGATGCGCGGTCATGTCGAGCCGAAAAATTACGCGCTCGCGGACAACCGAGAGAATTCGGAAATTCTCGGACGTCCGATTTCGCACGAGGAGTAATAACTAAGAGCGATTTCCGAGCATTTCTAGGTACCAGACTTCGCATAAGACAAGATGACCGCCTATTCAAACTTCAAAATGGCTGGCACAGGTATGATTATCTTTTACTCGTCTTCTAATTTGAAAGCACCCCGTACTTCAAAGGGTGCTGACAATGTCTGCCTTTCTAGGACATATCAATGCTTAGGCAGAATACTAACCCATCACGTGATCAACCTTTTCTGGGACAATCTGGTCAAATCCTGTTTTGTTCCAAACGTACTGTGAATTGGGGTATTTCTCGATCCATTCCTTTATCAAGTTTCTACCGTCCAGTCTCTCTCCAGTCTCATTTGGATACTCTGGATCAGTGTCATTTTTGGACATAAACTTCTCACGACCACCTCCAAATATAACTTCGAGACCATTGCCGTGGGGATAATCAACAAGCTGGCGAGCTAAAAATTGATTAAGGATAAATGAGTAAATGACTCAATGATGTGTAGATAATAGAGGACTGACAGGCAGACAGGCAGACGGACAGGTAGACGGACAGGCAGACATACTGACTGACTGACCGACCGACCGACCGACCGACCTACTAATTAAGAACCACAATGAAAGAATTTGTCCTCCATCCCAACTAGGACAAGACTGATTCGATAACATATCGAAACTCAAGCCTGTATAAAGCCAAGAGTCTTACAGGAAATAAATTAGCGGCAGCCCTTGCGATACCAAATGGGATTCCGCAAGATCAAAAATCTTTTAGACTTTTGAGGACCTAAACCTAAAACAATTTAATCCAAACGTCCGTTGTGTGATTTTCCATACCAATATCCGGGCATTTTGAATGATCATCTTTTGCCTGCTCTTGCTTGTCCTTATCACTCTCCCAGTCCCCACTCACAGAGTGAGCATAAAGTGGCGAGGGAGACGCGTGTGTTGCGCGCGCGGTTGTCACGAATCCTGTTGACATTCCAGCCTTCTCTGCTAATGTAAGAATGGAAACAAGTTTTGTCTCCTCTGTTAGTGTGCCACAGTAATCCCATTTTGCCGCCTCAGTCAAGCCAATGAGCTCTGAAATAAACCAATATTGACAAATTAAAGTCAGCCAGTTTTAATACATCCGTCCAATTAATGATCACAAATGGCATTTTAATTGAGCACTACCACATTTGGATTGGAAATCCGAGGGGAGCCTGTGCATGCAACGAAATAAGATTTGACACAACACACGCGCTTGGAACTTCCAATTCTGCGCCTCAAAGACCTTTAGTCTGCCTCAGTTAGATTTTGCGACTGATAATATGCATAAGTTCAATCGCCGGGCTAAAACATATTTTAAAGGAAAAGCTGAAGAAAGACTTCCTAAATAATTTTCGGTTTTCAATTCTTTTTAAATATTTTAGCACGAATAATTTTTAATTTGATTTCTGGTGTCTTTTATTGTAAGCGATTTGCTAATAAAATCGTTATTATTATTTTTAATTATTACTGAGGTGTCGTTTGTTCGTACCTTGATTAGTTTTCACACCACACAAGTAAGCCGTAGCACACGCCCCAGAATCTGCTCCCTGCGAGTTCACATTGTATGTCTTGGCCTGCGCAGACCAGGGAAAATTCTCCCAGCTCAGGACATTTTCTTCTCCCACTTGGTTTTTCATCTGTCCTTCCAAGATACGCGCCGCAGTGATGGTTGTAACACTCATGCCATCTCCCATGAAAAGTACGGCGTTCTTGGCAGTCATTTTGTTTGGTTCTAGCTTTAAGTTGTTCTTTAACAGTTTATCGCCATCTTTGTACCATTTGTTGGTCTCCTGATAAGACGTTTCTAAAACGCCAGAAATACATAGTTAAACAGTAGTCTGATCTGAAGTCATTCCTGTTTTCAGTTTGAATAGCACATATCGTAGTGGATACTGTGAAAGACGATGTATAGACTCACAACGCCGCCTTAGATCGCGCACATAAGGTCTCTTTCTGAGCCACTGGCCAATAAGCCAGATCGGAAATTCAAGAATAGGTGCAGTCAAGAGACTATCGAGGTAAGAGAGTGAATCCCCTATACCCAAGGTAATCCCTCCTAAGTTACTTTTAGACGTGGTACCTAGTTCTTCCGCGGATGTTACGAAGTCTGTCTAATGATATACAGTTCACCAACTGTACAACTCGTAAACCACTGTTTCACGACCCGTACGACCCGTAGGAGTCGTGCGAAAAGAAAGATGCCAATATACGAGTCGTATCAGTTCGTGTATATTAGAAAACCCTCTGTTAACATGTTTTTTGGGTGTTGTTACATTCCCATTTACTTAGTAGACTTTTTATGCTATTTTATATTTTACTTCAACATGAAAATGACCTCCGAGAGGTAGAAACGTCTGATTTTTATTACCAAATCTTTATCAAAGAAATTTCTTATTAAGGTTTTATATTTTACCTACGAATCTCGCGATACTCTTAAGTCATTTTCCTCTCAGTGTTTCTCAATGTCAAAACTATCACAAAACTGAATCTGGGACAGGGCGAAAAATTTGAAATAAAAACAAATATTAAAATTAGTCGTCGTGGTTCACGTTCTCCAGGCAACGCAAAATTTGGTCATTTCACGTTCTTGTTTTGCAGAGGACGGCAAAGAAATACACCAAGAATTATAACGCACGTGCACAGCCACTGTACTGCTCATTAAACCTTTTGCTTAGCGACGTTCCATTTGCCGTTGCCGTCGTGGTTTTCAGTTAAACTCTCTATTGCCTCAACCTCGTCAACAGTCCTTGTTCGTCTTTACCACCGGTTGGGAAAGCGGCGACCCTGGAAAGTTCTTTTTGGAAGACTCTAGCTGACGAACACATCGCTCAATCGTGTCGCTGGTGTCGTACTTCCGCTCATTTGTATCGTTATTCATAAAACCAATCAATATCGAGCCTGTAAAAGGACTCTCGAGAACCGCTCGTTTCGCCAGGCTTACGCAGCAAGGAACGAGGTTGCTATTGCCGTTTTTTTGGGCGAAGCGATTTCTCTTCGGTTAGCGTGAATAGCACTCCGCTGCGCTTAGCTTGAATGCTCGTCCCGCTGTTTGGTGTGAAGAGCACACAGCTTAGCCTGAATAGCACACAGCTTAGCCTGAATAGCACTCTGTTTTTATAGCTCTTTAAATGCTAATGATGCGCAAATAATATTGTTCAATGTCACGCTGTAAACCTCGCTACCAGTGCGTGCAATTTTAATTCAGTTGTTCAGGCGAAACAGAGCTATTTCTAGCCCTTTCCTAACTCGATGTCGATTCCTAACATCGTTACTCACTCGAGAGTAAGTTTACCTCGGAACTACAATGATCAACTCCTCGGTCATACTTGTAAATAGCAATCTGGTCTGCAGCCAGTTGGGATTTTTAAGCCTACTAGGTTAAATTGATATATTTGTTTCTTTCAGTTTAAGTAGCACGCCTGTCAACTAGCTAGGTGTAGCTAAGCGCATTTACACTATAAACAACAACTTTGAACATTTTTTTCTTTTGGAAAGGTTCTAATGTCGAAGTAATGAACTGTTCATATTGCTGCGAAGAATGAAACCACTGAAATTTTCATTAAGAAAGCATTTGGTTAATGAATGAACGCGTGACCTGCTTGACCCTGTCTAAATGTAGCTAGCTACATGTAATTATTATTCAAGAACTCTACAGACAATCAGGCGTCAGTAGAAAACGAATCGAAAAAAAACGCAATGAAGCACATGAAGGAATCTGTTTCCACTTTGGACTAGAAAGTTAATAAACAAATCGTGAAAACGTGAAGTACATATGTATTATCTACCAATGTATGAGTCAAAGTTAGAGATACTCACTTACCTTTGTTAACACATGCATAACATACAGTCAACATAGACGATACAACTAACCTGCCTTTGTGAACAGTACAACAAATAGAGTCACGAGAAATCCCTTAGTAATCATTGCACGCCCTGAAATGACAGCTTTGCTTTGTAGATCACGGATCCGCAGTGTTCGGTCGCCGTTCACCTGTGGTTTCGGGAAGGCTACTGACCCAGTTGTCAGGTAACCTTACTATTATTGGTAATTGCCACGTTTTCCATATTTGGTCAAATAGTGAACGGCGAACTGGGTACAAAGTCACGAATAAACACTACTGTTAGCTCAGTATTCTGCTGTGAACTACTAAAAGGTTGATTAATAAAGAAACGGAAGGAAAATACGACGTTTCGAAGTCATCTTAACTCCATTACTTTTTATCGAGTCGATAAAAGAACAGTCGAGATGTTAATTTATATGTAGTGTGAAAAGTGTAAGAATATATTACAGTGAATTGCGATCTAATATATATTAAGAGTTCTTAGGTGTCAGAAGTTGAACATGCCAAATAAACTAATTAAGATGAATACTTTAGCATGAATTGAGTCCACCTGTGTATTTATTCTTTCACGAATATGTTAGAATCACTGTTATAGTTATTTAAACCTTATAATTTAGTCTAATCTTTCTTTTACGTCTTTTTTTTTTCTGAATTTACTTGTCTATTATTTATTTCTCGAGGCCAGAAAGTAGATCGGTGATTATTCATTTCTCGGCAAATTAGCATACTCTATTGCTAGAGACCTAATCAGCCTCATCAAACCGAGTATAACTTAAGTTATGTTTGCATGTATGATGTTCTGCTCCGAAACATCGCTGTCTGTTTTTTATCAGTAATCAATTATATTTCGAAGTGTTTACTAACAGATTATTCGGATCTACCAGCTAACTCCAGCTTGTTTACTTAACCCAAAAAGTAAAACATCTTTTTAATAACAGAAGGATGATATTGAAAGCCAGTTTTACAATCGGGTATTGGTTATGCTTGAACTACAAATATTACTTCTCTCAAGATTCGCATTAATGAAATGCTTGAGAAACACGTAATGGGTACTGTACTGATGGCGAAACAACGTTTGATGTTTTAACATGACGTTACTGAACTAAAACTTTGATAAACCCGACGATTCCAAATTAAACATTTGCGGCAGTCCGCGTATTTGACAGGGAGCTTATGCAAACCACGACGATAACGGCAACGAGAACGTCACAAAACAAAAGGTTTAAGGAGAATAGCGGTAGCTGTGCACGTGTGTTATAAATCTTTGTACATTTCTTTGCCATCCTCTGCAAAAAAAGAACTTGAAATGAACAAATTAAATTCTTCGTAGTCTGGGGAACGCGAACGACGACGGCTAAGTATTCTTATTTCCATTTGGAGTTGAACGCTGTCATTGCATAATTTGTCTGAGCAATTCTTTAGAGCCATAGGTCTAGACAATTGCGAAATTCGAAGGTAAAATATATTCATTTTTGATTAATAGCCGTGGTCCTCGTCGTTGTCGTTGTCCTCGTCGTCCTTACCCATGTACGACGGCGACGGCGAGGACGACGCCTGTTAAGAAGTGTTTTTATATTTTACTGTGAAATTTCACATTTACTTAGATCTATTCAGTGTGTTTGTCGGTATTGAAACTTGCCCCTGCTGAATATACTACGAATACGTTCCAAATACAAATACGAAAAATTAGCCGTTGTGGTTCACGTTCTCCAGACAACGCAGAATTTGGTCATTTTACGTTGTTGTTTTGCAGAGGACGGCAAAGAAATGTACCAAGAATTATAATGCACGTGCACAGCCATTGGTTTGCTCATTGAACCTTTTGTTTGGTGATGTTCTTAGGGCTGGTTCACACTTTGACATAGGCATAAGCATAAGCATAAACATAAGCATAAGAAAAATATGTGTGAACCGGGGTTACATAAGCAGAGCATAAGCATAAGCAGAGCATAAGCATAAGCATAAGCACAAGGAATGGAACTTTTTCCATTTTCTTATGCTTATGCTTATGCTTATGTCGTGAATACTTGAGTGTGAACCGGGCATACATAAGCATAAGCGTAAGCATAAAGAGTTTTCTTGTCAACGGAATACACAAAAATAAAATCCAGGCCCGCTCTGTCAGAATCTGTCAGCTGAAAACATGGCGACGCAAGTGAACGAAAAGTTGGCGGAATCTGTCCGCAATTATCCTTGTTTGTACGACAAAAACTCGGCAGACTTTAATTCTTGTACAAGGTTATAATAATCGCCTTGTGTCTTTCTTCTCGTAAAAATGTCTCTT
>Ga0126339_10003001_pt1:0-7500 | contig 12193 bp, 7 predicted proteins | sample OrbTmetagenome_2_FD_92532 | JGI IMG/M metagenome (GOLD analysis project Ga0126339, IMG submission 92532) | Coral microbial communities from Petempiche,Puerto Morelos, Mexico - Orbicella T R C metagenome | ecosystem: Host-associated > Invertebrates > Cnidaria > Coral | place... | reverse complement strand
ACATAAATAACATTGTACTTTTTTAGGCAGCCAACTTTTTATGTTTGCGGAAATCCACAAACTACTGCCTTGTACAAGCACCATCCATAGGTAAGTCTTCAACCCCCACCCCCTACACCCTCCCCCCGTAAAAGTCTTGTTTAAACACCCACCGTTATCTTGTAACCAAAACTTACTGAAACTTAACATTTGCAATTTGAAAATTACAAACTTAACCCTTCTTCAATCAACAGTATGGTGACACTTATATTGCTTCTTAATTTATTGCAATAACTATCACTGTGAAGAATTTATTATCTTTGTCTTGTTTCAAACAGATCCAATCAAAGCAGCTTGGAGGTCTACATTAACAATGGTGGCATTTCACTAGACGTGAAAAGACACATGATGTACATGTACCAATAGCTGTCACACACAGCATAAAACTGTAAACATGGAACTAAGCAATGGTCTTCCAAGAGTTTCTGTGGAGGCTAAGTCTTAGACAAGAACTTAGAAACCAAAGCAGTGAAGCTCGACTTAACATGCAGAAACCAAGAAACGTGTGCACTGTAGATGTACTTTTCATGCAGAGCAATTATTATGAACATAATTTTCTTCTGATCATCAGTCCTCTCACAACCATCTTATCAGAACAGGCATTGTAACAATATACTTTTCTTTTTACTGGATTTACAATGCAATTTTAACACATCTGCTACAATCTTAATGTTGATAACGTTAAAAAAAATGTCACGAAGGAAAACCATCGATAATCGAGATTGGCTCTTATCCTTCTTATCAAAACACCACCACGTTTAATGTCATGGGTACTTTGTGTGATCATTTTTTTTTACAAATCCGTAAATATTTACCACGGGAAATTTACCTCGGGGAAATATTGTTAACGCTCACTAAATGCAGTTTCCCGTCGTAAAAGTGTCACTTACCACGGCAATAAGAGACCCGTGTAACCGCACCCTAAGAGAGCTACAGTGCCTTAGCATTTTAGCAAAAAAAAAAGAGAAAAATCCGGAAATTTTGGTTTAAAGTCAAATGGAACAGTACGTGTGCTCACCATTTGTCAGAATAAACCGATTAGGACGACCGAAGAATAATGGTAAGGGTTCTTCCAAAATCAGCAAACCAACCGAACGATATGGTGCTTACCATTTGCAATTCGATTTCTCGTAATTGTTGTTGGCTGAAGAGAGACTGGAGACTGGGAAATTTAGCAAATGGTCAGGAAATTTCTGCCGTTCCGTCCCAAACGGAAAAAGAGGACTACCTCTGGAGGTAGTCTTTCCGAACCGATTTTCCACAAAAATTTCCGTTTCATTTCAATTTCAACCGAAATTTCCGGATGTTTTTGCTAAATGATAAGCACCCTAATTTTCCGGAATATCCATTCGGAAATTGTAGACTACCTACAGAGGTAGTCCTCTTTTTCCATTCCGAACGGAATAGTGGAAATTTCCTTACCATTTGCTAAGTTTTCCAGTTTCCAGTCTCTCATCAGCCGAAAACAATTCCAAATGGTAAGCGCCATCTCGTTGGGCTGGTTTGCTGATTTTGGAAAAGCTGTTACAATTATTCACCGGTCATCCCAACCGATTTATTCTGCCATATGGTAAGCACCCCTCAGATTTTCTTGAAATTAGAAGTCCAAGCATGTTTCTCCCCTAACCGTTTTCTCGTCTGCAGCTTGGGATTCTACGTAATCTTTACTCGACATTTTTCACTATAACATGACAAAATGTATTACAGTTGCTGTAATGCTAATCATCAACGTTTATATGACTGAAATCCCACTCAAGTACGCATTGCGGACCTATTTCTTAATCTGTGATAGAAATTGCTCCATATTCACTGTATGGAATAAAGGTGATCTCTGCATTCAAACTAAATAATAAAATCGTTAGTTCCCGATACTCGTGTCCGGGAAAAAAAAAACAAAAAAAACAATGAATTGTCTCTCGCAAGAAAAGCCGTTTAGAAAAAGCCACCATTTTGTATCAGTTGTGTACGTACAGGCGCTTTTGAGCGCGCGCTAATATAATGACGCGAGAATTGTGCGTAGTAGGGATGCGCAATGCAGTTCTGAGGAATCACCTTAAGCTAAATTAATAAAAGTATAGGACCCGCATCGGCTCGCGCCGCTCGCCGACTCGTCTCCAAGTTTCGCTCTTGCTCAAAGCGCACATGATCGCCTTCTCACAGTTCTGAGCGTTTGCTAAGCAGCAATGGCACGTCTAAGCCATGAATCACGTACGACGGCATTTAGAAACGATGCTAATATTTTGGTTGCCAGAATCGAGCAAAGGGCCCCGATGCTTTTGGTTTATGCTCCGATAATACCGACAAAGGAGTAACAAAGAAGAGATTAATTGAGACACTACAGTTCAGTGTTCAGTGGTTCCTGGGTTGGCTGAGCAGAACTCGACAATTTATCATTCGATCCTCCAAAAAAACGGGCGGGGAATGAAAACTGTAAAATTCCAGCAAATCGAATTTTGTCTTCACAGAAATGCTTCGCATAACAAAAAATTCCCAGTCAGCCCGAAATAGGAATTTAGAGGTTAAGGACAGGCTCGAATGACTTAGTGACTGACTGAAAGACTGATTTCGTCGTCCCATGTTTGTACTCAAAATATCAAAGAAGATATCCCCACAACGTTGGAGGCTTTCCTTTGCTTTGAAACGAAACGAAACGAAACGACATAAACAGATCCTCCACGAAAACATCCACGCGACGGGCGAGTAATATCCGCGGAAAAACTGGGTACAATGTCTAAAAATAACTTAAGAGGGATTACCTTGGTTATAAGGCCTACATGGACGATTCACTCTCTTATCTTGATAATCTCTTGAAAGTAGTTATTAACATTAGCCTTACATATGAGGAGAAGGAGACTCGATCCTGTTGACTTTTCTATTTCATTGGATATTTCCGGGATCTTTTATGTATGCAAGCGAACGAGAGCGTAAAAGAGTTATAGTTCTTCAATCGCAAAATTATCGGGACAATGATCTGCACTCAATTAACCGTTATCTACACTCTTAAAGTAAAATAGACATGAATACTTGAGAAAACGGCTTTTAAAAATGTTATCCGGAGTGATGCCGCACGAATCGCGGCAAAAGCCCCTCGAGATTAGCGGCCTTCCGTTGAAAGGGAAGAGTTGGCTTAAAGGAAATTCGTCGTTACGTGAACTTTTTATCAGTGTGTCTATCGAATTATAAAAACACTTGTGGTGTGCCAAGATTCCAAACACTTTCTAATCGATAATTGCCCTTGTAAAAGATAGAAGCATTAGTAAGGTTTCCCACATGGTGGTGAGGCCATGCATGATTTGCAATCCTTGAGCCTTTGGCCGCTGTTTTGAAGTTCCTTATATGTTTAAGTTCCACTGTGATCCATCCTGGCTGTGTCCTCTCTATACTTTGCCGGTCGAGATACATTCGCAAAATTTGGGAGACAAGCATGAGAGCAATAATTAATGACATGAATAGAAAATAGAACATGACATGAATAGAAATAGCCGCAAGCAGCAAGCTGTTTTATTCTGGCTATAGGATCTCTAATTAAGGTGTTCCGCGTACCTTAAAATACTCGCTCAACGCGCAGTGAACAAATATACCAGTTATCTCTCCAAGTAAACTGTCAAACTAGTTGATCCATTGATCTATTACTTAATCGATTTACATAACCACTTTTGTTGAATTTCTTTGTTGCATGTTGGAAACAGTCTAAACGCCGACCATTGGCGCCAATTTTGGTTTTTATTGTCAAATATAAGAAAGCAATTAAATGTGAGACATGGAAACGGCAGACTTAATTTTATTCGTCGATTTAACCCGCTGTGTGTAAAAACACGCTGTTGGAAAAGTCACAGCCCAAGAGGCTGGATGGAAACTCTCTGACCGGGAACTTTGCTTGTTTGGCACGGGAACCCGCTCCAACCAAATGTTAGTAACAGACTTTGATTAATTTAGTAATAGCAGTGCGACACGCAAGAGATACAAAAAGGTTGCCTTTGGCAAAATTCATAATCTAAAACCAACTAAATAAACATAACAGTGGTGGTTTCGGCCCTTAGTATGGCACCACGGTTAATTTGTTTGTATTTATACAAAGTTTTAAAAAAAATTGATTACCATTACCTCCTCTTATTGCTCATTTATCATATCCTTTTCATAGTGGTTTATCTGCAGATAAATTTGAATGGCGTCACGAAATCGGAATAAAACGAAATGGTTTATGAGCTGTGCGCGTGTGGAAGTTCCATTGTAGTTGAGTCGTGGCAAAATTCTTGATCGAAATCCAAACAGATAAACATAACATTATTGGTGTGCGCCCTTATTGTCGCTCCCAGGTTAATTTGTTTGCATATACTTAGTTTGACAAATAGAGTAATAATCTCATTGTTTATTTTTCATAATCACTGAGATAAAATAACAACCATATGTCCGGCTTAGATGCCCCATGCGGTTATAGATTTAACGTGCTTTTATTTTCTTTAACGCGAAATAAACGAGTGATTTTCCCCTTTTTTTCCCTCACAGTGATTGCCTAAACTATGTCATTTAGGATGTGTATATTATTCATCGTGGTGTAAATCGTGGAATGGATTGAGAATTTCGCCAAAGGCAACCCTGTGATATCTCTTGCGAGTTGCACTGCTATTACTGAAGTAATCGAAGTCTGGTTCGCGTGTTTGGTTGCAGCGGAGCGGAGTAAAACAACATCTAAACTGACGTGGCTTGTTGTTATTTCAGAACAGTGTTCTCCTTTCAATATCATTATGGTTAATAGCCTGTAGTAGTTGAGAAGAATCAAAAACACATTATGAACCAAATGAGTCAGACAACAGCTGTTGTTTTGACTAATCTAATCGGCCATGACGTCAGTGCTATGCTCCCTGGTTTTAATTGGTATAAAACAGTTTCTATAAAGTGTCTACTCACATGCGACCCGCAGTGAACCAGCTACCGCACGGTATTGGCGGTGTTATTTCGTCGTTATTTCGCACGTTGCTTAGCAAGCTAGCTTAGCGAGGTAAAACTCGATAAACATTGCTTTGCCGCGACGCGTTGTGCGTTGTTAACGTACTCGTTGTCGAACAATTTTCAAGCAATGAACGCAAGTAAACAAATGACGTTTGTTTTGACATTTTCTCTTATAACTGACGAATCATTCTCAGTCGCCTTTGCTTTTGACTTTACAAAAAGAAGCGGATCTAGCTATTGTCCTCATGCAACATAATTGCAACGGAACAAACAATTTAAACCCCTGAAAAGTTCTGTTCGAAATTTCCAACGATTCGAAGGACTTTTTTGGTTTTTCCAGTCTACGAATTTTCTAAGTTTTAGTATGTCATCAAATGGATGTTTTAAACGCTGAAAAATTTGTGGTCAGACTTTTTCAAACAAACATAGAAAAAGATAAGACTTTCCGTATTTAAAAAGTGATGAAAATTTCAAAATTACTGAATCATATTTCACCCTGAATTTTTATTTTCATGGGCTGTAAGACGCCCTCGATATACATTTCCTAGCCAGTTTTCACTGAGCTAGCTCAATAGCATCCTTCGCTTTTAGATATAAGGCTTTTTAAATTTGGTATGGAGCTCAGTGCACCAGTGACGACATCACAATAGTTACAATGTGATAACAGGTTTTTTGGGCCGCTTAAGTTGTTATCCTTGTTACAGCAATCCAGAGGGAAACACGCTTGCAGCGACGGAGTTTGTCAGAATCCTAGAGGACTCGGGATCTGTTACAGCAAAACAATCCAACGGGAAACAGAGAATACGCAGTACTTGGTTCCAACAGTAGAGTTTAATCCACTAACGTACTCAGAACGTACCCGAATATAACCAATACGGGATAGTGGTATCCGGCGTCCCACCACCGGGGCGTAACCCAAGAGCAATTTACAAAACACCTGTATTTATGCTAGACTCTAAACAAGTGATCTAATATTTCGTTTAGTAATCCTAAACCCCTATTGGCTGCCAATGAGCTCATTGTTGTCCTAGGCTATTCCCTCATAGGCAGTCAGTTATTCTGCTCGTAAATAATAACTACTTACAACTTCAGGTAGTTCTCACTACAAGGTGTTACACGATGATACAGATAGACGGGTGGTTACCATGGTTATTGAACTTTCACTTAACTGCTAACTGTTGGCTTTTTTATGTTTATGTATATCGGCAAATTCTTCCCTCACAAAAGGGAGGGGGCATGTATGTCAAAAAACTTATGATCGTGCGATTTTTACTAGTCTGAACAGTTAACTTATAAGAACAAGAGTTAATTGCAATTGTTCTCTTTGCTTTTCGGCCCCAATATTTGTGTCCTTCCGTAGGACACAAAGATGGCGTTTCCATAATGCACTCTATGAATTTGCTTGAATAACATAAATACGAAATATCACACGAACCTGAAACTCTGAAACTCCTAAAACGATCATCTCTTAATCTTCTGTGGTATTTCCAACTCCTGGCTTCTTTTATTCAGTTGTTTAGATTTTACTCCTTTGACAGTGGCAGTAAAAGCCATCAGTTGAGCCTTATAAATACACTACTCAGTTTTCGGCTACGCAGTTGTCCGTTTCGTAAACGGTCGATGCCAATTTCGCGACACTTAGAAATTTTTTAACTATCAACGAATTTTTCTCTACGAGATTAAAGAAAAAAGAAAATTTGCAACCTCCCAGTATCGAACCCGAAACCTCTGTTTCTTTTCATCCCTCTTCTACCACTACACTACCAGGTTGATCCGCCAAATCTCCGCAAAATTTGATTATAAAACGTGACTTTCTTAAATATTAATGATAGAGTTTCTCCAACCACCAAAGAAAAGCTAACCGCAAGCAAACCAGTGTAAATATGAACAATCAAGCATTTAACGAGTGCGTTTTACTCAATCAACAAATTAAAACCAGTTTCTACTTTGTCCAGGCCTATACTAAAGCAGATATGGCATCGTCCATTCTGAAGGGCTTGGTTACCAATGATGGCACCGACCGTTTACGAAACGGAAATCAGCGTTGGCTACCTCAAGCTTAGAGAACATGAAAGAGAATTTTTAATCAAAATCATGTGGTTTTTTTTTTCTCGTTGGTGGTTTGTACAGCCATTTGAAGCAAGTACGTGTTTCGCTTAAAATTGCACTCGAAGGAAGCTCTGCTTGCTCAAGGATACATCAGGTGAAGAACAATGATTTAAATTGACATGCCAATCTACCCAAAGCGTCGCTTGTGGAGTCTAATTATGCACGTGCAATACGATTTTGGCAAAGACTCCTGATGTTCACACAGGAGACGATGTTACCTCGTCCAGCCCCCAAAACACAGCTCAGAAATTAAAGCTCGTCTTTCGTCTGGGAACGCTTGCCGCGCAGGGTACGCGAGATCCTGTATGGGAAAACATATAGCGCATGCATCGCTAACGTCCGTTCAAAATCGCATGTTTAACTATCCTTGTTCCCTCATTATATTAGGCGACAAATAACATA
>Ga0126339_10003000_pt1 | contig 12199 bp, 8 predicted proteins | sample OrbTmetagenome_2_FD_92532 | JGI IMG/M metagenome (GOLD analysis project Ga0126339, IMG submission 92532) | Coral microbial communities from Petempiche,Puerto Morelos, Mexico - Orbicella T R C metagenome | ecosystem: Host-associated > Invertebrates > Cnidaria > Coral | place: Petempiche,Puerto... | reverse complement strand
TTAAAATTTTTTAAAAAAAAAAAATTGTGTTTTGTTTTTAAGTGAAATTTTTTTTTAATTTTTTGGGGGGGGGGGGGGAGGTGGGAATTATGTTGTGGCAAGAACTGTTGAGTTAAATTTAAACAATAATTATCTTTTTTTTTGTATTAGTCATATTTGATTCATTTAGGGAGTTTGACAATGTTATAATATTGTAGTCATTGTAGCCAAGTTGTATGTTTTATCAGTATTATTACATTATCCATTTCCAATAAGAAACAATTTCTCTCTGTAACAGCTAGAGAAGGCCAAAGAACAAGAAATCCTCTTGGAACAATCTGCTAAAGAACTTGCAGAGAGGAACGAAAGAGAAAAGCAACTTCAGAAACTTATTGAGGAAAAAGAGGTGAGATCTATAGTAACAGAAATACTGATAACACAAATATTACAAATTTAAGAACAAAAAAGGTAAAGAATCCCAACTTGCTAGAGACAGACCAGTCGGGCATCTTACAAGTGGCTTACATGAGGCTTGCTTAACATGGTATGGGTTTATTAAGGGGTGACGAGGATGACACTCTGTATTCTGTGTTTTCTTCAGCAAGAGAGGGTTGACATTGAAGAGAAGTATGCCAACCTTCAGGAAGAGGCTGCTGGCAAAACCAAGAAGCTGAAGAAAGTATGGAGCATGCTTATGAGTGCTAAGTCTGAGGTATGTACATTGAACCATAATCATCCCAGAAGCCACAATCCTTTTGGAGCACCAAGTATAATGACCTCTGGCTTTCGAATAGACTGAACTTGACGTTTGAACTTTGTTATTGTTATAACTTAGCCTGCCAATGATGCGGTCATGTCAAAAATGTATGTGGGGGCTAATCACATGGAAAGTACTGTATGATCAGATCGCCATAATGATGTTGAAATATACTGTTGTTTGATTATCAAGATTCTGCTCCTTGTCTGTCCACTTGCCTTTGTTTCACTGATCCCCTCAACTATCAGACTGTTGCCTAAAGACCCGCACGACACTGGCCGGTTCCTAGACTGCAAGCAGTCTCTTTTTTGCTTGAAAATCTGTGGGGAAGAACACAAAGAAAATCGCAACACAAGTGAGTAGTCATGCCGGCGCTATTCGTGGCTCACAGTATTGCCACTTCCTTGTCATACTCTCTTGTTTTGCATTCTTCTCCACGGATTATTGAGGAAAAGAGAGACTGCTCGCATTCTAGCCAGTTCCATTTTGAAAGTCCTTGATTCACAGACATTGGCAAACATTTTACTGACATTTGTAGAAAACCAGACCTAGCCATGCCATTGATGATGTGATCTATTACCGAACAGATGCATGGCATCATGGAATCTACTTGTTTTATATAAGAAAGAAACAAGAAAGAATGTTAATGGCATCATCTATGTGCCTGTCCTCCAATAGAGCATAAGTAAGAACCAATCAAAATACGAGAATAATTTGACTTAATATTATATAAAGTATTGTTGAACTCTTAATCTCTGTAGATGGCTGATCAACAGCAGGAACACCAGCGTGAAACTGAAGGTCTGCTGGATAGCATCAGAGAACTACGTAAAGAACTTCAGTTTGAAACACTGTTGATTGAGACATTCATACCAGCTGAATTTCAGGTGAGAGGGGATTAAAATTGATCATAAATTGCCAAATGTCACCCTTGACAAACTATTTTTTAATTGGTAATATCACAACAAATTACTCCTTAATTTTAGTGCAAAATTTCACCGTTTATTTGTAAAATTTCACATCAGAAATAACAAAATTGCCATGGCATTCCACCACAATAATGTTTGGCGTGAAATTTATTGATACAATAAACAAGTAAACAACCCATGATTGTAAGCATAATTTGTGGCCCATGATATTAAAAGATAAAAGGCTTGGAAAATTATTAGAATTTTAACAAAGCATGTGTGAAATAATTATTATTTCCTAATTTCCCTTGTTACCATTTGATTTCTTATACTAATTTGTGCTTCAGGAACTGATAGAGCAGCATGTTTCCTGGAATGAAGAGATAGGAGAATGGCAGCTTGTAAGTATTACAGCTTCCTAAAATCATGCTTCTTGTGTACCTTACCATTTGGAAAGATTATTTTCCCACAATCTTACTACTTTGAGAGTAATGTTCTAAACTTTGGCCAATAGCAATTTGTGGCATATACTGGGAACAATATGAGGAAAGCGTCTCCAAGTCCAGACCCTAAAGACAAGAACAAAGAGGTACATTATGATAATTAACCAGGGCTTGAAAAAAGTTCCACCCAGTTGTCCAGGAGAAGTAGATTTTCCCCACGGGCAAGTAACTCTTCCTTCTGAATTGCCAAATAGGCAGGGGCCCAGGCAAGGTGTAAAATTAATTAGAAAAGAACAAAGTAAGACTTCCCCAGGTCTAGTAAAATTTGAGAGCTGCTTGTTTGAAGGGCAAGCTGGAAGTCAAGTTTTTTTTTTTTTTGGAGCCCTGATTCACATTAGCTTAGCTGATATATTATGCTATTGAATAAGTTTACAAGATACCGTGATTGCCATAACTTGATGCAAAGACTTTTCAGACTGTAGATTACATACTGAGATTTTGAAACATCAACCTTTTGTTTGCTTTTTGCATCATAACATTCATTTATTGTACCATAATATTCTGACTCAAGTTGTTCAGGAGACCTCTTCTCCTGGCCGCCACACATCTTCTTGAACCTTTTTTAAGAGGACTGTAGAAAGGATTACTAAAAGAAGGAAAAAAATGATCAAGAATTTTGCACATCTGAGGACTTAGTGTGTTAAATGTGGAGAGCTATTATTTTTCGGACAGCATACATCCAGTATGTTCACTGTTGTTCTTGTTCTGTCTGTAGCTCAATGATACAGATATATCCAGTGTGTATTTAAGTTATGAACACATTAACTACTCCATGGGTTATGATGAACCAACTGTTAGGCCTAAAAGTAGTCGTCCAAAGTCTTCCCGCCCAAAGACGGCAGGCAGACCCAAGACTGGAAAGAAGTAAGTATCAAGTTACTATAATAGTTATAAATAGTCATGTTGAAATCACATTTCCTTCTGCAATTCTTAGAATAATTATACAACGCAAATGGTACATTTACTGTCAGTGTGTACCTAATGGTCAATGCCTTCCTCTGAAGCAAATATAATGGAACCCCTATTATGCACTCAGTAGGGGTTGGCCACTTAATACAGGTTTGTTTACCTTGAATATTTTCACCATCGGGTTAATTTCTTAGTGAACATGGAGTCACTTCAAGAAAATCATGATAAACGTGTGTTTGAATGTTTTTATCCCTTATCACCTTCTATTTCTGACTCTATCTGTCATTGCCTTTTCCAAAACAAAGTTAATTTACATGTATCAATTTCTGGGCGACCGTTTAATAGGGATGAAGACAATACAAAAACCCTCATCGGAATGACCAATAGAGGTGACCGGTTAATAGGGGTTTTATTTAGTATTTTACTGACAATAATTTTGGAACTTTGATAACTGGCCACTTAATAAGGGGTGGCCAATTGATAGGTGGCCACTTATAGAAGTTTGACTGTGCATCTCAAATGGCAGATAGCTATGTTGGTCTTTACAGAGGTAGTCAACTGTACAGTGACACAAACAGATTGTGTTAACCATGTTATGTTGGGTTCACGATATTTTTCCTTGGCCTACAGGAAAAAGTCAGAAGGTGAAGATGGTGCGAGCAAAAGTAAAGAAGATGATACTGAAAAGTATCCCCAGTCTAGAAGGCTTCTAAGCCCAAAGAAACACTTTGCATAGCAATTTATTTTGCCCTGTTCCAATAGGCAGGGATTTCATGACTTTGTCGGATTACATTGCACAGCAATTGTAAAAGTTGCTTAAAAAACATAGTTTGAAGACAGTTTATTGTACAGAAAATAGCCAATTCCAGGCTCTCATTTGTATTGTATTGACTGGCATTCTTCAAGGTTCTCACAGGCTCTCACAGGCCCCAGTTTGTTTCTTACAAGCACGTGGAGATGGCATGGCCACCTCACATGGTTTTACGACTGGCTTTTCAAGATGGAGATGTGACGTGGGCTTGGTTGTTCAAAAGCTGGATGCCTCTGTTAACAGAATAAGTTACTATCCAGTAGATAGCTCAGTTTTTTGTTCACAGTTATCCACTTGATGGTGATTTGTTTGGTGGATAGTGTTTCCACCCTTTGAACAACTGGTCCTCTAAATTTTAAGTGATGAAACTAGAGGTCAAATGTAATTTATTTTACCAGATATCCTTTTTGGGATTTTCTGAAAGAATTTGCTTATTAAGGAAAACAATTTTTCTAGTTTGGCAAACAAAAATAAACTTCAAAATTCCATTCTTACTGAATTTCCAAATTGTCTTGATGGAAAGGCATGGTAGTTGCATGCAGTATTTGACTATGTATTATTTTATTGTTTATTTGAAAGGAAGCTAACCTGTACATAGTGGAATAAAATTGGTTGAAGAATAATAGCATATAGTTGTTTTCATGTACAAATGTTTGGCTTAGGTTTACTTGCATTTGGTATTGTTTCAAATTGAAAGCATATTACATATTCTGGTATACTGGTATTTTAAAAACATTTGCCTTTGTGATATAATTAATATTGGTTCCAGTCACTAATGATTATGTACATACAAAGTGAAGTTCTCTTAAATTCATATATAGAGCATGTATTTGCAATAAATGCTTTTAAACTACACCTTTCTCACTATTGTGTTGATTAATAAAGTTGATATGCTTTGAACAGTATTAACACCTTGTTTATAAAATGTTACTGAATAACAATATTGTTTGATCAATATTAAAATCAACACTACATGGAAAGCTAAAATATCAACTGTATATTTTTTCCAAAATTGTCATTTTTTTTTCCAATAAATTTTATTATATAAACACTTATAAATAATCTAAAAGAAAACTACTTTACTTGAGGAGAGAGCTCCAGCAATGTGCTACACAGATGATTGCAAAGTTTGTAGGTTACATGACTCTCTGATGTAGCTTCTGTAATAAATACTTAGTTGATGTTCTTGTACAAACATTCTTTAAATTATATTGTTGATAGATATTTTATCCGTAGCCAAGGCTGTGGTCTAACAAAAATGACGAGGAGCCCAAAGGTTCTTAACCATGAAATCCTGGGTGCCCAGCACTTCAGATTATATGAAAAAAGTAAGTTTTTCCAGTCACCCAAAGGCAAATGTCAGTTGCCTATGGCATCTGGGCACTTCAAGCACACAGCCCTGGTAGTCAACTTTCCAACGGCTAAAGTTTTGGTAAAAAGTACCATTTAGATTAACATTTTTTTTTTTTTTATAACAAATCTTCTTTTGTAAACAACCACTCCAAAAATATTGGAACCCTACTTCTGTAAAAGTTACACATTCTAACTAGTCCTAACTAGCATTATTGGGTTACATGAAACTGAGAATTTCTTAGATATCCGTTTGTTTTGGAACCAAAGATACATGTATTGTCATTAAGTTCAATTCTCATTGATGACTGGTAGACTTAAGAACTCATATCACCAAGATAGCCCAATGGTACATCATCTACAACAAAAACTTCCATGCCCTCGCCATCAGCTGGCTGCCCACAGCTTGAAGTTTCTTGTAAGTAACTTTCATTGCAAGAACTGCCACCAGGTAGTTCTTTCCACATCGCCTGCTCCTCAAACTGGCAAGTGTGGGCAATCTGGAAAGCAGCATCAAGACTTTCCTTGGCTTTCTCATATTGCTGCTTCTCATAAAGAAGCTCTGTATGGCAAACATGGAAGTTGAATTTAGTTCTTTCTGACAGCTCTGCCAGATGACCTGCAACCCACTCAAGGTGCTTGTCAGCTAGTGTTATATTAGGTTGTACACAGGATCCATCAGTGCCTAGGGCTGATGGCTTTTGTTTAAGTAATAACGATGCAAGTCTAATGTATGAACAACATAACTTATCCAGAGCATTATCTACAGTGAGACCATTGCTGAATAGTGCTGCAGCTTGTTCAAATTTGTGTATGGCCTCGCCAATCAACTTCAAAGCAAACTTAGGCATCTTTTGAGCAAAATTTGTCAAAATGAGCCCTTCCTGAAAGCACAGGTCTCCAATGTCTTCACATGCTTCCAATGCTTGAAGCTTTTTCCTAGCAATTGCTAAACACTCCTCTGCATTTCCAAGATATCCATCTTTTTCATGAACATAGGAGAGATATAAATAAGCTCTACCCATTAGCAAGGTTTTGTTCTTGCACTTGGCAGCAGCATCAACTGCCTTCTTCAGAAGTTGTTTAGATTTTTCATAAAGCCTCTTGCGACAGGCTTCTTGGCTTTGCTCAAGAAAAAGGACAACTTTTAGGTCGTTGTCACTCAGTCCTTCCAATGTTTGGACAAAAAATTTGTCCAGTTCCTTGAAATTCAGTTTATGTCTCAAGTCTTTAAATCTAGCAACAATAGACTTGTACTCTTTATTGAAGTATAAAGAAGGAAAAATCTTTGCTGCATTTATGACTTCATCTCTTTCTGCAGCAGCAGTGCTTTGAGATGATTTAACGCGGGTTGAAATTTCAAATTCTTCACTAGAAACTATACCATCATCACTGAACAATGAATCCGAGAAGTATCTTCTACCTATCAAATTACTCACAGAAACGACATCTAGCTTAAGGGCGACAGTTACGCGGTATATCGCGTCCTTGCCAAGAAACCGAAACCAAAATCCCAGACACTTTTTTGCTGAACCCTTCTTATGTGCTGAGAGAGGAGAACAACAGTAAAAGTCCTCTTGGCATTCGTTTGCAATGAACTGCTTACCATCCAGGGAAAATCTCTTCACAGATACGACTTGTAAAATGTATCTTAGCCCGTCACAAATGTGATGATCCGAATCTTCTTGATTTTCGTAGCATAATGGCAAACACAGTTCACCATTGTGGCTGCTGACTTTAAGATTCACGGAGCAATCTTTCTTCGGATCTGGGAATTTAAATCTCGATTTCCTACTCACAACTGGCTCTGTCGGTTTTGAGATAACATGAATTGACGGTTTTTCGCCTTTCACTCGTTCTAGCAGCTTTACAACAGCTGACCTCGTGCGAAACAAGAGCGGTGTACCATCGAAAATAGAATGGTCGTTCCACGACATTTGTCTTGCATTCTAGCAGCGTGCTTTTTCGTAGGCAAACAAAGAACTGTCAAAATCGAAGACGAAACAAAAACGTCCGCCATGACATTCGAGATGTCCCATAATGCACCAATACTCTTGTCACCAGTCTTTCTCAAAGCCAGGCTACCTAGGCAATTTCAACAAGATGGCGACGCAAGCTTGTGGTGACACCACAGAGGCAACCGAACTCTCGTCTTTACAGCGCTTGTACCTTAAACCTGTGGCCAAACTTGGCGTGCATGTCACCTTACCAGAGATCAAAGTCGCTGGCGTATCGATATCAAACTGGGAGGTAATGGAGAGGCTAAAATCCATGGTTGCCCCCGATCAATTCACTGTGTTAAAAGTTGTGGAATCGTCAATGGAATTCATTCGCTTTGAAGGTGAAACAGACACCAAAAGTTTAATCACGAAATTTATTTCAAAACTGGAAGGAAAGTTTATGAAACTAAGCGGATTTGCGGAACCGCTCAAAGTTCGAGCAGCAGAATCTAAGATGAAATTTCCCACTGCACATGATTGGAATTCTTTCTTCAGAGAGGCCGAAAGTTTAGATGAACGAAATCCAGGTGAAAGACCAGACACGATTCACATCAAAGGATTGCCGTGTAAATGGTTCGGAAATGATGAGTCTGCTAACAAACCAAGCGAAGAAGTCTTGGCGTCAGTTTTTAGTCGTTTTGGGAAAATCCGGTCTGTGGATATACCCATCTTGGATCCTTACAGGCAGAAGATATCAAAAGGAAACAGTGAATTTCAAACGTTTTACTATGGCTCACACCTTCACTTCGACACTTTTGTTCAGTACAGTCAGTATCAAGGGTTTTCAAATGCCATGGCAGCACTGAAAGGTATGAAATTAATGTACATTTCTGAAGAGGGACGTGCCGCAACTGCTAACATTCAAGTAGATTTTGACAAATCAGGCCATTTGTCAGCTAAGAACATTAAAAAGAGGGATCAGGAGAGACAAAAGTTAATTGATATGGAAAGAAAAGAGGAAGAGAGGAAACAGAGAGAGAGAGAGGAAGAAGAGAGACGGAAAGAACTTGAACGGTTAGAAAAAGAGAGGAAGGAAGCTGAACAACAGAGGCTGCTTCAAGAGGCAATCAGGAAGAAAGAAGAAAGGAAAAGGGCTAGGGAGGAAAAGAAAAGACAAAAACGTGCAGAGAGGATTAGAAGGGAGATTGAACGGAAAGAAATGATAAAACGATTGGAAAAGGAAAGGGAAAGGAAGGAAGCTGAAAGAAAACAATGTGCTAAGAGATTGTTATTGGAACTTCTCCAACGCATAGCCACATTGAAAGAACAGGAAGAAGAGGAGATGAGGAAACTAGAGGAGGAAAGAAAAAAGAGAGTTCAGGAATTAGAAATGCTTAGACAAATGGAAGAAAAAAAGCGGAAACTTGAAGAGGAAGAGAGAAGAAGAGAAGACGAAGAGAGAAGAAAAAAAGAAAAGCTAGAAGAACAAGAAAAGGAACTGAGAGATAAACTAATTCAAAATCTAAAAAAGATGGAAGAGAGAAGAGATAAACTGAAAAAAGAGCTTTTGCAGAAACAGATCGCAAACAACACTCGTAAGCTAACATCATTTGTTAGTAATACTTGCACTGGAAAGTAACTATTTATTATTTATGTATTGACAGTTATGTCCATCTTTGGCATAAAGTAATCAACCACCACTGTGATATAGAACGATTTTTATGACCTTGAAATGATTACATGCCATCAAACGCAAATAACAAATAAACAGTAAAAGGAAAGTTTCCTTTTTGAATAGCACAAACAAACACATGCACCCCCAATGTTCCATTGATATCAATGTCATCGGTGGCATCCATTCACTTGTCTTGACCAGTCCATCTGTAATTACACTGTGACTACTCAAACTGGGCCTCTTAAAAGAAACTAACCAATCATAGCAGAAACTGAGAACAACGGACTGGTAGCTTCTTGTGATGGCAACTGACAGTCTCTTTGATGTGAATACATAAACACTATTGAATCCTCTGCATTATACACACTCTTTGAGATTCAATCCTTGACGGCAAATTATCATAACTATAAATCTCGCCTGAAAAAATTAGTGTGAAAACTGATTTTGCAACAGCTAAACTGAAACCACTGAAAAGTGTACAAAAGTTAGGATCGAAACAAGCCAATTAGCAAATGGCAGTTTCCTGAGAGGTTGGCAACAACTTGCACTTTGTTGGGTTTTCATCTTGTTTGTATGTTAAACGAACAATGTTATTGGTTTATTTGAGAGAAAAGGTCAGTATCCTTTGTTCTCAAGTAACATTCTGGACCAGGTTGTTCGAAAGGTGGATAATGCTATCCATTGGATAAATCACTATCCAGTGGATAGTGTGGTTTGTTTTGTCAATGTTTATATAGCAATAGCAATAGCGATTTATCTGGTGGATAGCGTTATCCACCTTTCAAACAACTGGGCCTGATTAACTCTTTTCCAAGTGGCCTGGTTTGAGTAGTCACACTGTAACAGAGGGGAATGGTTATGAAGCCTGACAAACTTCGAATTCAAAGGACCAAACAAAGATGACAGGATTTATGTTGGAGGGTTCATGACCATGCACAATCTTATTTCATGCTCTTATACTGTGAATGAAGTACAAAACCCCTGTTAAGTGCATGGTCATGGGCAAAAAAAATAGTAAAAAACTGTTGCTTCATAACTATTTGAATAATGCACTCTCCATTGCACAGAAGGGGTAGGAGAAACAAAAAAATTCACAGGGAAATAACCTATTTGCCCAGAGCACACTAACTCCATCAAATAAAGAAGAAATTTTGTGCAAGATGCCATCAACGGGTATGCAGGTCCTTTTTACTAAGATTATTATATAAATTATGTTTGCCTAAACTTTCTTGACTGGGATTTTGAGACTGTGGACCACAGCAATCATCACCATATTCACAATCCCCGGGATCTGGCCCAGGTTAAAAAACCGAAATTAAAGTTTTCTGCCACACCCTCAGGGAAAACATGGCGTACTGTCAGGGTGATCACACTGCAGAGTTCCACCTTGACATGGTTAACAATTTGGTTGCAAGTGCAACAAAAGTGGTAATAAAGCATTCACTGTTGTTATGACAACTTAATCTTCCAAAAAGGATGAACATCTTACTTCTTATGATTTCGATTCAAAGTCAAACGTGCAGGTAATGAGAATTAAGTAAAGATCACCAAAATGAAATAATCTTCAGTGACATAGAATTCAAAGCAACTTTTCTTAAAAGACTGAACTTGATCTTAAGGACTGTATCAAGATGAGTTAATGAGAATCTATGTTGGCAATGGGGCTATAAAACCTGGGAGAGAAAAACGCTTATTGGGGCTGTTTCCAAACACACGCATGAACTTTTCACTTTCTTGAAGTTTGCTCTGCAATCATGGCATTACTGCTCATTTTCAAACACTAGGGTCTTGTTTTTCAAAGGATTAAGCTGATCCAGGATTACCATCCATCAAGAATTTGGTGTAATTTTTGGAGTTACTTTTGCTAAATTCAGAATGTACCTGGGTGCAAATCCTTTCCTGTGAACTAAAATAATGTAATCTTCTGTAAGAAAAAAGATGGAGGCTGTATATTTTACTAAATGAATCTAACACTGACCATTAGGCACAAGGAAAGCCCTGTTTTGCAGTATTTGTCCTTTTACTAATGGGATTAACTATAATAGATTTGAAGATGCTGGAACTTTTCTGTACATTTTTATGAGTGTTGTATAGGGGTTTTTGTGCACTAAGAATTATGGGTAAATGTATCACTCGCCATACTTTCTCATTGGAGGATTGGTTTGTATGAAAATGAACATGTGATAAAACTCATTTCCCTATGAAAAGATTCTCTTTGAAATATTTGTATGAGGGTCTAATAATACCTCCTCTAAGGGACTGGTCAAATAGTATTGGGGGGGGGGGACATCAGTTTTTGAGCCCTTGGTAGAGGGTGGGTCATTAAATTTTCAGCTATCCATAGGGGGTGGGTCATCCTGTTTATAGCAGGAATTGGCACAGTCATTTGACACAATGACAACAGAGGTAATTCCTTCCAGTTCCAAAGGACATACATTTTTCAAGACATGGCTGGAAAAGTACATGTGGCTGGTGTACAATAGAGATGGCTGCACTAAGGCAAAGAAGTCTAATGGAATGAACAAGGAGTCCCAGGGCAGAAGTTTTCAAAATACTGTGCTCTTTCAACATGCTAGTCTTCAAGAACACCAAATGGCTGACTAGTGTCTACATGCTATTTGTCCCCAGGGATATGGAAGATATGTTCATGGATCTGGGACTTGCTGGCTATGTGAGTCCTAGGACTCAGTATGGCCTTTTTCTAGATGGATTACCGTTCCGTAAATAGTGGGGCTGGAGGCCAGGTGTGAAAGGATTATGGTCATGGTTTTTTTAGAGTTTACGAACATGACTTTAAAGTTGCAAGGGTAAAGGAAAACAAAATTATTTTTAGATGATTTTGTATTATTGGGCAGTTCCAGAAAAAAATCCATACTCCTCCCACGGAAGGGATTGGAGTCGGGGGTTCTGGAAGACCAAAAATATTTTAAAGAAATCTATGAAGTGCAACTGGAATTTCCAGAGGGGTGGGGAGGTCTTGGAAAAAATCCCTTCCCTGGGGGAGGTATGAATATTTTCTGGAACTACACATTGTTAAGAAATAAATCTAAAACATAAAAACCACAATTTCATACACAAAATGTTATTTTGTTGATTATGCAACCAAAAATGTCATGTTTTATAGTGGGGGTGGGTCATGTAATTTTAAACCTTCATTTAGGGGTGGGTCACACAGTTTTGCACCAAATGGAAGGAATGGATCATGTTTTCTAACCACCACATTTTCAAATGCTCTGGCCCACCCCCCCCCCCCCCCCCCCCCCCCCCCCCCCTCTCCTCCCCCCCCCACAAAAAAAAAAAACACAACCCATTTCTTCTCTCCACCACCCACCCACTTTTTTTTTTTTTTTTCCACAAGCAAAACACT
>Ga0126339_10002999_pt1 | contig 12199 bp, 7 predicted proteins | sample OrbTmetagenome_2_FD_92532 | JGI IMG/M metagenome (GOLD analysis project Ga0126339, IMG submission 92532) | Coral microbial communities from Petempiche,Puerto Morelos, Mexico - Orbicella T R C metagenome | ecosystem: Host-associated > Invertebrates > Cnidaria > Coral | place: Petempiche,Puerto... | reverse complement strand
TGGGTTTTTGGGCCGTTTTTACGTCTTTTTTTCTCGGTTTACCTGTTTTCTCCCCCCCCTTTTCCCCCCCCCCCCCCCCCATGACAGCCTTCTGCCAATTTGCCAAAGCCGCTGACAGAGCTTTTTGTTGAAACAAATATGAAGCTCTCATATATAGAATTGCTGAGTGCGTGTGCTGAAGCAACAATGAAAATCTCCCCAGAAGAATGCAAGGCTGTAGAAGTTGAGACAAGGGATCAAGCCCACGGTAGGCTATGGTTCTCTCTGTGAGCAGGGAAAATCACAGCCTCCCATTTAAAAGCAGCTTGCCACACTGACCCAGTAAAGACCATCTGTTATCCCATGGCTCGTAAATTTTCATCACCAGCAACAAAGTATGGTTCTCGAATGAGTTCATATTTTAAATTACTTCAGGTCTACTCTACACCAGCTTAACACATTATAGCCTTGATACTTTCAGTTACATATACTTTTACTGTCAAAAAAGCTGCCTAAAACACTGTGCATTTCTTTACCTATAGGTGGGGATATGAGCATGAAAAACAAGCAAGGGAAGCTTATAGAAAAAAAATGTAATCTGTTCATGAGAACTTTCAGATTTTTGACAGTGGCCTGTGGATTAATAAAGACTTCCCCTACCTTGGTGCCTCACCAGATGAGATTGTAAGCTGTGACTGTTGTGGAATTGAGCTGTGTGAAATTAAGGTAACTATATGATGCAAATGTTTTACAAAAATTAAAGCATTATATAGTAGGACCAGGACTTTTATGATGTTAGCAGGGTCTAAGGACCCTTTTTACTATACTCTTTTGCTATAGCAACAGAGTTGAAATGAAAAAACAGATTAGAGTGCATTTTACTTTGTTTGTTTACAGTGTCCATTCTGTCAAAAAGACTCAATGCTGGATTCTTTAAGTGGCAAAAAGAACAGTTGTCTTGTAGATGGACCACTTGGACCTGCCTTGGACCACAGTCGTGCCTATTTCTATCAGGTAATCCTAGAAAGCAACCTATTGTATGTACAGTCGCTTTTATATAGGTAATCAAATGATTTTGAGCGCAATTTTGAACACATACGGTAAGTACAAGGTAATGTTTGAAGGACTAAAAAAAATTTGCACAGGCCTATAGGGCAAGTGCTACTTGTAGCCTTAAAAAGAATTACAAGTGCTTAATTATTCCAAACTGCAGGAGAAAAATCCTTTGATTACTTGTTAATAATATACATGCAATTTAATTTCAACTTTCTGCACTCCACTTGAACTTTTTGGACTATTTTCAACTTTCTGCACTGTTTGAGATCAATTGACGTGCTCTCAGCCAATCGGCACGCTAACATTATTTTTATGCACATATATTAATATTTGTGCATTGCACTGAAATTCTCTAATTATTACACAAAAGTTTACAGCTTGAGTTTTGTAGACATATGCCTTTTCTTGTCTAGTAAGTCAAAATATCCCACTTTCAAAATTGTTAAAGAACCACAGGTCATTATTTTTCCTCTCTTGTTTAGGTTCAGGGTCAGATATTTATTGTGGGTGTTGACTACTGTGATTTCATAGTGTGGACAGAAAGAGACATGCACATTGAGAGAATAAATCCTGATGTTGAATTCTGGGAATTAGCTCTTACGAAAGCCAAAAAGTTCTTTTCTCTGGGCATTCTCCCAGAGCTCCTTGGAAAATGGTACACACGACCATCAACACCTCCAACTCAGCTACATGGTGATGAAGAATTGGTTGATGATGTTGATGGTGATGAAGAGGAAGGTCCTTTGTGTTACTGCCAGACTGACATAGAAGACAGCAAGCTGATTGGCTGTGACAACCCTGAATGTGCAATACAGTAGTTCCATATGGCTTGTCTCAAACTGGATGTTGCACCAAAAGGAAAATGGTTTTGTCCAACTTGCTGGAGAAATGAGTAGATGCATCACATACTAAAAGAACTTTTATTTTACTATTACTTAATTTAATTGAATTTAAACAGAGTTGCTTTCCTAAGGGGTGGACCATTTGCATTTTCAGGGAGGGGGGTTGTGGGTGATTTAGTGAAGGTATAAATTTTGTTTTTAACCCTTTCTGGCACTAGGAATAATGGGTATGATTTTTTTTTTGGTTCAAGTATGCTTGCAGGATATTTTTTCCTCAAAAGTATCAAAAGTCAAATGGTCCATTCCCAAGTGTATTTTAGTTCCTATGACAGATTAAAATATGTTTAGACAGGACTTTTACTCCATCATCATTCAAAGGGTACAATAGAATCAGACAGATTTGTCAAAGCACAGCACACTCTTGCAATTTTGTCTATTGGTGCCTCTGCATCTCCTGGTTTTGCAGTAGTTAATTTGACAGGCAGGATACTTTGCAAAATCACATACTTCCTCCTAACCAATGACCCTCTCTACATGTATGCATACATTTACAAATTTTCTAGTTTCTTGTATGTCATGAGCTGACAGTTGTCTCTTTCTACGGGTGAAGGCGGGTATTTTGAGGGTAGCTTAGTAAAACCCAACACTGTAAACAATGTCAAATCCCCTATCTGCAAGAACAATATCACCTGGTAATAACTTGTTTAGGAGCCCCCAGTTTTCAGTGAGGTGTTTGTCACTAACATGACCCCCCCTCCCCCCCCCCCAAGCCTTACAAAGAAAACTTATACCACCTTAAGGAGTTATTCCAATTAAAAATTTAACAGTATTATGATGTTTGTAATTAGACCAAGTTATAGCTCTAGCAATTAAGCTGGATGGCCTATCAGTAAAAATTTCAAAACAGTCAATTATGACAGCAACTCCGTGTCCAAAATTCTGTCTGAAAACTAAATGCATAGTCTTTCTAAGTTCTTCACACTCTGGCCATCGAATTAGGAAATCCAACCTGACTTGCATCACATCAATCCACCTGCTAGATACTCTTGATGCTGTTGAAACACTGACTTTAAAACCGTATGCTAAATATTGCAAAGGAACATTTAACCACAGACGTATTAAAACCAACAAATATTCCTGGAATTGGCATAATGCATTGGTACTTGTGCTGACAACATGGGGAGCAATAAGAGTAAACAACTGCATAAACATTGAAAACATTGGAATGCCAGTGTAGAACTGAGTTTTCCCATTATTTCCCTCAAAACCACTTTGGGATAGATCAGAAGTTAGCAACTTGTTTTTTACTTCGCTTGGCTCTGTAAATAAACTTCTGTTGCACTCCTCTAGCTGGTAAATTTGAGCCATACTTAGGTCAGTTTGATATTCTTTGTGAGCGGAAAGCCACTCAATTTGAAAACCAATGCTGCCGCTATCATGGGGAAATTCTTCACTGTCTTCATGAATTTGTTCTAAGACTTCAAATTCACTACCATACAAGCAGGTTCTTTTTCCATGATCATTTCTTCAAGACAGAACAGAAACAATTTGAGATTTGCTCACAATCTCCTTCTGAAGGCGAGCTCTCTTCACCACTCGCTCACTCACTCTTTGACAACGGTCGACATCATCATTGCTCAGTGATTTTACTTTGTTATGGCCCAACTTCAAGGTAGGTGTCCAGTCTGAGTCATTCACATTGTAGAGCTGTTACCCCAGACTAACACCTGTATTTGATGTTTTTCTACTTATTTCTTCTCAAATATCTCAAAAATAATTTTCCTAAGTCATAAAATTATAAGTTTTAAAGTTACCTGATATAAAATGAATACTGCAGACATGAGTATAATACTCTCTTCTCCATCAGATCTGCGTGGGAAATTTTTGTGAACCACTATTCCGTCGCATTCGACTCAATTTCTCTGTTTGTTTCCCTTGATTTTTTATTACTGTTGGGAACCAAAAATGAGCAAATTGTTTGTCATTTTTTTGTTACGGCTACAGAAAAAGACAGCACAAAAGACTCCCATTATCATGGAAATTCATTGCAAACCACTAGAGGAGTAAGAGGGTTGAGGTCGCAGCCTGGGTCAAGATGTCATCCAACATGGCCGACTTCCGGTGGAAACCAGATCCTCAATTAATGCATGACGTCAGTTGCAAATGAAGAATTGCAGAAAGTTGGAAAAAATGCAATATTCTTCCCTAAACATGTAGACTGTGTGATGTATTACATTATAAAGGCTATGTCAACAGCTGCCTAGCAATATTGTTTGAAAATAATTTAGTCATTTGACGACTTGTTGACGATAAGATTTTGCGATGTCCTTTTGATTTCATGTGTTACACATCATGGAAACACTATGAAGTTACCTGCAATGCTATTTAAAACTAATAAATTGTTCTTGGAAAGAAAAAAGTTTCTGTCTTCACTGCTTGGGAATGATTCATTGTCTCCCTTACCAGTTTTTACACTTGTCATTTCACAAAAACTTCAACTGTCTCCTTTTGCCAAGCCCAGGTAAGGGAGGACTCAATTAATGTCAAACTGATGGTAGCCATGATAGGAAATTCAAAAGAAATCCTTCAAAGTACTGAAAACTAATATTAATCCCCCTTTGTGAGTCTGGCTAAAATTCATTGTTACTCCAAGAGGTACCAATTTATCAAAATAACCTTCTTGTACTGAAATAAATTTGAAACTGATAATTTCATAGGGTTTGAGTCATGCTGTGGACTTGCAATATTCTCCCCCTTGCATGACTAGATTTATCCCTTCAAATTACTGGCTGGGTACACAAATGTCCCCAACGATCAAAACTTTCAGTTGTGTTTGAAATTCATTCAGTCTGCTACTGGTGAAGTCAGTTACTTGTTATACCCATCAGAAAAAAGATCATGTCATTTTAAAAAATAATGTACCTGTTGACAGCTGACGTTTCAAAATGTATTTTTCATATATTACTGTTATTGCTAAAATATTGAAAACAAATTTGCTCATCAGTGCGTTATCAAATGTTTTTACAAACAAGACTCCCTCAAGTCTCAATCAACATTCCTAACACGTGGAGTAGCTGTGAGTGTTAAATGTTGTCACAGATATTACCCTGTTTCATCCTCAGTTTTGGCATGCCTTTATTTACCAACTCCTTGAACACAGCTGATGCCAAAGGACCTTCCCAAATAACTCTGCACAGCAGCTCTGGAATATTGCTACAAAATCATGTTTTTCTCCCATAAAAATATGACTTCTTCACATTAAAGGTGCCAGGAAAGGAGAATAAACAAGTGAGGATCACTTTTCCGACATTTGGAAGGAAAATGAGACTTGCATTATACACACAGGACTGGCTTTAGATTTACATGAGTCACAGCACATTGGTTCTTCACCTGCTCCCAAACTGGCTTTCTGTGATTTCTATCGATGGCTTTATTTCAGTGGAGCAAATGTCCAAGAGGAAGACAGAGTTATTTTTTTTTTTATGTAAAAAAACATCAAAATTGAACAGCACAAAGACAATATCATTTATACTGGATATGAAAAAGGCAACGTAATAAAATGTTTTTAGTCCCATGCTATTGCCTTTTTGTCCCTTGGCAGGGGCCACAGAGAAACAAATTGTCTCTCAAGGACACAAAAGCTGCCTCAAATCCCGATTTCAGATTTTTTAACAACATATTCAGGGCTGTAGCTCCCTTTAAGCCAGTAAGCCCAGGGCTTACAAACTTCTCTCAGTATTTTTATTTTCTCTTGGAATATTTCTTTTATTATTTCATAGCACTAGTTTTCTGGGTGACTTTTTAAAGAAAACGTAGAAGGAAAGAAACAATTTAAGTGCTCATGTCTCCAGCCTTCTTTTCGGGTTTCTTTCCAATGTCTAGTTCTATATTTCCACTGAATAGTAAATTTAATGTGTGCACCAGGGGTTGCAGGTTTTGCTAAATGATTTCACTGTTTTATCTAATATGCAAAGCAATGCTTTCATACACATGCGATCTGACCGACAAGAAAGAGTATTAGAACAAGATGTAGTGGTGGAAAACAAAGTGGCTGCATTCAACTGGAGAATGACCAGCAACTCTGGTTGACACTCTTGACTGCATAAATCCAACTCTTTATCAAAACATCAACACCATCCCCATGATCCTTCTCATTATGTCTGTGTCAACTGCAACTTTTAGCCCGATGCATAGAGTCGAGACTTATCTACGGGCAACCATGAGGACAGAGCGACTCAGCCCTTGCTCCAAAGTATGCATACAAGGACATAGCCATTGACAAGTAGGCCATGGCTCATGAGTTTTGTGGCAAGAAGAATAACCTTGGAATCCCATAAACTTATCTAATCCAGTAGTACTAGGTTGTAAAGTACAATCCCTCATAAGTTCAAATCAGATCTTCTTCAGTTGTTAAGAATTCATGACATGAGGATATTTTACAATGAAGTGATTTATCTTATATATCAGCCACCTTGAGCTGTAATAAACCATGAATTAAACAAAGCGTAGGCCTACTTGACCTCCCCCCACCTTCTCTGGCCACTTATGAGTTATGGAACAGGCTTACAAGCCAATCAAAGTGCTCTGTGAGCAAACTCGTGTATTGAACAAAAGAATTAAAATATTTTTTGGATTATGTTTAGTATTATCTGGTTTAGGTTGACTAATAAGGTACCAAAGCAACAAAGTAACATTTGGATAAGAAGGCATTACAAGTGAAACGATCATGCTAACACATTTGACAAGGGTGGACGAGGTCATGTGTTTTAAAAATTTATCATTTTTGTTGCTGGTTCACCAAGAAATAGTTGGCAGTAAATGTGGTTGAAAAGTGAACATTAGAAATATTGAAAAATCAAGGCAATACTGTCTTAATGAAAAGACAGTTTATCTCCCTTTATCAAATGAGATAAACAGAAACGAGTTTTGAGTTTTGTCGCAAAATGGCATTTTCAGGTTCTGCTTATGACGACGTACAAGGACACGTTCATGACATTTTTGATGGACATTTCCGATGTAAAAATTCCGTGAAATGTAAAATCTAGGTGATATTTTCATTTAAAGTTGCAACAAGGCAACGAGGAAACATGCATTATTTTCATTTGTTAGAGCAGAACACTATAATAAGACAGAGACCTGGACGCTAAATATGATTTGCCCGATAGGGGCCTGGTATGAGTCATTCGTACCATGTTGTCCTTGTTATGTGTTCTCGTCATTCTTAAGTGAGAATGCTTGTTTATATTGAATGTATATCTCTGTGAAATGGATAAATTCCTATCTATGAGGAGAACACGTTTAACCAAGCAGTGAATAGGCGAAGAAAACACCGACTACAAGTGGATCCTTTCGTCATGTGCCACACAGAACGAAACCATCGATCGCGACCGCCATCTTTGTTTTCAGACAGGAATGAAACTATCCCTCGCCATAGCAAAAGACCATCACAGTAAGACAGATCAAACTACAGTCGAATGGCAAAGAAATACAAGTGCCCGTTTCCTGAATGTACCTACGAAACAGAAGAAGTGACAGACACGCTTGCGGCCGTTTTGCTATCGGTCCCCTCGCAACGCACGCACACTGCTCCAGGAGTCACCGATACTGCACCAAGTGCCGCTTCAAACACTAAACTCCAAAGAGTACAGGGCCCAACAATCTCAGCTGCAGGGTCAAGCAAGGATTGGTCATATTTCCTTACCTGTTGGGGCGATTATGTTGCAGTGACCAATGTCACAGGCAAACACAAGGTAATTCAACTACTCAAATGCTGCAATGAACAGCTTTGCAAAGACCTCACAGAAAACACAGGCGGCTCCCTCACCAACAAGACTGCTGATGAAGTTATTAAAAAACTTGCCATGAGGGAGGAGAACACAATGGTTGCCCGAGTTCAATTGCACAACATGCACCAGGACCAGGATGAGACTAATTGTAGTTTTGGTGCCCGCATTTGCGGCCAAGCTGGCGTCTGCAAATTTCTAGTCACCTGCCCTGGTTGCACTAATGAGGTTAATTACACAGAGAACATTTTGCGCGACGTCTTAGCACGCGGCCTGGCTGACAGTGAAATTCAACTAGATCTGCTAGGAGAAAGGAATCAAGACATGACCCTTGAAGAAGTCTTCCAATTTATTGAGGCAAAAGAGGCTGGAAAACAATCCGCTGGCCGCCTGTCACAAAGCCAAGGTGTAGATGCCGCAAGTAGCCAATACCGTTGTGCCAAACAGGATGACATCAAGCAATGCAAAGTTGGAGACAACAATGATTTGTGCTCCTACTGCAACAAGCGTGGCCACGGCAAGAGCGCCCGAACCAGGATACGAAGAAATGACTGCCCCGCTTATGGCACAACCTGCGAACAGTGTGGGCGACCAAACCATTTTGCTAGCGTGTGTCGCGGCAAGAGCAAGTCCACCAGACCCCAAAAGCCTACCCCACCCAGTGGCAATACTACAGAAGGTGCCATCTTCTACTCGCTCTGCACTGCAACAAGCCTCAGCCATTATCCTGGCAGAGATGTCATCAAACTTGACCACCACCTCTACTGCCACCTAACTGACTGTTGGGTCCGACAGCCATCAAAGTCCCAACCATTCATCACACTAACAGCAACTGCCCACCCCGAAGACTACACAGCACTGGGATACAAACCCCCCAACATTACAGCTGACACCAGTACGACTCTCTGCCATGAATAGGGGCCTGGTACGAGTCATTCATACCACGTTGTCCTTGTTATGTGTTCTCATCATTCTTAAGTGAGAATGCCTGTTTATGTTGCACGTATATCTCTGTGAAATGGATAAATTCCTATCTATGATGAGAACACATCTATTTGTCAAGGGAAAAGAGAGGAACAGACTTCCAGCTCATGTAACCAATGTAGGTATGCCGATGGTGAAGTATCCACAGCGAAGAATATCTAGTTCCATTGCAGTCTTAAGTTTCACTGGCATTAAAAACAATGAAAATGATTGGAAAAAAACTAGCCTGCAAGAGCATCCAGTTTTTTTGGCTCTTGTTTTGTTTTGTTTTGTTTTGTTTTTTTTTGCATGAAACAAGAGCAGAAAAAAACAGGTGCCCTCACACGCTAAAGAAAAACACAAGCGACTCGATTGAGCCACGTGTTTCTGAGCTAGGCATAATTCAACTGGAAGTCCGATATTTTCGGACTTGAAATCAGATCTTTCCAGCGTCACTCATTTCCTGACCGCTGGTCAAGGGGAACAAAGACTCTTGGTACAGGCTTGCTAGCATTCCAGTGGAAACCACCAACCAGTCTGTCCGCAAGAACAATTTGTGATATCATTGGATATTTCAATCTTACCTGATACTCAGTGCATGTTTACCAACCAGTACGTAATTTTAGCAATTTTGACCTTCAGGTTTGATTTGCAATACTTGATAAACAATTACACTGAGGCCTTGTCCACACTACGCCAGAGAAATTTGAAAACACAGCTTTATTTCTATGGTTCGGTCTTCCGTCCACACTAATTTGCCACAAAAATGGGCGTTCTTCAAACAAAAGCACTGCTGGCTTTGTGTTTTAATGTGCAAGGAAAACATTTTCATAATGGAACTTTTCCAAAACAATGACGTCACGATTTCCTCAACCACAAATCCAAAATGACTGGTCATTGTTGCGTTTTCAAATTTCTCCAACGAAGTGTGGACAGAAAACATTTGATGTGTTTTCAAAGTGATTAACACCCTTTTCAGGGCATGAGTGTTTGCAGTCCCAGGGCAGTCATTCAAAGTTAATGCCTACATAGACCAAAACATCCCACTTGAATGCCTCCAGACAGACTTGCCACAAGAAGACTTCTTCTATAAAATGAAGTGGACTTGTTCCACTTGCTCGGATTCAAATTTAAAATTTGCATAATTTTTGGCGCGAAAACATGGGTGTGACGTAATGATTCACAGCCTACCCCTAATTCCCTGGATTTTTTTTTGAAATATTTTAGAGCGAGTGTAAGCAGAAAAATAAATCATATGCCTAGTAACCACAGCCATGTATAAGATCAGATTTTAAGACATCCTTTATTTAAAGTTGAACAAATTATGGGCCAAAATTTTAAAAAAATATCAACAAGAAAAACTCAACTTGAGTTGTATTATAATTGATAAGAAAACACAAAATCATATTTTTTCTTTGCCGCTCGACAAAAGCTGAGAAAATTGAACTCACAAAAACAAGTTAATTCTTGACTTTGGAGCACAAAACGAAACTGAAAACAACAAAACTTCCATTCTTTTACCATACTGGATAACATTTGAGAAAACACTGGAAAATAAAAGCGAAAAGACATATCTAAAGTACAATTTAAAAACAAGAAATCAGATAATTTCTTCACGTGCGACGAATGCAGCGCAGTGAAGGAAAGGTGAAAGTTGTAAATAAAAAAGACGACAAAAATAAGCCAGTTATTTTGAGATCAATCGTATTACAACTGTGCTAAATTAGTGCCCACTTAGTTCTTTTCTCAGGAGTTTTATAGTAGCTGAATAAAACTAAAAAAAAAATGTATTTGAACGAAGGGAATAAACTAAACAAACACGGCTGCAGAGGCCACCGTAATTAAATATGCAGAAATCCACCATGCAAAAATACTGTTGACTTTGAAAACCTAAAATTCCCAAAGAAAGGTAACCAAATGAAAGAAACATGACAGGAAGTTCAATAACAAAGTTTCATTCAAGATGAGGCAAAAAAAACTATCTGAAAGCAAAAAAATGTTCAAAATTTCGCAGATGTGCTTCGCTGCATGACAGCATGTTCAAATTAATTCTTCACGCTAAAGTGAAAGCTTGAGTTTCTATTGGCCGTGGCTTTAGTAGTCGTTCAAAAATTTGAATTAAACTTCGAAGTAATACTGTGCATTACCACTTTTGTTTTCTAGAGTCTGGGAAGCTCCTTTAAATCCGCAATCTGTATTCAAACCCACTTGAAAGTGCAACGACTTTATTAACGCAAGGTCGTATTTACCTTCAAAAGCATCCTTAATTTCCGTGTCATAGAACTTTCTGGCCCCAAAACTATAGCTTTGACTCCTTTCTCATTCAGGCTAGACACCTGGTCTTTCATCAAGGAAATCAAAGGAAAAATAACAAGACAAAGTGTCTCAACAACTTCTCTTTCACCATGTTCAAAAAAGTCCAACACAAACAGCCTAATGTGGAATGTTAAACTCTCTTCACATCCAGTCAGTGATCCAAAGACTAATGTATCCTTCGACTACTACGTTGATTCACTCCGATTTCTTCGAAACCAAGCTTCCTGAACAAAACATCTTGTTTCAGCTTACCTGTGTTTGTGTGTAGCTTGCGAAGAGCCCCGGTGCAAAACAGGTCACAAAGACCTATGACATAAAACAATGTAAAAAGAACACTGTGACAGGCAACCCCAAGAGGAATCGCACTCTGGTCTCCCACATGACAAGTGATACTCGTGACCAGTGCACCACAGCAATCGGTTCACAGCTTTCAGAATTTTTTAAGCATGTATAGTGTTACCCCTAGCATTATTGAAAGCTAACCGTAAACAGGCTAACCAGAGAGCTACTCAGACTAACTGGAGTGCATTTAAGGCCAACCAGAGTGCTTTTTAGGTTAACCGGAGTGCTATTTAGCCTAACCTACAAAAAAGTTTTGACTGCCAGTCATTTAGTCTATATGAAACCTTGTCCAGCTGCCAGTCATTGAAGTACTTCATTATAAATACCGGTATACTGGGTGCCGGGCTCACAAAAATTCATACTACAGTGGAAATAGTGAAGTTTTCAGTCATATAAACAGGGATTTGATCTTACTAACTGAAAGTTTCAAAAATTTAATTTTGACTGCAGGTCACGTAGAGTATAATTTGAAAACCTGTCTGGCTCCCAGACATACAGTACCCGTCAAAGGGATTGCAGCAACTATACGCGCGTAAAATGCATGTAGTCTGTGTGTACTATTCGTGGACACTGCGTGTAAGGTGCATATAATTACACGCATGTAAACTTTACTGATCTAGTAATTATACGCATTTGCGTGTAATCTCAACCATATACGTGTATGTTTACTAGAAGAAACCTTTGTTATTCATACACACATTTGCATGTATTTTGTGAAACAAAAAGCCACTACTAACTTGTATTTGATACACACGATACTCCATGTTCACAACAAAAAGTAAATTTAAAAGCTGACAAGCATTGCTAAATTAGTGGACTAGCTCAACCACCTATCAAACAAATACTCTTTCTTAATCTGTAGCAGCCCACACTTCTGCCTAACATCAAAACTTAATTCTTAAAGATCTCTGAGCTTTC
>Ga0126339_10002998_pt1 | contig 12201 bp, 7 predicted proteins | sample OrbTmetagenome_2_FD_92532 | JGI IMG/M metagenome (GOLD analysis project Ga0126339, IMG submission 92532) | Coral microbial communities from Petempiche,Puerto Morelos, Mexico - Orbicella T R C metagenome | ecosystem: Host-associated > Invertebrates > Cnidaria > Coral | place: Petempiche,Puerto... | reverse complement strand
TTATTATTATTATTATTATTATTATTATTATTATTATTATTTACGTGGGAAAGTCATTAGTTCAAAAGCAACTAATCAAGTCGCAAGCTTCAATTTATTTGAACAGTGTGCAAGAGCAGAAAAATAATTAAACTATGTTTGAACGCAGCAAAGGATTTTATTTCTGCAGTGGTAAATGCTGCCGCTCTCAATACCAAAGTACCAAGTGAAAACTTGACTAACTCCTTATCGAGATTAGGTAACCAAAATTTCAGCACTAAAAGAAGATTCAATTATATCTTGCAAGAAACAGGCCGCGACGTTCGATATATCAGTATTCTAACATGGCTCCGAGGCTTTCGGGACAAAGTTATACAGGCGTTTGAAACGCCTGTATTTGGTGGTGTTTTCTTTGTATCCAAGTGTCCTTTAGGAATTGAGAGACAAAAGAAACTTAGAAAATTTGCAATTTTGACCAGAAAGCCTCGGAGCCATTTTAGAATATTGAAATATCGAACGTGGCCTTTGGCCTCAACCTTCAGCCGACTGACTGAGCGATGTCTTATTCTTTCATAGCTCAGTTTTCTTGACAATTTTTAACATGCAAGCTTCAGAAAGTGGCAGACTCAGCTTTGCAACTTTAGTTACCTTGATGCTGATGGCTTCACAAGCCTCAACAACTAAAGCTTCAGGTTTGCAGCAGCTGCTGAAATCAAACGCAGGTACCGAGCTTTCGTTATCAGGACAAGACATTGAACAGCCTTGGTGTAGAATGAAGCCTCTTCCACAGAAAGTTCGCAGACGTGGGTGTGAAACAGCTACTATTATGAACAATTTGTGCTATGGTCAGTGCCGTTCGTTTTATGTTCCGCATCGCAAGGGTTATTTCGAGTCGTGTTCGTTTTGCACTCCCATCAATTCTACGACGGAAAATGTTGTGTTGAGTTGCCCATCTAAGACAAAGAAGCAAGTTGTTAAAAAAGTTAAAATCATCACAGCCTGTAGCTGCCGTGTGTGTGGTCAGAAGTATATTTGAAGTACTGTATTGGATGTAATAGCGCTGGAGACCGTAAATAATTCATTTTTACCATTACTATCCTTCTATTTATCTTAAGACCATGCGGAGACATTGATAAGTCAAACATTATGTATTGTATACGGTGTTATCAGTGGTAACACCGTAATATAGTTTAATGTATTAATATGTAAAATGAAGTTATACTGGTATGAATTTTATAAAAATTTCAACAGACATTGTTAAAACATAAACACATTCTGCAGTTAAAAATTTCATCGATGTAATCTAGTACTACACAGAACAGGAGTTCTCAAACTCCCCGCTTTCTCGACTCAAATCATTTTTCCTTGGATATGCGTTTATCCATGCAAGATGAAAATAAGAAAATTAAAAGTAAAGAAAAATGCGTTTCGACATCTTCAAGATGTCTTTGTCGGGTTTCAAAATGCGAAGGTCAGAGTTCGTGCGTAATTGAAAAAGCACACTATGTTAAATATGTGAAAAAGCGAAAATAATAAAGTGACAAGGAGAAGTGTTTTCCGAAAGCCTTATAGATATATAAGCTTAACGGGTTTCGATTCATGTTAAGCAAACTGTGTCAGTAAAGCAAGCTTTAGAAAAAACTTGTTAAGATATTTGCCAAGTTCGCCGGTGAATTTCCACTTTAGAACGTTAACATTGATTTACTAGATAACTTAAAAACAATCGATTTGGCTCAGCGGAAAGGGACAACGGATGAAACATCAGGTTCTCAATATGTCAGGGATCTAAGGGACGGACCACTATTTTTTGAGGGGAGGGAGGGTTGGGCAATTTTCTGGGGCATGAAATTTTTCTCTCAACTTTAGGTTGCGCATGATTATTTTTCGTGGGCAATAGTTTCTGCTGAAGAATTTTTTAACGTCAAAAATCAAAATAATGATAGTAGAAAGTACTTGCCAATTTTTTTCTCTGCACGGTTATTTTTTCAGCCGTTTTGGCTGTGCAAAATTTTTTTGGGGAAATTGCTCATCCCTCCTCCCTCCAAAAAATAATAGTCCGTGCCTAAATCACTTCCCCCTCCCCCACCCCGAGGTAAATGGGTTGTCGTGGAAAGCACACTGGACACAAACCGTTTCTCCACTCAGTTCTTAACCATAACAGTAAACAATCGAAATAACAAATCCCTAACTATTGTGTCTACCTATTACCTGGGCACTACTTTCGTAGATGAAACTAATTAAGCTTATAATTCAAGATCACCTCTCCTTAGGTATATACTAATTAAGCTTATAATTCAAGATCACCTCTCCTTAGGTATAATTTTTTTCATGCCAATCATGAAGTCTTGTTCACTACATGCATTATTATTTGTAAGACTGTTCTAAGCAAGTAAACGAATAAAAACGGGCATTTAACAAAGATCATCCATAAAATAAAATAAAAGACTTTATTTAACCTGAAAGACCAATCGGTGATCACTGGATTACTAGCATTAACTGGCGATCAGCATTTACATATAAAATACAGCTATTCATAAAAGTGTACTTTAAGTACTAAACCCTTACATTAAAAATTACAGCCATTCTGGAGATTATGTAAAAACAAGCATTTAAAAAGAAGAGCAACAACAAGAAACAAACAAGCAAAAAGCTTACAAGGAGGTAATGAAACCTACTTGAGCGATTTCTCCGGAATTTGGGTTACACGCTTTGAGTTAAGTTTATAAATAAGTTTAGTTCAGCCATATTTCGCAATTTGCCGAACCACAAATAAGCGTATACCTACCAGCTTCATTTAGCCGTTTATAAAACAATCAAGGCCCGTAATCGACTTACCTTTAGCGTTCTACTTCCTTCCTTCTTCTTCTTAGCCTGAATGTATCGAAAGCAGTGTCAAAGCTTAGCAGTTTTGGATTATTTTGAAGAAATTCGAGGTAGCGATGGCGAATTATTAACGGCGATTACCTGCGAGGCCAAACTTCATATCACGTGTGTGGTCTAGCAGCCGCGTTTTTGGCGGGAAAGGCGCGAAAATGTTAATAATGGTAATAGGACTGAGTGGAGTCCAATTCGGTGTGTAATCATACGAGTGATTAACAAAATCGGACGACCGCGAAGCGGGAGTCCAATTAGTGAATCACGAGTATGATTACAGACTGAAATGGACGACACGATGTCCTGTTACCAATTAATCAAAACTATGACAAAATTCGAGAAACAAACAAACCATCGATTGATCGCTGAACGATTAAACATCGTTATGAATACTGAAAAACACAACAGTTTACTCAACTAATTATATAGCTCCATCGAAATCCAATATTGCCAACAGACCTATTTTTTATTAATTTTTGCAAACTGTCCAAATTTAAAATAAATTGGATAGTTCTTGCTCGAACGTTTAGTTTAGCTTTGAACAAACTGTCCAATTTGAGAAAAATCTGGATACTTTCCATCAACCAATGAAATGTCAAGATAAATAAAAGAACCGAGTATTGGCTAAGTTTTCTTATGTTTTGATAATGACGGAATTTCCCGACTTTTCTCTTCACCTTTTTGACGTCTAAACTTTCAAATGGAGTCTTCAGCTAGGTTTCCAGAGATAGATGCTACTGATTTACTTGAGATGAGGAGAATAATCAGAACAAGAACACTCAAAGAAGCAAAAAACCTGCGTTAAAGTGTTTGACCTGTGACGTGCTGAGCAAAGCGAAGTGAGAAATACTGTACTTTAGACGATAAAATATTTGCCTTGTTCATCTGTTTTTGGATCCTATATAATTAATAAGTAATAGGACTAAATGCTTGTCCAATTTGGAAATAATTGGATTCAAAAAATTCCTCGGACTGCAAATTGGACTTGGCCTACAGCCTCGTCCAATTTTGGCTGTCCTCGGAATTTTTTTCATCCAATTATTTCCAAATTGGACAGCATGTAGTCCTATTACATAAACAAAGTCCACCGCAACAGCGCGCGCAAAATGACGTGTACTGTCCAATTACAAGCATGACGCGTATACACTGTCCAATTAATGCTCAAATCGGGCTGCTGATAGCCAATCACGTACGAGAATTTTGTTACAGTTTTGATTAAGACGAATATTCCGCTCAAAGTTCTAGCAATGAGTGCAAAAATTATTTACTAAAAATCTACGCGTAGCACGGTAACTTTGGGAATGCTATTTAAAACAACTCACTTTTGCTCATTTCATTAAGTGACCTCGCGATTAAATTCTCAAGCATTCTCGAGAAAGTTAGTGTCAAACTTCTCAAGAATGCCGGCAGAGCATGTGTTATTGTGTTTTCATGAACTAACGCGAAACGTCTGTTTTTATTGAAATATGGATCACTTGAAGCCCAGTTTTCTCTCGCAGGGTCAGTTTGAGAGCTTAAGTCTCGATAAGTTCTTTTTAACTGTATTCAAAATATTACCATGCCATGAGGTTTTTTTGGTAACTTAATTTTTGCCATTATTGCTCGAATTAGAATGTTCTGCGGAAATTATCCTTAAAATTTGTTTATGGTTATCCTCGATAGGGTGTTGTTCTATAAAAAGACATTTAATACGCCAGAATCGAATATCAAATAGTTTCCTTCAAATGAAATTTCCGAATATTCTGACCTCCTATAGATCAAGCACTAACACGAGGGACATTTACTTGAATCATAGCTCCTTCTTGAATGGATCACTATTGGAAAATTTTGTGCTTGACTAAACCACTAAACCCTGTTAACACGCCAGATTTCTGTGGCCGGTGGTGACTAGATTAACGAGGTTTCACCGCCCGTGACTTTTATCCTTACGTTGCTGACAATCCACTCCCTTTAAAACATTTTTTCACCTCAAATTCGAATAAGTTTGCCCTCTTATAAGTTGAAAAGACATGTTATTGTTAGGTTTTTTTATTTGTCAACCGATTTTTGTTGAGTATTTTTGCTGGAACCGCGTGTTTTTCTTTAATAAAAAAAAAAATGAATAAAATAAAAACGTTCTGAGGCCTATGCCACTCCCGCGTAGCCCGCCAAACACAGCCGCGCAATGGCTGTAGGACTGGAAAGTATGTCAAGCTTGCAAAGCATTCTGGTCTGTGTGTTACTTTCTGTAAGAACTTTCAACATTTTCTCAAACCACTTGGTGATTTTTCCTTCTTGCTGTTTCTTTCTTGAGGTTCTTTCCTTAAATGTCAGAAAAAAGTCGGATGGCAGTCTTACGTTGCTTCAACTGCGATCACACGGGAAGGAGACACGAGGATTTCTTCAACATAACTAAAATTCACCCGTCATTTGCGGCGAAAGCGAGCAACCCAGAAAGTGACGAGGCCGGTCAAGACGAATCTCTGAAAGGAAAAGCTTTTCTTGTTTGCGGCGATTGTGTTTACGATCGTCTTCAAGAATGCCAGAGCTGTGCTAAAAAGGCTCCTCTGTGTATGTTTAAAATTGCAGAGTGGTTCTGTGACAAGAAAAATCGGAATTGTATCGATTGTGCTGCAACTTTTGAGGCGCTTGGACTTTTTCAGACCGGCTATCATTCCAGTGTGATCATACGCCAGTGCTCGGTTTGTCGTCATTTTAAATATTTACCATCTTTCATCAGCTGGAACAAACACAAACCTCACGATACTTTGAAGGATTGCTTCGAGTGTCAACTCCGTCGGGATATCGTGCAATACAAGAGGGAACTTCGAGATCGGTACGAAGAAAAACTTCAGCAAGAACCGGTGTTGGGTGATGACAGCCAACCGCCCAGGACAGGTGGCATTAAAGCAGTGGCGCAACAGGGCGCGACGTATGCGTCAGTTGTTACGAAAGGATTTACTGATAGTAAGCTTAAATCTTCCTCTTCAACGAGTGAAAATGGTCAGTTAAGGACTGGTGAAATCGCAACGCAATTGAGTGTTCCCAGAGAAAGTGGACTTCACACAAAGGGGAAATGTATCAACACCGGTTTGGAAGGTAAGTAGCAGTGTTTGAATCTCTTTTGCAATTTTGCTGACGCACTGTATTTGTTTCGTAGTGTTTGTGATTTTCTTCGATCACCTGATTAATTTTCTTTTATCCCACCAGAGACAACATCTAAGTTGTGTGTTATGTTATTTTAAGGACTTGTCTAGTGATAGAAATATTTGAAGTTTGTTTTTATTGTCGATCAAATATTGATTGTCTCCAGTACAGGTGACAAAATATCAAGCTTAAACATGCAGACTTCAAAATTGCCTTAGGAGAACCGTATTTTTCTCGCTTTTTTTGAACTGGAAAATTGTTTATAACCTAATCATTGTGGGTAATCGTTACTTCCGGTGAGCAGACTTCCGTCCAGTGCAAACTTCCGTCCAGCTGCAAAGTAGTGTCAATTGCACTTTTATAGACGTTTAAAACTCCATCCTCAGGGAAATCTAATTTTCGTATGCTATGTGCATGAACCGTACATTGCATTTCAAGTTAAGATTGCTCCTCTTCTTCGCTCTATCAATTTATATACTGGCACTGATGTTAGTAACTTTCAAAGTAACCATGGGATTTAATGGTATTACCAAATAATTAATAGCAAACAGATTACATTGAAGTTGTACAAGATCAATTTGTTAACTTAGGCCAACTGACCTTGTTGTTTTGCAGAGTCATTTTGCACCAAAGTTCTCCAAGCTCTAAAGACATCATTTAGCCAACTGGAGGAGAAAACTAAGCTGGAACTTAAGCTCCTACAATCTGATCCTCAGTTTTGGCAGGTTGCCTTAAGAGACAAACTACTGCGAGTTTCGCAGCTATTTTCTAGTCAGGCAACAGACCAGATTCATTTCAATGATGCCGAGTCACGCTGGGCTTATCTTGGCACCTACACGGCAGCTCATGCCACCTTGGTTCATGCAACTGTTACATCAGGTCGATTTGAACCTCTGACAGAATTTGTGAAGAAGGCCCACAAAAAGGAGAGGTCAGTGATATAAACTTACACTGCAGTAAGAATACAAGAAAATGAAAAAATTCCCGAACAAGCATGCTGTGGATGTGACGTGGTTGAAAGCTACATTTATATATAAAAAATATTGTTAAAATAAAACAAAAATATAATATACATATAAATTTAAACATATAATTGAAATGTAAACAGGCACACTAAAACTTTGGTGACATCAATCATTCCCAGAGGCTGCAATCCTTTTGGTCAGCACCAAGCATGAGAACCTCTGGCTAAGCCACCATCACTCACCATGGTTGTTCTCTCCACCCTTGTCTACATTCAAACAGGAAGTGGGATTTTCTAAGGGTTTTTGATATTGTCTACTCAGGGCTGTCAATAAGGGCTGTAACCCTTAACACCTGCTATGGCTGAGTATGCATTAGGGACCCGTGATGCTACAAGTGAACTTGCCTATGTAGTTGATATAATTCACTCGAAAGGTAACAAGTTTGTTATGGATGTGAAGATCAAGGTTACAGGTGACTCAAAACTTAATGACAGCCCTATAGGATGTTGTGTTTCCAGTAAAAACTAAATGCACAGGCACTCAGGGCAAGGTTGGGCTGGTTAATAGTTACATGAAGTGTGCTGGACTTGCGATTAAGTGGCGCAGCATACTAACCATATTTTTCTGTGACTGCCAATGCTCACATGTACACAATATACCTGTAGATCGCATGGCTGACTAGGTAATACTGTTCTTTGCAGATTGCATGTCTGCTGTCTTGGTGCAGGACCTGGTAGTGAGATTCTAGGTCTCCATCAGCTGCTTCCACCCTGCACTGAGTGGTTATTGCTGGATAACTGTGAGCAGTGGGCCCACACAGCTCAGATTCTGTTGCAAGATGTCAGTGATGTACCTTTCCGTTATGGTGCCTTTGACATTTGCAGCAACCAAGGTCGAGGGCGTAGAGGAAACCTAACACCAAACTATGCTTTCAAAAAGGTGAGTAGTGACTGTTGTCAATCCCAGCTTATATGTACATGTACAACTGTATATCATGCATCTTAGTTTTGTCTGCCAAAATTTTCCAGTGAAAAGCTGGAGATTTGTATCCTGGAAGTGCCAGAATTTTTGAAGATGACTTGACTGCTTCCAAAGACACCCAAAGAGTTCAGAAGAAGTTCCCAAGATATCCTAAGTCTGTCCTAAGTACCATTGTACCAATACCGTTACACGTTGTTGTTAACTTTTTTTTTTGTTTTCTCTTTTGTTTTTCTCTTTGGTTATTGTACCACTTGGGATGTCACAACTTTCATGCCAGAAGATGTTTTTAATCATCAGTGGGTTAAGTGGGTAAAAACAGGGTTCGTACAGGTCCTGGAAAACCTGGAAAGTCCTGGAATTTTATTGTGGCATTTTCCAGGACTTCAAAGTCCTGAAAAAAGGCTACCGTTCCTGGAATGTTCTGGAAATTTGTTAAACTCAAGTAAAAAATATGAAATGTATGTCAGACAGTAAGGAGAATTAACATTGAGATCTTGGGAGTGAAAGGGTTAATGTGAATTTTAGAGTCCTTGAAAAATCAATCTGAGTCCTGGAAATTTTAAAATAAACATTTTTAAATAACTCTTTTTTTCTTTCAATTTTCATTTTTCTTTCCTTCCTTAGGCCAAGTTGTTCCTGTTGGTGAAATTTGTCTCTGCAGTTCAGAATCTTCCAGGAGCATTCCAATATCTGGTGGACATTCTCAAACGAGCCACGCCAGGCTCCTTGTTTCTTTTTGTGGACAATGCACACATCCAAACCAAGAACTTCATTGAAGACTTGGTATTCCCTTCACGAGACAGTGTGGAACGTGAAGAGTACAAAGAAAATGAATCATTTAGACTGTACACTACATATGCAGAGTTGAACTCTGATCGTGAGGAGGGCTTAAAGTCTGCTGCTCTGTGTGAATGGGTGAGTCTTATGAGTTACTGGCTGGACAGGCATCCAATTCTGGACCTAAGGGTTAATGTCCATCTGGCTGTTAAAAAGGAGTGAGAGCTACAGACAACTCTAAAATAGGTATGAAAAAGAGAATTTGCAGTGCCAAAAGCACTTTTTCATCACTAATTTGCAGAAAGGAATTAGCTTAACTAAACTAATAACTTACTAACTAGTAACTTAAGATGATTTACTTTTTACTTTTTTACTCTAACTTATTTTGCTAAGTAGGGATTTTTGTTTTTATCTTTTCTTCAACCAAACAGGAATGGGAAAACTGTGTACATGTTAAGCTGTAGTCACAACATTTCCATTTTCAATTTAATCTTTTTATCCTGTGATAGTTGATCATTTTAGGGGAAAACAAGGTAGACCATGCTACTTAAATGATTCACTTGCATCAAAACAGGTTATCTTCAGGGTGCAATGAAAACCAATTTTCACGCTTGCCTTTCGGGCAAAATATAAACTTCGTCTATCATGTACTAGCCTGAAAATCATTCTAACTAGCTCCCCCCCCCCCCCCCCCCCAAAAAAAAATTCAGCTCTAACAGTGCTTCAGTCTGTAATTTGAATTTCCTCAAAACATTCTTGCAAGAAATTTCACTTACCCATTTGGCAAGTGATGGACAGAATCCACTACCTCAGGTGGAAAATTTGCCAGCCCTGTGGCTATTATACAGGACTTTCTTAATTTTTTGCACACTGAGCTATATATAAAATTGAATTTATCCTATGCTTATCAGAAGATTCGAAAAGGCCTCAAAATGTCCCCCCAAAAAACAACAAAACAAACAAAACAAAAGGAAAAAACTATAATTATTTAACTATTTGAAAAAACAAATCTAATTTAGTGAGACTGCACAGTTGGATGTAATTCAATAATTATTACAGGGCTATCATTAAGTTTTTAAGTCACCTGTTGCCTTGATCTTCACACCTACAAAAAACGTGTTGCTTCATGGGTGAATTATATGAAATTTTTACTGCCTATGTTTACATGGCTAGTTTGCTGACAGTTTTAAGACCTAGGTTTGGCCAGGATGCATTGCGTACCGTGCAACACTGGAAAACAAATGGAAACCGCACTATCATGTTAACCAAAACAATAACAGACACGCAGAAATTGTCAAGATTAGGTCTTTAAGTCATTTCCCTTGACTGGAGCTTCACATTGCTCAAAATGCCATACATTTTGTTTTGAAAAACTGGAAAAAATGGAACACTTAACATGTACAGCAACAGGTATCATTCGGTGTTCACATACATACATATATATTTATCAAGTCATAATTAATGGCTATGAACAAAGTCAAGCCAAAATTTATTATTTAGCAACAGTTTACTGTGTCACGGTTTTACCTGTGGGTGAATTCAAAACTTGTTAATAGGTGCTGGTCACATTAGTTCTTTTAAACCATGGTAACAGCTCTGATAACCCTTTAATAGTGCCAGAATACAAAATTGATTCTCCATGATTGATTACCATGTAGTTGGGTTGATGTTCCTTATGAGAATTTGGCCATTGGTACATTGAGACCAAATCACAAGTCTGCAGACAGAACATTGTGATATGTACAATGTAGTCAGAAAAATTAGGTGTTGTTCACTGCTGGTATTTTAAGGGTTAATACTGTATTTTGTCCATGATGGTCAACCAATCAGAGCTCTTTTGCAATTTTGATTAATTATTTATAATCATAGTTTTTTTAAACTCAAAGTTACCATTCTTGGTGGCAAATTGATTTAACAAATTCAAAAATTAACAAACATTGTTGGCTTCGAAAAGGCAGCATTTATGAAGTAAGAGACAGAGACATTGCTTTCGCTTTTGTGTAGAAAATGAAATTAGCTATATAAATGCTGGTTTAATTACAGAAGTTGATAAGAAGTGGAAAGTGAAATTTAAAATCAGTGCAGAGGAAATGTTTTTACAGCTCTTGTTTGAAAAAAATTCTGCTAAATCAATTTGCCTCTAAAAATAGTTAAGTACTAAATTTTTATGAAAAAATTAAGAAAAAATATGTACATTTTGTAAGCTAAACAAAAAAGGGATATTGAGTTGTATTTATGTACAAAGGATCCCATAAACAGTGTAAAGTTGGAAACAAGTGGAACTCTTAACTGCTTTGTATTACCTACGGTACTACAGTCAAACCCCTATTAAGCAGCCACCCCTACATGTATTAAGCAGCTAGTAATCAAAGACATGATGAGGGCTTTTCTATTGTTTTTACCTCTAGCCCTTTTAAATGCCCACTGTCCATTTCCTTGAAGGTGGCCATTTAATAGGGGTTCAAGTGTAGGTCAATATAAGCATTGCCTTAAACTGTTATGATAAGCTGAGTCCAGCAATATATACTTAACAAAGTTATAGTACATGTTGAGGCCTCTCCTCTCTGCAGGGGTTTGGTTGGGTGTTCATTTTTAGAAAGCAGCTATGCAAACCTACTCCCACACCTCCTGCTTCCCCCTTTTATGTTGTTTTGCGCCAGACCCTGCACTTGCATAACTCTGCAGAATCTCTCAACCCTTAGAGCCTCTGTGGAGGAGAGGTGCTTTAGATAGTTTTGGTTTAATTTCAGTGGAATTTCTACTTTAAAAAAATACAATAGAAAAAACCGGAGGAGCAAAGAGTTAAGAATAATTGCATCTAAAATAAACAAAATCTAAAATAGTGTATTTAAGAACCACTAGAAGAGACATAAGATTTTATACTGTGAAATTTTTTGAGGTGATTTCCTTGTACCAGGATCAGAGCTCACAATTTGATTCTCATACTCATAGTCTAAATGTAGCTTTAATTAATAGTTCACAGTAATTTTTTAAGGGAATGAGTCAACTTCTCAGTGAAAAAAGATCCATTTAACATTGGACTTGGGTTTGAGGTTTCTATCAGTTCATGCTTAGTTGGCAGGGGTGAAGTCCAGACAAAATCTTGATTGGTTCCTGTTTTTCGTTATAATGATTGAATGAGTTGGTAGAAGACCTGTTTTATGCACTCGCAGAGCGTATTGAAGTAAAATGAAAAAAAATCCAAATTACTTACCACACTCAAATGAAGTTAACTTTATCAGTTTTGATCAGTTCAGAAAGTCTGACTTTCAATGAGGCACACTTCTAAACTAATAGTAGTTTACTCACATTTTAACTTGTGACAATGGCTGAGGTTATTGCAAAACAAGGAAATCACCTTAAAGTTCAGAGAGTACCATAAGAAATGTGAGGAGGTCAATTGCTACTGAACAGACCATACTTGTGTTCTCGGTATAGGACTGGAACTAGCTTGCAACTGAGGCTAATGCGGGGAGTCTTTCCAAAATAATGTGAATGA
>Ga0126339_10002997_pt1 | contig 12201 bp, 4 predicted proteins | sample OrbTmetagenome_2_FD_92532 | JGI IMG/M metagenome (GOLD analysis project Ga0126339, IMG submission 92532) | Coral microbial communities from Petempiche,Puerto Morelos, Mexico - Orbicella T R C metagenome | ecosystem: Host-associated > Invertebrates > Cnidaria > Coral | place: Petempiche,Puerto... | reverse complement strand
GACCGCGATTTCAGCCAATCAAATTCGTGAATTTTGTAGTTCCCAGTCATTGTGAGACACAGCCATACAATCTGATCGTCTGAAATATCATACATGCATTATACAATATGTCGAATTATTATCACATTTTGATTGGTTTTTACCCATGATCAATCTATTGAAGGACAGACGCGCCTAGATGACTTCAGTAACATGCTGTTGTTTCTTTATTTTATAAAACAAGTAGATTCCATGTTGCCCTGCGTCTGCTCAGTAATAGATCACGGAAGCAGCTGTGACTAATTCCCAGACGGCTTAAAAACTCAGCTGGGTAGAGCACTGCACCGGTACCGCAAAAGCTCATGGGTTCATTTCCCGTTCAAGCCTGGATTTTTCTTAGGCTTTAATTCCACATCTGCTTAAGTTGTGTATGTAACTGTGACCGGATCATCAGGTCTTTACAGTTTCATGAAAATCAGAATTAGCAAACTAGAACCTCGGCTCTTTTTTGGTAAGGCATGGGGTCAACTTAGTATGGCGCGAGGCAAAGGGGAACTTCAGAGCTTTTTGTTTTGTTTAAGGGAAAATATCTTCGAATCGTAGAGAAAGAAAAGAAATGACTGCCTGCCTGACTAATTAATTGACCGATTGATTGATTGGTTGACTGACTGATACTGACTGACTGACTCCCATACTTAATTACAACGACATAATCTCTCACTAGCGTCCCAACCTACTTAAACTTTAAAGCAGAAATACCAACTGCTGGCTCTTTGGTTGGTAAAACTTTCAAGGGACAGTATCACGAGAGGTCTTCTAAGTTTTTGTTGAAAGTATGCTAAAAAAAGGCATAAATTCAATCTCTAAGAGGTCAATGACTTTTAGTGATTTTCCACCAAGTAACAATGTCAAACTTGAAAACGTCGGCCCGACGTTTTCAAGTTTTAGACCACTTCTTTCCTACTCGTCCGAAGCCACAACAGTTCTAAATAACTTTCGTGATTAGTAGGTACATTTTAGCAAGACTAGGCAACTACTAGTGGATTTCCAATTAATACCAACACCTTCATTGGATTTTCAAGAAGCACTGAATCTTGGTGAGACTGCCCCATTGTTACTGCGCATCCTTACTGTGCATGTAATTAACGTCGTACATCAAGCGCAGGCGCTAAGCAAGTAATGTAAGCAAGTTTAGGGCTTGGCAACGAGTACGGTAACCTCGCCTGCAATTCACTCTCTTAAGTGGTCGATGACCTCTTCTGTTCCTTTCGTAGATTTCTTTCGTCCTTCCTTTTACAGACGTTAACAAAAAAAGGAGGAGTCACAAATATTTCGTCGTTTTTTTTTTTTGCTTTCGAGTGGCCGAATTTTTAATTTAAATGAGGACGAGTTAGGCTAAAATATATTCTTTCTCGAGGGCTATCTTGCCTCAACGGACTACATCGGCTGCAAAAGGTTACTTTTTAATATTCTTGCTTGAGTTCAACTGAGTACGTTTACCTGGTTTAAATTCCACGAATGTAGCTTCGTTTATTGCTGATAGTCGCTGGTAGTTCTCCTTATAAGAAGGAGCAGGAGTAGTGCAGGAGAAGGGCAGGAGCTATAGACTGAAGGAAAAAATCCTATCAGTGGTCGTTATGCCCATCAATCAAAAAAAGGGAGTGCTAAAACCAAGGATAATTTTAATTCCCGACATTACTGGTCATGTTCTCTAGAATTTAACACCTCGAGCCGTAGTATCTACAGGGTAAGTAGAGCAGAGGAAAGTGGAGGACAGTAGCGTGGGGCGGCGTGGCGCGGAGTGCAAATGACTAGATTAAAAACTGATGAATACTGCAAAGGAGTACTCCCCCAATCAACGATTTTAGTGTCCACCAATCTTGTCTGTTGGTATTGGGACATAATTCGAATTATGCTGACTCTGGAAGAAGACGCATTAGTTAGAAGGTACAATATTTATTCTGATCTTGACAACATCCGAAAGTTGAACAGTGTGTCTTCAGAATAATCATCCCTGAGAACTAAGCGGGTGACAAGGACATGGAATAACCATTACGGTTTTTCCTTTCACGCCATGCCTGAAATCAGACCAACCGTGCTCGTCTCCCTCTCCTGTTATGTACGACTTTGACAACCTCTTGATTTCGCGATCCGATAGGACATGGGACCAGACGTTGACATTGAAAAGGGTTTTTCGAAAGTTCTTATTGGGGTCAAAAAGTACCCTCCAATTGAATCTTGGTCTTGCCCTAGCAGCAGGGACCCTCCACCATTAAGGTGATTCCCTTGTAAAAGAACCCGCCATAGATTTCCGATAAAACTTGGTATGCTGTTGTTACAGGACAGGAAGATATTATAAACGTAGAAAACGAGATATCATAAACGTAGTAAAAATAGGGGGGTCACCGTGCTTGTTTTCACGCAACAATGCTGACAAATACGGTTATTTAGGTGACTTTTGGTAATCTCCGCGCGTAACAAATAAGCTCGATTATTTTTCAATGCAGCGTGTTATATCACACAGAGTTTGACTTTCTTTGATTGTTTATTCATCTACGTCCCAGAAACAATGTCTTCAAATAACCTACATTTTTTTATCCTGAAAAGGAAACATAATTTGGACATGCGGTGTTGGGCCCGTTATGTCTCCCTCTGTACTATTTATTTCATTTGCCAAAAAAGTAGCCATAGATTTCTGCTAATTTTTTTCTCGGTTATCGAGGATATTGTTCTCATTGAAATTATGAAATAAAAAGTGGGGGTCACCGTGCTCGTTTAAGAGAAAAGGAGCATTATTTCGCTATCGAGCTTAGTTTGAGAGAAATCTCTTACTTTTTTTTTTTTTACGCGCACGCGCTCATTTGCGCGCGCTAATGACGCGAAAATCGTGCGCAGTAGGGATGCGCAATGCAATGCTAAGGAATCACCTTAATGATACGTTGACGTTCTCTGGTCAGAAACCAGCTCCTCTTCATAAGCCTTCCATCTTTAAGGAGCCTCCAGACTGTATCACTGTTTCGTCAAGTCACACAAATGTGATGCTACTTGCCACCTTTAGCCGGTTCCCGTAGATATAGGCCCCTGTAAAAGAATCGTAAATAGTTAAGGACGTCCGCTCCCATTGCTTCTGCGCATCCTGACTGTACACGTAATTAATGTTGCAACGTCACGACACGTAATGCATTACGATATACAACCAGATTTAGCGCTAGGTACCGGTAACGCTAAGCTCACCTGCATTTTACTTTCTTTAAGATGGCTCCCTATAGTTTTGCGATCGCACGCGCGCTGAGGATGATGGAAAACGGCAGTGTTTTTTGATATTTTACGACGTCAACATGAGCACAAAAAGCAAAACTGACGGTGAATTTTCTCACGTTTCATTCTTTGAAATTCCTTAAAATTTGGCAGACTATTAGTCGGAGCTCGTGTTTTAGGGAAATCTATAAGACCAGTTTTTTCGCAGCGGTAAAAGACATACATTTACAAAAATCGAAAAAAACTGCCCTTACAAATCCTACTTTTCCGTGATTAAAATTCGTATCCTGCAGGATGCAACGTGCTGTGAAAATTTTGGAAGATTTCACGGAAGGAAATTCAAGAAAATAATAATAAAAAAAAGAACAAAGCCTTAAAAAATGATAAACACATTTGTTTGGGCAAGTATAATTCAAGACTAAAACCCAAAATTTTAACAAAGATGATAGCAAAACGCCATTTAGTCATTGCTTATTACATGCAATAATCTTGGGATTAGTGGCTATAAAAACGAATGAAAAAACAGCATTCAAACATAACACTTGCACATGCAACTCCAGAGATTATTATAACCTATGGAGCCAACATAAATGGTCTGTGACACCGTCTTTTTTTTCATAGAAAATTTCCTTGGCAGATTTCCTCCATCTTTAGAGAAACAGAAAAAACTCTGTACGAGAAAAGTTATACATATTTCTTCTTAAAATTTCTGCTCTCGTGCGACAGACGTTTTCTTCGAATGTGGACGGGCAGGGCTAATATGTGTTCTTTCTAAAGAGTCATTTGTACCTCAATGAACGACAACAGCAGCACATGCGGTCCAGTTGAACAGTGAACAGTGACGAGTGGTGGCCAATAGTGGCGAATAGTGGCAAATAGGGGTGGGAGGGAGAGGAATAGCGACGAATGACAGTAGTTTGCTACCCAGTACCTAGTAGTTAACCTCGCATCAACGTGGGATGGGATTTTGCTGCTAAAAAGCTATTCGCGACTATTCGCTAGTCGCTATTCGGGTTTTCCAGACACCCCTGTCGGGCGTACAAGCTGTACCCGCCTACATGCCAAGTTGGCAGCCACTTTATACTGCAGTTTTGATTTATTTGTTGTCCTGGTGGAATCCTCACTTGCCTAGTTTTCTCTACAATTAGGAAAACGGACATTTTTCCTTTTCAAGGCTGACACATTTTGTGCGTAGCAACTTCATCATGCACACTGGTAACCAAACACCCTCGCAGAAAAAACACTTATAGCTAGCCATGGCTTAAAGTGATTTAAAAGAAGCATGTGCCACAAACAGCCATTCTGCTAGATTTGGTTGCATTTAAGCAACCACATACCGTGTTTTGAAAACTTCGGAATATAGGAGTGACTTCACAACTGACATGTACGTATGAATGACGATTGTGGACACAGATGTGCACACCCATGGCGAACTATTAGTAACACTTCTCCTAAGATGGCCGCGAAGATCAACGTTGGACAAACGTCGTAATCAAAGACAATCATAGAGGTGTTAACACAACTGATGCGGTTAGTATGAGCAGTTTCAATATATTTTAGGTTCTTAGCAAAGTAAACTACGCATTACCATTCAATTCAAATCGATACATTAAATTTATCGGCTCAAAATCGTGGAAAATGAGGAAGGAAGGAAGGTGTGAGTGAGTGAGTGAGTGACTGACTGACTGAGTGACTCATTCCCCTTTTGATCTCCCATCAACAAATTTCTATTTTTATCGTGTTAAGCAAAGAAATTTAGCGAGAAAAGAGGTAAGAAAAACCATTGAATTGACAATTATATTTATATTGAGTTCACTCTTCCAATAGTCAGTACCCTATGATATAAAAGAAAGTCCATAAAAGCTGTCTTAGACAACAAGTTTATTCTCTTACTTGTATTTGTCTACAAATCAACTGAAAAAAGTCTATCCTTATGTAAAATCCCGCAAGAAAAATTGAAAGCTGTTTTTCACAAAATTTAACTTTGTATCTATAGTCATTAACAAATTCTAAAACATATCCTTGAATTGAAGTATCGAATAATAATTTCGAGTAAATGCTTTTCAATAAAAAACAAACGACTAAACAAAAATAGAAACAAAAGAAACAAACAAAAAACTACCGCTTTTATTCTACTTGTTGTCGTCTTAATTTTTCGTTAAACCTTTACTTGGACTCCCTTGGCAGCCCAGAATGAGCCTCCGCATGCTCATGAAGTTTAACGATGTTGTAATCTCTGTCGTGGCTCAAAATCTCAATGCGATGATCCACAAAGTGATAATCTGGCAGTTGGACAACCTTCTTAGCTCTGTAAAGTTGAAAAAACGGACTCGGATCAGTGACATTAGGAAGAGTGAATCAGCATGCAACAGCACAATACTCATATTTTACTAATAAAAGATCCTTGCTCTAATCGTTGCCAGCTTCTGAAGTTGACTAACCTGTCAAAACACAACTATCTTAATACCTCCTACGTAAAGTTATTGGTCTTGCCTTGTGATCTAGACAGTTTTGCAGTCGTGTTCACTCGTAATTGAACAGTTGCGTCGGTCTGGAGCTAAGGTCACTAATTCCACTCTAACAGTGACCGCTAAGAATGATTCATTTCTTTAAGAATTTTTTTTCTTTACTCCATATTCTAAATCATAAAGGCACTTAAACGCATAAGAAACTTACTTGTAAGTAGTTTTGAAGTCACACCGGTAATGGCCACCTCCTTCAAGCAACAGAGCCATGTTAACATCACCCTTCAGCACTCCATCACGCACATACATTTTCTCAGTGGAGGGCTCCCATTTCTTCGTGGTCTTCTGCAAAACTGGACCTTTGGCGGGAAAGTTTACTCCATCAAATCGAATTTTATAGACAAAACAGTTGCCTTCCATCCTGACGAAAGAGAGGTGAGACATAGTGTTACCGGGCAAATATACGATAAACAAGGATATTTAACGGTTAGTTGGCAATGTGATTTAATAGACACTTGTACATTATGTTATAAGAGCGCCATCACGTGGGACAATAATCCTCTTTTTTTAAAAATTTTCTGTATCTTTTTTTCGTAGCCGCTTTGGAAAAGAGGTCTAAACGTTCAATACAAAACAGTTTTTAATGACAATTTCCATAGTCTTAACAAACTTACAAGAAAGGAGTAAGAAAAATTATAACTGTACTACTAGATGCAAGAATAAAACTCCAACAAAATGATGATTAAAGAATAAGAGGGGCACAAATCAAAATGATGTGATTAGAACTAAACAAATTTTGTCAACCCCAGAGTCACTAATTTCCCCTAGGATGCATCAGCTTCACATCTTACTAACGTTATGTCGTTCGTGGCGATGCAAATGCCCCCATCTTCGTAAGTCATGCTTCGTTCCCATGAATAGCCTTCGGGAAACGACTGTTTGAAATAATCTGCTATATCTCTTGGGTATTTGGCGAATACCCTGTTGCCGTAATCGAATACTGTTGTCAAGATATCGTAGGCGAAGGGCAGAGGTTCGCCTTCTTTGACTGTAAGGTCCATAGTATGTTTTCCCCTAAAACATAAACAAGAAACCAAAGAAATGACAAAAGGTATTGTCCAGATGCGCAAAGGCCTAATAATTAATGACGTCCGAAACCTATTTGATTTAATCGATATAAGGAACTCTAACATTTCTAAAATTCAAAGATAAAATATTCTTAGTGTTATAGCATCCTGAGTTCTTCATTTGAATGAACGAGTTGCTTGGTCTTTTAAATAATGTTCACTTTGTCAGTACTTACTTACAAAAATGACACCTCAATGACATCTTGTTGCAGCAGGATCCAAAGTATGAGTGGTAGAGAAAGGACAATTGAATAAAAAATACTTAGTTCTCTAATCACGTCATAGAGGGTGTGTCCTCCAATCTGGCTTAAGCCCTTACTTGACTGAACGAAAACGTTTGTGTTCGGTAAATTTTGCCTGGCTTAGAAACTTTCATCAGGAGCCTGTACGAATTGACTTATTTATATAGGCGCACGGACCGGGGGGACGCAGCCTCCCCTCCTTCCCCCAGCTGGAGAAATTTTTGAAACTTTTCGGTGAAAGCGCTGACGATTCGGGCAAAATTAAAGTACGTGGGAGAAAACATTCCAAAAGCTAGAAGCCCAGGCCCGAGTTGCTCAAAAGGTGGATAACACTATCCACAGGATAAATCACTTTCTAGCGGATAGCGTGGTTTGTTTTGTTAACACTTATTCACCGGAAAGCGATTTATCCGGTGAATAGCGTTATCCACCTTTCAAACAACTGGGGTTTGCCTTCTATATATAGACTAAAATGAATTTCTTTGACGTTTGCGTTGTCAAAACGGAGTTAAGATCAAATGATGTAGGGATCTAGTTATTCTGTTTTGGAAATTAAAGCCATGTATCGTTTAACTGTGTATCGCGGAAATCCACGAAATAGATTTTAATTATTTCCATCAATAAAACAATGACAAAAGAATCAGAGCAAACGAAGACAAAGACCTTTGGTGGTGGCTCTGAATAAAGCCGTGTTGAATGGCTCCAAAAAGAGCCGTTTTAAAATTTTCTTGAACTTTTCGAACGAGAAAGAATTAACTGTTTCTTTCATAAGTTTCTGATTTTACTAGGCTAAATCATTTTGGAATGATAACATTTTCATAAGACGTGAGAATTGTGAAGGCTTTTGCTTTTTCTGCCCGATTCGAGTGCGTTCGAACAACACTCGCGCTTTCGGCCGGGCATTCTGTAATTTTTTTCGGCCAATAAGCCCAAGTCCGAAGATACCCGTATGCCTATGCTTATTTAACAGAAGAAGTTAAAACGAAACTTTTAGCCCTATAATTCTTGTGCAAATATAAGCTATCGATTTCTAGGCCAGAGTAAAAAACAAATGTTTAAAAGCCTTGGTTTTGCTATGACTCTCTTAATCTAAGAACTGTTCGAAGCAATGCGACCGTTGATTTGAAGACAGTTGTTAAACAGTTCAACTTTTACTGACTTACTCGAAGGGCTTGCCTTTTCCTTCTCCTTCAATCGTGAACTTGTGCCCGTTTACAGCGCCTTCCATACGCAGCTTGATCTCCATGTCTGGTTTAATCACACTCTGTGGAATGAAATTGTGGTAAATCTGAGATCTGCGAATCTTGGAATCTGAAGCAAAACCTTTTCTACGTACAATACTCACCATGATAGTAGACGTCAAAGCACGTTTTCAGCCTTATACAGCTCGATGTTCTCGATCTACTCTCTACCTAATCACTGGAATAAATGGGACCTCAGCTCTAAGAGATGCTGCTATAAATCTGAATGTCACACCCAAACTCTACTTGAACCAATCCGATAACAGAAACCTTTTGTACCAACGCTGATTTGATGTCCATCATAAACCTCATTTCGTTAGGGTCAATTTGTCAGGGGTTTTTCCAAGCTTAAGCCGCAGTGACTTCTACTTTAAATACAGTTGCACGCACAAAACAATTCTTCATTGGTGCGACAGATTATTAAATTCCGATTTGTAAACACGCAATAACACCAGACGACTCTTACACGGCTTCAATATGAGACGGAGAAAAATAGGAAACAGGAGGACTTAAAAATAGTTTTGAGTTTAAAATTGAAAAATGGTATCATCAAAAATGTGTAAGGGCTGTTTAACAGATCAAAACAAAGGTCATTATTAACAATGAGGCTTAATTAATAAATGTAAAGAAAATGCATAGCAATAATATGCTGCCCCTGAAAGGACTCCCACTTTGGCTTAATTTACAACGCTTAATTGGCTTGTTGTCGATCATACATGACCGTATCGCGGGCTAAATTTAAAAGTACGTACGCTTTGGCTTAAGGTAGCTTAGTGGGTTTGTTATAGATCATATATGAAATTACCTTGTAAAATAGATGTCGGCGATTTTTGTTTTCGGTACACAGAAGAGAAATTAGCAGAAATTTGATCAAAAGTCGATCAAACAAAAAAGAATTAATTTTGGACTTGCAACGAATCGATCAAGCATTAGCCGGTTTCACTGAAGTCGAAGCCCCCGTGGGTTCTCTCAGGTTTCTCAGTAAGCCGACATCAGTCGACATTTCTCATCACCTGACTTTGATTTTCATGGCAAACGTTCGCACTTCGCGAATGTTAGTTTACTTTCTATGATCATATTTGTCATCAGTTCTGAAGTAAAATTATCGCACGGTGATTGTGTTTCTCACCAAATTTGTTTCAAGCCGAACAAAAGGCTTTAAAGGCACCGTCGTCTCGCCTTAGAGCAGGACGATAAAGCTGACAGATTTTATTTTATTTTTTTTAATTTATACGCTTTAATCTGAAGAAAAACATTCATTAATCTTAATTTGATATTGCTTTTCAAAGAGCTTATCCAGGCCAAAATATACATTATGCTATCAAACTATGAGCATGGATAACGAAAGAGGTTATAACGACGGCTCTTCTTACTTTGGGATGTTAACACGCGTTGCCGCAGAATCCACTCAACTTCAATGGCTCGCAAATTTAAAGATAGGTTGCACGTCCAGGTACAAATAAAGTTGGATCAGCACAATATAATTCCTGTTCAAACTTCCCATGATTGACACTTCGTGGTTATTAAATACCGTAATATGGTGTTTCCAAGCGCCTACACGATTACCAAAATTGACAGACTTTGTTGAGATATTTGGATGAGCCAGACCACTTTTATCAACTCAGTGCATACGGTACCTTATAAGCATATTTGATAATGGAATGGAAGAGCTTGAAAACGCAGGAATTCCGAAGAAGTTCAACAATATATTCAGCGTATAAGCTATGCTAATACACGTTTGTTTACCTTGTAATCATATCCGTCATCAGTTCTGAAGTGAAATTAACGCACGGAGATTGTGCTTCTCACCAAATTTGTTTCAAGCCGAACAAAAGGCTTTAAAGGCACCGTCGTCTCGCCTTAGAGCAGGACGACAAAGCTGACAGATTTTTTTTAAAATTTATACGCTTTAATCTGAAGAAAAACATTAATCAATTTTAATTTGAAATTGCTTTTGAAAGAGTTTATCCAGGCCAAAATATTACATTTTGCTATCAAACTATGAGCATGGACGACGGAGGAAGTTATAACGACGCTTCTTCTTACTTTAGGATGCTAACACGCGTTGAGGGAGAATCCACTCAACTACCGTGGAACGCAAATTTTCATTCAAGTTGCGCGTCCAAGTACGAGTAAAGTTGGATGAGCACAATATAATTCCTGTTCAAACCGCCCATGATTGACGTTTCGTGGTTATCAAATACCGTAGTATGGTGTTTCCAAGCGCCTACACGATCACCAAAATTGACAGAACTTGTTGAGATATTTAGGTGAGCCATACCACTTTTATCAACTCAGTGCATACGGTACCTTTACAAATTAAAATGAGACCTGAACAGTTTGTTGACATTCTCTCTTTAATTCTATATTTCATTTAATTCAGTTTTCTTTTAGGACTCGTTACACCCCTCCAACTGAAACACATGAAGTATGAAACTTAAGGGTTGCCGCGTACCAAAGTCGATCAGTGCCGCTTGCGCTTGTACTGAAAACAATGTTTGTGAGTTTGCATGGTATTGGCCTAGTCAGTAGTGCGAGTGATATCCGCTATCTTGCTTTTGTCAGAAAAGTTCTGTTTCAGACGCCTCAATATACACTTGTAGAATGTGACAGTTATGTATATGTGACACTCCAAGTGCTGACCATTCTAGAAGCACGTGAACGGGCGTTAATTGTCCTTCTACAAGTTTTTTTTTTAAAAACATATGAGATAAATACCAGTCAAGAAAGGCCATTGCAAAAGATTTCCTGCTTATACTTTGGATTAGGGCTATTTTGTGTTGTCTTCGAGAACATTTTCAATGAGAAATGAAAACGTCCCGGACCCAAAGCACAATTAACATTCCAGAAATACTTGCATGTAGTGTTCACTTTTTGCACCGAGAAATCAAGGGTGAATGAAATCATCGTGTTTTCTCTGGGCTACACATGAAGCAATAATGATAAATAATGATATAAAATTGTAAGATTTCTCAACAAAGATTTCGAGATGGACTCCTTATCGGATTATTAAGTTAGTAAGACTGAAACATCTTAACTTTTAATTTTACTCACAACTAACGATTTCCACAAAGATGGACATTCGCTGTACAAAGCAGTCACGTTTAAGCTAACCCATAGTCATCATGTAAACATTGGTTCAAGTCTACCGTACTAGCTGCCAATGAAAATTTTTCCAAACTACTTTGCCATTTAGCTTCCACTTACTTATTTTGTTGCCCTTAATACTGTTTTGGAAGAGCGACGAATTGATCAATTGAATTTGTCTTGATCGGTTTGCGAACTGAACCGGCCTTTCTCAAGTAGACCAGGGTGAAGTGTGTTATTTACCCCGTTCAGAATGACGTGAACTACGAAGAACGCGTGCGACTTTTGCAATTTTCTTTTAGAACAAAAATATGAAAGTAAATTATAATAATCAATTTTCATGTTAGACTATAATGCATGGAGGTTACACCCGATGAATTGCAATGACCGAATCAAGGTCTGTACAATATGAAATCACTGTACAATTTATTTTCAACTCTGTTATGAATGTCGTTTGTACACAATCCGTAAATTTCATACTTAATTAATTCTTTCTGAACACTGTTATTTATAAGTATCACAATATGGATCAAAATGCTCAAAATTATTTCGAAAGTTTAGATTTAATTAATACCACTAATTTTCTTTCTTTCTTTCTTTTTTTTTGTTTTTTCTAATCTTCCACTAATGTGCTAGCGCTTGATTAGGTCAATTTGCCGGCGAAAGAATGGCCGTTATAATTAGCGATTTGGAAAAGTCCCATGATGGAAACCTACCAGTAAAGTCAGTGGAATACATCTCTTTCTTGTCTCGTCTCTTATTCTTTACTCGCTTTTTGTCTTTATTTATTTATTTATTTATT
>Ga0126339_10002996_pt1 | contig 12204 bp, 15 predicted proteins | sample OrbTmetagenome_2_FD_92532 | JGI IMG/M metagenome (GOLD analysis project Ga0126339, IMG submission 92532) | Coral microbial communities from Petempiche,Puerto Morelos, Mexico - Orbicella T R C metagenome | ecosystem: Host-associated > Invertebrates > Cnidaria > Coral | place: Petempiche,Puerto... | reverse complement strand
TGTGTCTTAAAACTAAGAGCTGTACATGCCTGAACATCAACTTTGATATGCTCTGGCAGCTTTATGGCATAAATTGAACCACTTTCAACATTATTTTTAATGCTTTGAAGTATCACCTACCTGTGTTAGTGAATTAGCATTAAATTTAAATATCTTAGATTGCTAGGTTGATACTTATTGTTCAATACAGCAGCAGAAATTAAAATACAGCAGAAATTAAAATCCTTATTAACGTCATCAAATATGATGTCATAATTTGACATTTTCACTTTCTTGCAAAGCATTGAACTGTGCAACGACACAAGATAGACTGTTTTTGTATTCTCGGTGTTGGACTGGAACTGGCTTGCAGCTGAAGCTAATGCAAATGACATGAATCTCTTTTTAACGATATTCCCCACATGCGCCTCCATTGCAAGCTCGTTGCAGTCCAAAAGCGAGAATACGGAATTGGTCTATTAGTTTATCAGCCTCTTGTGATCGGCCGTTTGGCACCAGGCTAGCCTGCATATATAGTTGTCTTTTACGCAACCATTTGAAAGCGATAAGACGCTGCTTTATATTCGCAAGCTAGCCCAATGTAACCTGGCAATGCCTATGCCTTTGTTTCCCTTCAAAACCAGAACTGCTTGGATGTTGACTGTCCTCTTCAGCACCTCACTAATTTGGCTTCAGCTCATATTCTGCCTCGCTTGACAAGGTATTTCGCCATGCTTTGAAATCACCAGTTCCTCTTTTCACCAGTCCATATATCACTTTTCCTACCTCTTGTTCTATCTTTTGCTGGTCTAAAAGATCCATAGGCCTTAAGATAAGACAAACATCTTATAAATGCGATACAACAGCACACGCTCTCCCTGCATAATCCCCTCCTTCCTTAAAATTATTTCATACATGGTGAAAGTCGCCGAGGCAATTTCCCTCCTTCTCCCCCGATCTGAAAAGACTTAATCAGAGCACACAATGTAAATTCATAACTTATATATTTATTAGTTTCGAGTGTCAGGCATTTCTTCGAAGCAAATAGGGGGTTTGCTTTCATGCGTATCTGGAGAAGGGTGAGCGGAGGGGTCTTTGTTATGTGTAAGCTAAAAGGTATGGTTGAGTCACCGTCTGAGAATCAACACAGATTTCGCGATTTTGGTCTGAAACAGGATATCGTTCAGCCTTTTCATCTTCAAACGACAAACAGATTTCACCCAAAATATCATGTGGAGTGATTTGGCATCTCAGATCCACAAAGTACCAATGGGTATGGAAAATGTGTTTATGTCAGGACTTACAACACTAACACTCTCGGGGTGTGGTATTTAAAGTGTGTCGTAAGTAGGGCTAGGTGTCAATAAACAAGTCGCCATCTTGGTCATGTGAAACACCTTCTCTTGTTTTCTCCAGCTAATAGTACATGATGGCAGCGGCAAACAGTCCATAAAACACCATACCTAAACATCGGAGGCACTGAAGAAGCTCCAGAGGCAGTTCATCCAAATCATTTGACAGAACCAGCAAGCTAAACCAAGCCGAGTATTCTTTCTTGGCGAAATCAAAAGCGCACGCCTCCATGGATTATTGGACAGCCCAGAAGTGACCGGCCATAATACTCTCTTAAAACTTGACGCAGGAGCAGCTGTAACAGTCCTCAGAGACAGTGTCCAATGGCTTCGAAGTATTAGCCTAACGGAGACATCTCACACCCTTCGTGGGCCCGGGAATATCCGCCTGCCAGTTAAAGGTCAGTTCCATGCAACGTTAAAATACGGTGAAACCAGCATTACTGAGCCTGTCCATGTCTTACACAATCAAACATGTTCACTACTCAGCAGAAATGCATGTGTTGAACTGGGGCTCATAATGCGTGCTGAGAAGGATGTAGGGGAAGTGAATTCTGGACCAACAGATTTTAAAGCAGAGTTTCCAGCACTCTTCATTGGCCTTGGCCGGCTAAAAAGTGAATGCCATATAACACTTCGCACTAATGCTAAGCCATTTTGCCTATACAATCCGAGGAAAATCCCTCATCCCCTGTTACCAAAGGTGAAAAGTCAGATAGAGGCAATGCTTGAACAAGGTGTCATCTCCCCTGTGACAGCTCCAACTGAATGGTGTGCAGGAATTGTCCTAGTTGTCAAACCAAATAGCAAGATACGAATCTGTGTTGACCTGACCGAGCTTAACAAGCCGTCCAGCTGGAAGTTCACCCCATGCCTTCTGTCGATGAGAGTCTTGCGAAGCTAGGAAACTGCAAAATATTTTCCAAACTTGAAGCCAATAGTGGGTTATGGCAGATACCCCTATATGAGGGGTCCCGACTGCTTACAACCTTTGTTGTTCAATGGTCTACCATTCCGCATACGCTCCGCACCAGAAAGTTTCCAGCGAACTTTGTCTAGAATCCTCAAGGACCTGGAAGGGACAATCTGTCAAATGGACGATATTCTTGTTCATGGCACTGATCGATCACTGCATGACAGACGCCTAAGAGCTGTTCTTCACCGCCTACAGGAAGCTGGACTAACCCTCAATAACAAGTGTGAATTTTCCAAACCATCCATCAGGTTCCTAGCTCACAACATTGATGGTTCTGGGCTCCATGCTGACCCTCTCAAGTCAAATACCATCACCCAATGCCTGGAACCCTCTGATGTTAATGGATTGCAACCATTTATGGGAATCAGTTAAATCATCTTTGCAAGTGCGTGCCCAGTGTAGCTGACCTCAGCGAGCCCCTTCACCAGCTCTTGTGCAAAGATAGCTCCTGGGTGCGGGAAGAGCCTCAACAACAGGCTTTTCAGCAGATTAAAGTAGCTCTATTGTCCTCAGAAGTACTAGCCCACTATGACCCAAATCGACCTACTGTCATCTCGGCAGATGTTTCCAGTACAAGAATCGGCGCAGTGCACACTCAGGTCCAAGAAAATGGAGAACACCGCCCGATATGCAATGCATCCAGGTCTTTAAGCGAAACAGAAAAACGCTATGCAGTCATCTAAAAAGAAGCCCCTGCAGTCACATGGGCCAGTAAGAAGTTCGCAGACTACAATCGGCGACATGATTAGTTGACACATTGTCTTGCAATAGTACTTTTAGTGCACCAAATAACACGACTCTTTTCACCGCACAGTAAACTGTGGGAAAGACCCCGCTCCCCCATTCAATGTTGCTTCTTTGTAGCTCAAGTTCACAGCAGTTGTCACACAACATTGTTTGGGGGTGAGGGGGGTTGAAAGGACAAGCTAGGAGGGCAAAAAGGGATCACAGTGATGAAATAGGGGATTGAAAGTGTGAATGTGTCAACAACTTTGTCACCGATTGTATGTGCTTGGGATACCCTTTGTTCTTGAGATGGATCATAAGCCACTTACTGCGCTCCTGAACTCTACAGAGCTCTCAAAGATGCCTCACCACATCCTAAGTTTCCGTCTGAGACTTAGCAATACACATATCAAGTTCAGTATGTTCCTTTGAAACACCATGCTGCTGCTGATGCCCTCTCTCATGCACCTGTTGGTACCCCAGAGCAAGCAAAGGAGTTGTTTGCAGAAGAAGTAGCAGCATTTGCAACTCAGGCAACAGCCAGTCATCCTGCCACAGCCATGAGACTACAAGAAATCCAAGAGGCACAGAAGGTGGACGAGGAATGCAGCCAAGTAAGAGTTTACTGCTTGCAAAGATGGCCTGCCTACATGCCTCATCAGCCACTCCTTCACCCATACTGGGAGAGTAGAGGCCTCCTCTCTGTTGTAGATGACTTACTGCGTATGATGACCGCTTGGTAATCCCAGGGCCCGTGCATCAGTCTGGTGGCCAGGGCTATCAAAGCAAATAGAGGACCTCGTGGCCCAGTGCGTCACTCGTACCAAAGATCGATCAACGCCCAAAGAACCTTTTATGTCAGCCTCTTTTCCACCTTGTCCATGGTAAAAGATTGCAACCGATCTGTTTGAGTTGAACGGGAAAGTTTGCTTCATTGTCATAGACTATTACTCCAGATGGTTTGAAATTAAGGAACTTCGCATTGAAACATTCGCAGTTGTTATTCAAGCACTCGAGGAACTCTTTGCCATCCACGGCATTCCAGACCTGGCAATAGCTGACAATGGGCCCCAGTGCAGTGCAGATTCCTTTCGCGAGTTTGCAACCAAATGTGGCTTTGTACACACCACAAGTTCACCAAGATACCTCCAAGCGAATGGCGAAGTTGAAAGAGCAGTCCTTACTGCTAACTCCACATGATATCTACAATGTCCTTCTGACTTACAGGTCAACCCTCCTACAGAATGACCTTTTGCCGAACGAATTACTAATGGGGCGTCGCCTGCGAACACAACTGCCTATCCACCCAAACAATTTGTACCTAATGTAAAGTCCAAAGAACACCAGACAGTGGAAATGAAAGAAAGATCTTTTAATTGGACCAGCAGCTCAACTTTGACAAGCGGCATGGTGCTGTTGAACTTCCAACGCTCCATCCTGGTGACCATGTGTGGGTAAGAGATCAAGATCGCCATGGCCTTACTCTAGGGAAAACCATACAACCTCCCCCCTATCTCGAGGGTACCAACAAGGGAACACTCCAATGAAACCACTCTGCCTTGTTGGTCGCAACCAAACACCCTGTGACGGAATATTCCACAGAAGATCTGCCTTCAGAAACTACTACTGCCCCCAATCCAACCCTGCCATCACCAATACCACCATCACAGCACCGCAGACACCACAGAAACCAACGGCAGGACCAGCGATGTTGACTACCCCAGAGACAGCCCCTGCTGCAGAGTCTTCACATAGCCCATGTACTACTCGTTCAGGAAGAGTTGTGAGGACATCAGAGCGCCTGGATTTATAGACATTGAACATTAGTCAATCTAGGACATTGTGTTTGAAACCTTTAGAATGGCCTTGAAATATTGTTGAACTCTGGACATTAAGGTGCGATGTCAGGCTAGAATGTTTGGAAGACTGAACTTTCTCGTACTTTGAATATTTTGTTGATTTGTTGTTGCTGTCTTCCCTCCCACCCGTTGTCTTACATTTTTTGGGACGAGATGTAAGATTATCACATAACTGTTTAGTGTCCCAATGCATGCTGGGACCACGTGCAATAAACAAGTCGCCATCTTGGTTGTGTGAAACATGTTCTCTTGTTTTCCCTGGCTAATACTGCAATAGGGTCAAGAAAATGCCTGAAAAAATAACAACTCAATAAGCATGATGTACTTACACAACTTCGACTCTTGCGTCTTTTAAGATTGATAATGCCTTTGCCTTCAGATTGCTGGGTGCTAGGAAATAGAGGCGTTCAACTTTTGCCTGCATTTACAAGAAGAAGGATAAAAACGTATAAATAAACAAGCTTCAAAAAAGCTTATTTTAAACCTTCAGTTACAAAGGAGGCGTCGGCAAGGAATAACGACTATTTAACAATTACATTACAGAATAGATAGTGAGTAGCGTAGTCAGTAATTGAACAGCATTCATGATGGAACACTAGTAGCTTTATACTAATAACTTTTAGTAGAATTCTACTAGTATACTAATGCAAATGCTGCAATCTGATTGGCTGAGCTGCTCGTATACTATCAGCCATTACAGTGCAGTGGCCGGAGGTTGTCTACGAAATGGCCACGTTTTTTTATTTTTTTAGCAAAGCTTCAAGGAACGTTTCGTTGCAAATGGATAAATAAATTCCTGGGAAGACATTAATTAGAAAACATTAATGGTTTCTTGACTTGAAAAATATTGAAATTATTGATAAAAACGATGGCGCGCACACACAACTTCAGTTTCAAATCAGAGCGATCTTTCTAAGGCACAAAGTTGAATAACACGTCGAGAACTGATTGGAAACCGTTCTTTGAAATAAATCTCAGTTAGAATTCTACTAAAGCAATTAAATTTCTATGACGGGATAGTTGATTTGGCCTTCGACCTCATCAACTATTACCTCAACTATCACGAATGCCGTTCTATTACTAGCTACGCTACTCATTATCTATTCTGTTGTTGATAGTAAGTGGTCCAGCAGTGTGCGGTTGTCAACAAAATAGCAGCCGTGTCTTTGCGTTTTCCAATTGTCTGTGAAGATGAATTAGATAACGTTTTGAACGACTAGTAGACTCTTATCGAACAATTATACTATTAATTCACTTTCTATTTCTATGCGTGATAGTTGACTCGGGCTTACGCTCGATTTCGGCCGTTTTCTCGAGTCCAGTCTCCTTTCCCGAATAGCAGCTGGTAATCGAGCCTAACTCGGGCTGCGCTCTTGTCAAATATCACGCGACAGAAATCTCGAGCTCATAATCTAATATTTGTTAACTAGTGCCTTAGTTTCATTGAAGAGCAAGTTAGTTAGTTACCAGGGTTAATTGCGATAGGCACAAAGAAACTTCGGCCCAGTTCAGATGTTGTGCTTCTGCCGTGCCGAACGTAATTGCAATTAGGTTCGACTGTAGCACGGCAGAAACATGACTTTGACTCAGACGTCGTGCGACAGTCGCACCAAATTCAGGATTTACTGAAGCAACTTCCATAAATAAATACTGTTGGAAGAAAATAGTCAATATTTTTGCATTTTACTTTGGAACTTTTTCACCGCAAAATGTAAACGGTCTATATCCCGGTCTAGATGGGAAAATCTAGACCGCTTTCAATATTGATTTTGCCCGATCAAATTCCTGAATTTGGTAGTTCCCAGTCCTTGTGAGGCAGAGCCATATAATAATTTAGAGTCTTGCCACCTCTTGTCGATAAATACTAGATACAGCTAAATACGCAGAAGAAAACGTTTAATTCCAATAAAAAAATATGCCCCATAGTGTACTTGTTTGTTTTTCGTTGTTGTTTCGCAAAGGTTGGCTAAGAAATGAACAAAGATATATGGCGCGTGCAGAGTCATTGTACCAGTTATTAAACCCTTTGTTTTGCGATGTTTTCGTTGCTGATGTGGTTAGTATAAGGTTCCTGTTGTTATGGCCTAAAAGTGTTATGTTTGCTCTTATACTGGCGATTTAAACCTTGAGGTCATTGAATAATTCCAAGCAAACAAAAGTGCAAAAGAGTAAGTCATTTTCAATTTTAGAGGCAACAATTACGAATGAAAGGGGCTTATTGTTTTCCACTCTGGTGCAGTCAACCGAAAAATTCTGTTCCACTCTCCCCAGGAGAAATCTTAAGGAATTCACACCGGAATTTTTGGTCGAATGAAAAGCACCCTGATCTTAGTAGGGATGGACCATTCTTTTTTTTGTGGGAGGGGAAGGGCGGAGGGGGGTTGCACAATTTTCTGGGGCATGAGTTTTTTTTCCCACTTTTAGGTTGAGTATGATTGTTGTTTTGGTGGGCAATAGTTTGTGCAAAAAGTTTTTTTAAAATTAAAAAACCAGCCGTGGATAGCACTTGCTTGCTTGCTTAAACTGTGTTTTTTTTTTCTCTTGACAACCCGCAAGTGCTTCAACCAACTGGAAACAGGTCTTACAGCGTATAGCTGTACCCTATTGAGAAATGAAATGATAAATTCCCATTGATGAAGTTATGGATTAAAGGATGTTAAGTAGCCTAGATCTATGTGGGAGTTACAACGCTGCAAAGCAGTGTTTTGAATTCCTAACCTGTGCAAGGTTCTTCACCTCTCCTTCCTTGGGGAAGTTTGTGCAAAATGCATGGAACTTGTTGCCTCTGCAAAAGCAAAGTGCCAGGACATTTGTAATGGCGGACACCATCATTGCATCATCAGGTGTTCCCTCAACATGAACACCTCTAGGGTATCCTTTGTATGATAGGGAACACATCTGTAAATGGAGCGACAAAAATATATTTCTATCGGTGGTCAACATTACCATAAAGTACGCTTTGTAGGTAATATCTTTTTGAAGAATGACCAACCGAGAGAGGGCAATGAGGAACGAAACATGAATACAATGTCGAAAGTGGTTTTTCTTCTTTTTATTAGTCTTGAAATCCGATGATCATCGTTAAGGTAATTCTGTTTGTATTATAAAGGTCCTAAAATGAGGTAACTGTCTCCTCTATATGATAAAGGACCAAAAATCTCGTCGATCATGACGAGGTCATTCTGTCTGTGAAATAACGAACACGAAATCTCGCCGATGATCATCGGCGAGGTAATGAGCTAAGGCGAACAAGAGATTCCATTCTGTAACTCACTACTATCGAAAGAATAATAAGACCGCGTTGGACTTGGATGGCACATATACTGCGTGGAGATAGACCCAGTGACTGCAGGGTGGCGTTAGGGTGGGGACCAGAAGATAGAAAACATGAGGAAGACCTAAAATGACCTGGAGGAGGATAGTAGAGGAAGAGAGACGGCAGGCAGCATGGAATGACTGGAACATCACGAAAGGGGTAGCCAGCAATAGGGCGCAGTGGAAACAGAATGATAAGACCTTATGCGCCTACTGGCGCTATGCCGCGGGGCAGTGATGATGATGATGAACCCACTATAAGGTGGGGGTGGAGATTAAATTGTATTAATACAACTAAGCAGGAATGCTAGTTAACTAAGCAATTTTTGAAAAATAAGATTGTAAGTTTTAAAAAGTGGACACACCACACCTTTAGTGTTTCTGCATCTATCAGGACCGCTTCCTCCGAGTCAGTTTCTTTAGAAGTAAAAGATCTTGTGCTCGCAACGAGTGCCAGGAAAAGGAAGTAATCTGTCCATTTCTTGAATAGAACCTGGTTGTGGCTTTGAGTGTTGGTAACGTGCCTACGCCTTGCTCCAACCGGGACTTGTAGCCCATTTTGGCTAAGTCCATAAGTGAATATCTCTCCAGAGACTGTATACATTTCTCCAGAGACAGGTGCCTCTCCAAAGCAGACAGCCTCTGAAAGACACGAACACAGCCGTCTTGAGGGCAGGAATATACCCCTGCTGTTTGGTCACTATCAATGGCGGAAACATCAGCAGATGGTTCTTCGGTCACACTTGTTGGTACTGGCACTGACGTTGCGGTTGCAGTTTTCATACTTTTTTTGGAAAATGACCTGAAGTCTCCTTCAGAGAACGATGCTTCCAGCAAGTCATATCCAGGACCTTAGACATAGAAATAAAGAAAGAGCAATGTCTAACTAAATTGCAAAAGAAACACTTGGTCATTTTTTCGTTCAAAAAGCTAAATAATATCAGTGTAACAACATCAGTTCATTAGAATAACACAAATGCCTATAAGGGAAAAGTGTACGGGCAATCAGCACTCCCTCCACAAGCGATTCACTATCACTTGGGCTGTTACACTTTGACAGTTGATCTGCGCTTCCGGCCACTCCTAGTCTAGTAGCAAATGTTGCCGCACGTGAGAAAACTTGAGATTCTATCAAATACAATTAGCATTCCAACAAAACCACGATTGCGTGTTTTTATCTGAACAACTTGTATACATTCTTTGGTATTGTCATACATGTTTAGATATTTTATCGTAGTTATGTTATCTTAGTTGGTTTAGTTTAATGTTTATTTCAAAAGGTACATTTTTACTTGTTATTTTGTTTTCTTGGCGCACTTGGAAACTTGTAACTGGTGCGTCCCGTAGACTCTGCTTATCAAGTCTATGGGACACACCGTTACCATAGCTGAGTGTGCGACCAGGTCTGTCTGTGTCTATGTGTTGGGGAAGTTCTAAAATACAATGTGGATACTTACCAGATGATGGCTTTTCCGGTTTAATTGTTTTTCCACGGCCAATGGAATATGCGCGCCAACAGGTAATTGACTCTGAAAATTAAGCTTAGTGATCCCTGAGATACTTCGCGAATCATCTGGTGTTTTGTTGATAGTGTTAAGTGAGACCACTTGCACTCCTCCCAATCCCCCATATGATAGCAACGCGTTCCTCAGGTCCGTAGCAGTACAAACATCGTGGCCTTCATTGATAAAAGCCCTGACGTGTCCTTTACAGGTTGCAGCCAACTGATCTACAGCCCCTTTCCCACCTTGAGGATCGCTAAAGTCAATGCGGACAACTTGTACTCCAGTGCTGGCTGGCATCTCGCGGCACGCTAGTAATGTGCGAGAGGAGTGGTAGCAGCCCGCATTGTCATGACAGAAGTAGGCTTTGTTTTCTTCAGGGTGTTCGCGCTTTAGGGTTGTAAGTACATGGTGCATGATTGCTGCCACAGCGGAACTTCCCTGGCTGCAGGACTGGATTATATGGATGAAGCCTTGCCACTGAAGTTCTCCCTCTTTCTGTCGGTACACAACAGACATGTGCCATGATAAGCCACGCTTACCAAACCATTCCGTTTGTGACTCTCTGTATCTTTGAGGCAAAAATTTCATCACCCAGTCATTCACGATTAAAACTGCCTCAGGATCGAGAGTGTCAATGATATCCAAGCGAGCCTGATCTTGGTGGACTGATCTCAGCAAGTGACATATCCATGACTTGATAGAAAGGGTGGCGGAGTTTGCAAGGTACCCAGCTTCATTTCTGTCATCCTCTGTTACAAAAGATGCCTCTTTAACTGCCTCTGTGATGCTGTGCAGAGTCGAGTGTAGACTTTCGCTCTGTTCACGCATCTGGTCATGGCTGTGGTCGCACTGCTGTTGTAGGTCAGGATTGGTAGTGTCGCTGAGGGCAAAAACACTGCAGTGACTTGCTACCAGAGATGAGTTGCTCACATGAACCTATCAGGACATTGGAGAGATGTCGTGAGTATCTAATGAGTGGCTTGCGGCCCACAAAATTACTATGCAGAAATAGGAAGCTGGATTTCAAAGATAATTAATCAATTTTCTTCAAATCTATTGTATCTATTGTATCATGGCTAAGTGTAAACAACAAAAAAAATGATGCCAATATGTCTATATATGTCTATATAGAGCTAGTCAACCTGTTGCAATAATTTGTTTCCCATTTTCGAATTGGGGAGAAAGACTTCCTTGTTTTCAACATACTGGAATTAACATCTCTTCGCAAAGCCAATGTTACGTTTACAAAGAGCGTTACCTTGAAGTCTCCTTTAATGTATGATTTGGCTGCTTTTAGCAGCTCGACTTGCTGCACTTGCCACTCATTCCCCAGACCAAGATCACCTAGTTGGCAAACTAAATTGTCAAGATCTTCAAATGCACGCACACCATCTGCCACGAAATAATCGAGCCCCTGAAGAGACTTCCGACAGACGCTTTGCATTCTGCCAGTACATGCAGCATGGTTCGTTTGCTAAATGGTTTGAAGTTTGTCTCCTCACAGTAATGGCTATACTGGTGCGCTATTCTCTACGGTATCATTGTTCGGATGATGTTTGGTATCTCTATCAGCTGGCCGGACGAGAGCTTCAGGGTTTTCTGTCCAAAGGGCAGATCTTGTACCAAATGGGGGCTCGTTATGAATGATAGGAAATGGTCAAGTTGTTGTTGATCAACCCTTATTCTTGGCAAGGGCTGGTGCATCAACAGAGCACCACGTCCACACTGCAGGCAATGCAGGTTGGCCAAAGTAAAGCGATATCTTGTCAGCCCAGGTATGAAGCCTGAGACATCCTTGAAGCTGGCAACACCGGACATGATAGACAGGATCTGCCTTCTTGTGTCCCAACCGTGAGCTTGGTTGTACGCCTCGGTTAGGGCCTGGAGATAATCCTTGGCCGTTTGTGGTAAGTCATCTCATTCAAGAGCTTTGTTTATGGCTGGGGACGAGACTATTGCTTGCCAAAGAGAACCTGGGTCATTAGGACAGAGAGTATGAAGGACTGAAGAAACGATCTCTACAGTTGGTTTAGTGTATCTTCGCTTGGTGCTGTCACTAACTTTATCCCATTCCATCCAAGGTTAAGTTATTGGTGCGACGTTCGTTCATACTCATTCAGTTTTTTGGAATGTACTGAGTGAGACGTGGCTGGCTTAGCGGCTGGTGCCTCGTCGCTTGTACTTGAGACAAGGCTCCCAGCATCGGGACTGAGAAATCTCTCATCATCCTGCCAACTGGACGGTATTTTAAGACTCCTCAGTTTAGTTTCGAGGCTGTTGGATGAAACGTTACTGTCAGTCATTTGCGCACTTGAAGTGCCTGTTTCCATGTGCTCCTACAAGGTAGAAGATATACATATGGGTCATTGACCAAGCTTGTTCAGTCAAGATGGCTGCATATTGGCCTCATTCTTTTTATTATTGTTATTATTATTATTATTATTGTTATTGTTATGGTTATGATTATGATTATCATCATTATTATTATTATT
>Ga0126339_10002995_pt1 | contig 12206 bp, 10 predicted proteins | sample OrbTmetagenome_2_FD_92532 | JGI IMG/M metagenome (GOLD analysis project Ga0126339, IMG submission 92532) | Coral microbial communities from Petempiche,Puerto Morelos, Mexico - Orbicella T R C metagenome | ecosystem: Host-associated > Invertebrates > Cnidaria > Coral | place: Petempiche,Puerto... | reverse complement strand
TTGTTTTTAGCACTTTCTTTTCTCCGCGAAATTAACGCTTTTACATGTTAATCAACTTTGCTAAAATAATTTGCCCACTCTGTGAAACAACTAAGACAACATGTAAACACCATATACAAATTAGTCCATGTTGAGCTTGCACTATGGCAACGCTGAATTTAAAGTTATTCAGTTTTTTTGTGAAATTTGAAGGCACATAATGACCAATAACATCTCCGACTACCGCAAAAATAAGACAATATCAATAAAAGAACCAGCTTTAGTCTAGTAATGTCTGTAGATTGAAAAAACATACAATTCTGAGCACCAAATTTACCAAATGTAAAGTTCCGCAACACTGCCTTTTCGTGGAAATCAATATTCAGTCTTCGAGAAATCATCATGCACACAGGTATGAGATGTGATGTGTTTACTACGAGCAGCCTTTTAGACCTACTCGTCTGTTCGAATGTCAAAAGTGTTGTGTTACTTTTTATCTACTTTGGTGTAACAGTTAGGCTTTGTATGAAAATTTACATTTAACTTGGAAGAATTTGCCATATATTTATTTCAGTTGCTACTTCAGTTCAGCCCCTTGTTAGGATACGCAGTGTCTGTAGCTTTTAGCACTTTCTTTTCTCCACGAAAATAACGCTTTCACATGAAATCAAGTTTGCTAAACTAACATGTACTTTTAAATCAAGTTTGCCAATTCTGTGAAAATAACTAAAACAACGTGTAATTCCCACTCCAGAGGAAGCCTAATAAATAGTGTCTATATAACTGCTATACGCTAAAACTGAATTGGTCGTCCACAAAACTCCTGAGTCATGGAGTTGAGATGTCTGTTAAATTATTCTCATATGCAGCATGACTGCTTACGAATGCTCGTAATTATAGACGATGTTACCATAACATATTAGAACTATCCCGCTTGATCATGGTATGCTAAGTGATCACCGATCCACTAAATCCTTCCAAACCGAAACTTATTAATAATTAAAGGTGATTATCATGGAATGACAGGTGATGTTAGCAAAAGATTGACGAAAAGGATCGAGGGACTGGGTGAAAACTAAATTGAAACCATTATTTTGGAAACAAAACTGCTATATTGACGAACAAAATCAGGTGAATGAAGTGGTTGGCTCATTTCAGAGCATACATGGTAAACACTTGTAAAATTGAGTATTTTGGACTGAAAGACAGCTCAGATATTTATTTTTAGAGCAAATTAAAAAGGATATGGGCCCGGAACATCCCGGAACATCGAATAATTGTAATAATTATGAGAAAAATATGTAAAATTTTGGGGGGTAGGGGAGTTGGTAGGGGAGAGGGAGGGGTAGGGTTATTCATTCAACTGACCACAATGAGTGCAGGCTCCTCTTCTTTCCCGTCAATTGCGTCACGTGGCTTTACGACACACTGTTCTTCACAAACATGGACGACGATTCGGAAGACGAATGCCAGGTAATTCATTGCGTTTCCTATGTTAATTTTGCTTTTGTCATGTAAATAGAGTTGGTAAGGCGTTATTTTTTTTTCTGAAGATCGTTGGTGTCAAACGGAGCGGAGATATCGAGGTGAGTGGTAAATATGCTCTTAATTTTCCCCACCAACGTTTTGTGACAGTGAACAGTCAACATGTGCTCCTCTCCAAATGCAAGTTAACCTCAGGTCAACACTCCTTTGCCTTTCGGGGAGCGAAGACTCCGAACGAACGAACTAAGAAACCTAAATTCCCAGAACATTTAAGACTCATATCACTATTTATAAAGAAAAGACTCTTCGATCATGTTTAGCTGTTTACAGGCTGTCCTTTGCTTTTCATAACCTTAATTCTAGTAATTTAACATTGTTGTAGTGTTTTTATCCATATTTTTATAACAATTATCCTTGATATAATAAAGAGCTTTAATATAATGTTTCTATGTACAGCTGTATGTATATTTATAAAATATGCATCCCTCCTGTATAATAGTGAGGGTCTAGGAAATCTGAGGAGAGGGGGGTCTTAAAAGGTCGTTTCTGAGGGGGAAACCGTGTCAGAGCTCATAATCTTGTATAAATTCTGATGGGGGTTCTAGTGTGTTGCACTTTGAGATTCTTTTTTTCGGCGCAGGGGGGAGGGAGTTGGGGGAAGGGGGTTAAAAAGATAATTTTCCTGAGGGAGTAAAATCCAAAGCTCCTCAATAGAGGTATGTGGATATTAAATGATGGCCCAATTTAGATAATACTAATCCGATCTATGATTTTTTTTGTGCTGAATCATCGGTGGCCTCTGTCTACATTCATCAGAGTTGGCACTGTTGAAGTCTTTATTTCTTAAATGTAAACATTTATGTACGTACAGATGCACTTGAAAATAGATTTTGTGTTTGTATTCATGGGCTGTAAGCTACCATTGCTTGTATGAGTTTTGCATACAGTGATGAAAGAGACTCCAACATAAAAATGAGCAGGATTATTGTTAGAAGTCTTGAAAATAACCCCCAAGAACAGTCATCAAGATTGGTAGGAAAATGAAATTTTAAAGTGGCTCACAACTGGGGCAAGGGGGGGATGCTTTGGTAAACAACGTGAGTGGAGACTAAGAAGCAATTGTAGCAAACAAAGCACAATTACTGCTAAAAGCCTAACAGAGAAGAAGTTTACAACACCTGACTGATCAATACGGTGTGTTTGACTCCATAAATTCCTTATCCTGCATTTTGGCACCTAGTTTTACATTTTTTGGAAGAAATTCCATGACAATCGTTACAAATTTTGTTTGGAAATTTTTTGGGGTGGTGGTGCTGGGGGGTGGGGCGGGTGATTTCATTCTCAAATCAAATTTTGAATTTTTAAAAAAAAAAAACACCTTCAAATCAAAGATGGGGAAAATTATTTTAACCTCAGTATGTTCTCTTATAATATGGCAAGATCATTATTGTCACTGAACTGTTCCTTGATTTCTTTTAGTTTCTGTTTGTGTGTGCGTGGGAGGGGAGGATATTTTCACCCCCACACCCAGATTCTTGGAAAAAAAAGATTTTCAGGCGGAATGTGGTTAACAAAATGACTGCAAGTGTGTCCCTGCTCATAGAAGTAGAGGAATAGGCTTACTTAAATTGGTTTTGGTTTGAAACGCAAAACTGTGAGGTGACTTTCTTGTGGTTAAAGCCCATACTCGAAGTATGTCTCACAGAAACTATAGCACCTTACCATGAGATAGAAATATGCTTGTCCAACAGTATTATTTTTGTCATGCCATTGAAAAGTGGCTGGCAGCAATGTACCTACATGACAAATAATGTAATTAAATCATGTATTTTTATATTTAGGGGCTTGAACTGGCTTCCAAACGTCCCAAGATGAAAGAAGAGGTAAATGTATGAATGATGTCTTTTTTCATTCAAGGTATTTATCAGTAACTGTATTATAATATTTATCTAATATTTATTTTCTACAGGATTAATTTGTAAATGCTTCTGCTTTATCTGTTTGAACACTGGCTCTTAATAGAATTGTCTGTGTATTTTGTTTTTAACTTGACGTTTGCATGTATTTCATTGTGCAGGTCTTACAGGAAGATGAAACATCATTTTTGATGTAAGTTATTTGTCAATGTAATTAAATTCTCAAGCAATGACTTCATTGTCAGATTGAATTACAAGCACAAAATCATCACAAATGCAAAGAGTAAAGAATAGTTTCAATTGTAACTTAACATGTGAACATTTTTTAGGAAGAGTAATAAATGTGCCAATGTTATGTACAGGTATAGACATGCCTAAAAGAGTTTGCCATCTAGGATTTAGGACTCTTTGCAGTGATATTGCTTTCATTCTAAGGTTGTGCCAATTTTCAAATAACAGTGAACTTGATGAACAAGTGCAATTCTCAGAAGTTCATTGTTAAGTTATTTGTTTAAAACAGATGCAGCAAACTTGAACAAAAGGGAGGTGGTGATAGCATTGAATACCTCTTCCACAAAGGAAATCCTAAGATGCCCTTTTATGAAAGAACTGCTCGCACCTTTGGTATCACTGATGTGGTAAAAGCGGTCTTCAGGTCTCAGAGTGATCCTGGTATTCTTTGTGAAGAACAGCCAATGAGGGTAAAATACAATGCCGTATTTTTTATCCGTTTGAAGCATGTTCCTATGAAAGATCTTGTGGCAGATGGCAATGGTACCTTTACCAATACAGGCCAACCAACACATACCATAGAGATATGCAGTAATGAAGATGAGAGTGAGAATGAAGGTGAAGAAAAAATGTTATATCCCCAAGTAAAAGTGCTAGCAAGAGCTAAACGCCCCCTGAAATGCAGATCTCCCTTCCTTCGGCAGCGATACTATTATCGGCACACAAAGCAAACAAGTTTTCACAGAAGAATTTATATCTTGAGAAACAAGGAAGGTGAAATCCATGGCAATGTTGCTGTGTTATAGTACCAGTGGGAGGGGGAAGAGGGTGAGGTAACACTGGCCTGTCATGGAAATTCCAAAAGAAACAGTATTCCATTTAGTGCAACCAAATCTTCTGTCAAGCAGAAATTGGAGTACAACCTTGGAAGACATCAAGTACGAGAAGCTATTGATCTAACAGAGGGAGAGTTTGGTAGCTCAATTTTTGATGCCAAATCACCTGCTGAACATATACGGAGCACTCATCAAGGTCATTATGCTGCTCGAAAAATCAGAACCAACTGGAACAGGTAATAAACACAAAAAGAGTGGGATGAACTTTACAGCTGCCAAAGAAGATGATCATGATTTCATTCGAGCAATCGTCAATCACCCTGAGCCAATGTGTTTGCTGGCAACCGATTTTCAGTTACATAGTCTTTCACAGTCCTGTACAGATGCAGTAGATTTTAGACCAGTGTCAATTGATCCAACATTTAACAATGGCCGATTTAACGTAACACCAGTTTCATTCAGAAACATTGTGCTTGAAAGTAACAGAACTGGAAAATGTCCAGTTTTTCTGGGGCCACTTCTTATTCATCAGAGTAAGACATTCCAGGCCTACTATTACCTAACATTGCAGTTAGTTGGGCTACAGCCAAGGCTGCAGTCTTTGCAAGCTTTTGGAACTGATGGTGAAGATGAACTCATCAAAGCCTGCAAATCATTCTTTAAAGAAAGCGTATCATTTAGATGCTTCCGCCACTTCCAACAAAATGTTGAAAGAACAATGAAGAACTTAGATATGCAAGAATATGAAAATGTGATCACTGGTCACATTTTTGGTAACGAGGAGACTCGCGGCCTTCTGGAAGCCGGATCTGAAGAAGAATTTGACCAGGCATTCCAAGATTACATCAAAATCTGGAAAGAACTGCCAAATGGAGAGAAGTTTTGCAAGTACCTCAGTGACCGATCAGTGATGATGAAAGAGTCCATGACTGCCGATGTTCGTGCCAAAGCAGGTTTGGGGAATCCCCCAAAGAGGTTCTACACCAATGACAGTGAGACCAACAATGAAAGAATAAAGCATAAGATGGATCATAGAGAAGCAGGGCTATGTTCATTTGTTGCTGGAATGAAACAGTTGGCTTACAGTCAAGAAACAGAGTTCGCCAGAGCACTGTGTGGAATGTCCACTGAGTACAAGGTCCGAGATGTGTTCTCTTCCTTTTGTGTGCCAGCAGAAAAGTGGTATGACATGAGAGAAGACCAGAGGCGATCACATGTCCAGAGAGTTTACAAGCTTGCGATGAGTGAAATGTATGCAGCAAATCCATAGCATTGTATACTTGTAAGCCACAGTGATGTTCAACTCCAAACTCTGAGCACCACACCAGAACTTAGTGGCCTTGGAAGGTGTTCTGTGTACATGTTCAAACAGACAAGAGTCCCGTTCCCTACTTTGTTCAAATGTACTGCTGCAGCACATGCCACACTTCATGCAGCCATGTTAAAGTCACATTTACCTGCAAAATGTACAGACCAAACAGCATCTGCTCTCATGCGTTAGTTGTGGCTGAGAAATGTGGAGACCTGGACTCTTTCTTGAAGTGGAGAGTAAGTCAGGCTAAGTCGTACAATTTCACTTCCCTTGCAACAGTTAACATCAACACCAAGTCTTCTAGAAGAAAGGGCAACCGTCAACGACGAGACCGATCACAAAAGAAGAATCAGTGCGGTGATGCTTCCGACAATCTCGGGATAGAGAACAGACAGCACGTAAGACCACAGCCATCAGTTTGTGGATCAACTCTTCCTTCCCAGGACATAACAGGTAGCACAGCAACCGATGTACCCATAGTTAATGATGCTCGTCACACTCTTGGAATACTTGGAGCAGGTGGTCAACCCATTCAGACACTTGAGGAAGATGAGTACCTCCACTCCACTTTTTCCAGGAAGTTTGGTACCCAGAATCAGCCACATTCTTATCCTGGCAGCTTGATGGACCAAACAACTCCATTTCCAAGTACCCAGGAAACAAGGAACACACATACACTAGATATGCCATATTTTGCTGACAACCCCTGTAGTTTTCAGCAACAGACCATGGAAGCTCCAAACCACACCAGGCTTTTAGATAGCTTGGCGGTGTTAAGCACTATGATGTTAGGAAGCTATGCACGTGGATTGATGACATCAGACGTGCCTGTCCAGTCTTCAAAAACAGGTTATTTGCAGCAGATCATGCCACGAGCCTTGGTCCCTAGGCAAGGATGCATTCACCCAGGAGGTTCTCCAAACAGGTAATTAAGTGTCTACTTTATCCTTAAAGTAATGACATTGTAAAGAGATTTTAAAGTGATGTGCAGTTTTGGTACTCTTGGCTACTTATTCTCTTGAAAATGGAAAACCTCTCACAAGTTCTTAAAGTATTATAAGAAAAGGTGATAACCTGGGATTAACTCCCCCCTCCCAATAAAAAAGAATATAGATACATATATAAATATATACACATGAAAGATTGAAAAGGACTGCATCTTTGCGTTAATTTATGCTTATAGCAAATTTACCTTGTCTACTTTTTAATTTGTAATTTGACAGGTCACAGCCACCGGCAGTAAGAAAACCATGGCATAACAGCAATCCATTTACTATCATGAAAATCAACCGGAGGATAAGCAGGTGTACTGGATGCCGTGGTTCATTGCCCAAAAATCCAGACAACAGCCCTTGCCCTCCACCTTTGGACTTTGTGGTACAGCATGTTGAAAAAGATGAGTACCCCTACAAGGATCCCCTTACCGGGGCAGTACAGAACAGGATATCTGGGGAAAAGCCAAAGTACCCCATGCCTAGCTGCATCCTGCAGAGGCACCCGTACTTCAAGGAAAGTATGCTACGTTTCCAGGAGGGCATGATCTTTGATTTCCAACATGAACAGTACTTAGCAAGTGTATTCGGTATCAGTGTGTAGTTTCACTTACAGGTACATCCAGGGAGAAAGGTTTTGGTGTCAGTATACACTGCCCTTAATTAATGTTCAAGTGTCGGGATAAAGAAAAAACAAAGCAAAACAGCGAAATTTGAAAGAAACACACATGTGTAGTATTGATACAGTGAAATTATGTAGTAATTGTTGGTCACTGCATCTGTTCGGTATTGCGATGAGATTCGAGGGCGTGCCCCGAAAGTCTCTTAAATTTTTTCTTGGAACCAACCAGTTCCGTCTTCGGATTCCACGTGCTGGGAAGCATATAGCACTGACTAGTTTAAGGGTTTTAAGTATGGAAATAGTCCTATCTCCCACTAGAATACGGATTAGCATTTGTTACAATTTTGTAACTTGTATTTGCATGCCCTTGAAGCTGAGAGTAATGTCAGTGTTTCATATAAATTTTCCTGTGAAGATTAGATTTCCAAGAGAAGTAATTATATGGGACTTTTAAAACATTGAAAACTGTGGATTTGGGGTTGAATAATTTTTTACTAGCTCCTTTTTTATCTAAACGTTTTCTTCCCATTATCCTATTTGCTCATCTGAAGGATTCTGATTTGCATGGTTCATCCTTCTTCTACACTACCCTCAGCCACAGAAAACATGAAATGGTTGGTCTGCTTTTAAAGTCAATAACCATCTGAGACTAAATTCTATGAAATCCATAAATTGTAATCAACAGGGACTGCTTATGGTTCATTTCATAACTCAGTGTGGAGAAGACTAATCAAATGATCTAGGTTACATTGAATTGTTGCATTTATACATGTTTTTAGTTGATTTGTCATTTGCGTTTCATCCACACAGTCTAAAATATGGTTGGGTTGTTATAAATTTGATTACTTAGAGTTGATCACATTGACAGATTCGAGGCTCAGTGCCTTTCTCGTCATGTTCCGGTGTAAGGTATATCACAAAGAAGCTGCACATCATGGGCAGCTTCTTTGTAATATTAAGTAATATAGTTAGAAACGGCACATTTACTTTTACCCCTATTAAGGCACTGTTTGTCTCGATTAATGCCTTGCAAAGAATGTAAGTTTGTTCAAATTATAAAAGTCGAAGCATTAGGCCACGTTATTGTTTTATAATTAAATTGCCACATTGGAGAAATCAAATTTCCAACACGTCGCCATGGCAGACAGGAAAAAGAGGCAATTTTGTTGCAACCTTTTATTACCCATGAAAGATGTACTAAAACAAAGAAACCAGATGAAACGTAGCAGTTTTCACTGTTTACCTTGAGTTTTAGCCTATTGTCCTATTGTTGTTTGTTTCATTCTTTTTATGCCCTTGTCGACTCAACTGGTAGACCAGCAATTTGGAAGCGGCAATGCTGAAACTACATAAATGTCATCATTTTATGATCCTATTATAAAATGCAATTAAAATCTTAGGTCGCGAAGAGCATGTGGAGTGGGGCACTGAATTGTGTTAACTGACAGGCTGTGTTTTTTCCTCAGTACAAAATGCCCCTTCAAAGTTGCTGTTCTTCAGATTGTTTGGGCGAGAGCTACATCTCTGTATTTGTTCATGTTTACAGATAATAAAGTGTGACAACTTGTCATTCAATGCATTATAAATGATGGTTTGAGTGGGAGATAATTATGCTTTCCTTTGCCATACATCGAACAGGGTCTGAAAGTTTGTGATAGACGTAAATTTATGGTGCAGAGCTGTTATAAAACTATACGCTTCAAGAGCGTTTGCTCGCACTGAGCATCTTTTGGGAGATTATGAGAGGGGGGTCAGCCCCCCTCCCACTGGGAAAATTTTTGAAAAATGATTCTCTCAGATGCCATGTGGGGCTATTGTTAGCAAACATTGTGTACATTCGTAGATGGTTTTTCCCACTCTTAATTTGATCTTATAGTTCTAGAATGTACCTGAGTGAGTGTACTATGAGTGATAACTAGAGTCATGTATAACTGGACAGCTTACGGTCAATATGCATGTCATTACCTTTATTGTCTTTACATGCCATGCAATTACAATTTCTGAAAAACGGTAGTACACATGAAAATAACTACATTATCCGGCATAGTATAGCATCTTTTGACACGCACGCATTACCTTGTCGAGACTTCGTTTCGAAATTAAATATTTTGTGTTTACCTCCGTGTTTGTATCACTCTAAGCCGTTTTTAAGCCATGTCTGTTTTTACATTTAGAAAATTACCGCCTCGCTTCAGAAAATACAAAGGAGTATTTTCATTTACATGAAAAGTAAGGGAAAGCGTATAAGTAGTTCTGCAGTTTTGTGGAGGGTATCAGCCAGTTTCACAGCGCCGACGGTCGTGATGCCGCTGACGGTCGTGATGCTGATAATTGTGTAAATAAATCTACTTGTCTCATTAATTCTGAAAAAAATAGAAACACTTCAATCCTATTTATTGTAGTGCCATGTGTAAAGAACGAAAACTTAATACCTTTTACCAGATACTTTTAAGATTTTGTACAAATGTTCTGTGTTTTGTTGGAATCTAAAATGATGCACCTAAGTGTAAAACATTTTATGGCGGTTTCCAAGTTTGATTAGGGATCAATTTATCACGGCTGATAAGCTATTTTAATATAATGCATAAATTAGTGTTTCAACAAAAGAACCAGGGTATTGAAGCTGTTGTGTGAGGTCTTTCCATTTCGTAAACAATACGAAACATGTAAAGGAATAGTTTTTATCAACAATTACCTTGCTCGTCGCTTTGGTAAATATCTTCTGATTCTTCCGTGATTTTCTTCTTTTTAACAAAGTCAAAATCAAGTAAAGTGCTATTTCCTGCATTCTATTTCGCTCCGCCACCTCCGGTGGCCATGACTTCCCACCACGTGGGCGCTGATGTGCACATCTTATTAAATCAGTTTCGAATCGTGTCACGTACTTTTTTTTCATCATTCGCTCCGATCCAATTTGGGTTCAAACATTATTACCTGAACAATTTTATTTCCATTTTATTTCTCCAATATCACGCTCAGAACTGACTTACTAACATTCGGAGTAGCCGGCGCAGTATTCAGAATAGCCGGTGAAATGCGCCGGTTGCCGGCTTATTTTGACAACCCTGTATTTATACCTGTACCTTTCAGATACTTCCAATGACATCAACAAGAGGACCAAAGTACAAGTTTTCCCTTCGCTAGATTTTCTTTAACGATAAACCTCCCATCTGATTTTCAATTTCGACACAAACTTGAAACCTGTCCCAAAAGAGCTGTGTATCGAACGAATACTATCTGTCTTATTCAACAGGTTGGAGCTGGACAGATGTTGCCTTGGCAGGAGTAGCGGGAGCTGCTGCAGTAGTGGCCGCACCTGCTGTTCTCACAGCAGCAGGGTTCACTTCTGCAGGAGTTGCCGCGGGATCACTTGCAGCAGCGACTCAGTCAGCCGTTTACGGAGGATATGTGGCTTCTGGAAGTGCATTTGCATTAGCTCAGAGTGCAGGTGCCGCTGGGATTGGCGCAAAGGGAGCAGCAGCTATTTTCACAGCCGTGGGAACTATTCTGTACGCTAATACAGGGTAAACATCTGGAACTTACTTTGGCTATCTAGCCGACTGATTATCAGTGCTGAACAACCAAGCATTTACATAAGCACTTTTCCAAATGCTCTAACTTCTAAAACGGCTCAAAATCATGAGATAAGTATATATTTTTCAACAAACTTGATCATAGCCTTGTATCACGCACCTCCATAACCCTGAAATTCAAAATGCTCTGGTTTCCAAACGAAGCATGCTTTTGAGCTGTAAAGTTGTAAAAAGATGTAAATATACCGCCTCTCATGCCTGATGAGGATAAAAAGTTTGGTGGCTCTTTTGTTTTGGATTTTAGAAAGTGATGACGTCACGGGAAAACGATCCATAGTGTTTTATTTGGATTTTTGGTTTAGTTCTTGTGTACTGGTACAAGGGGATAGTAACTGGAATCATTTGGATAGCATATTATGTCTTATGGTCCAGTTGGAGATACGTCATTCTTTCCTTGTTGTTTCCAGGAAATCGATGGTTGACAAAGGGCATTCGCTGACCGTCACAGTTGGCTCGATGTCAGCAACAGTGGATACCCCTAGTGCCTCTCTAGCATTAGCAACCGTCGGCATGGTGTGTGCAACCAGAATTACAGTGGAATATATCAAGTCATGAACGTCGAAGAACTGATATATTGTCCCTTTAAATACCATCAATACGTGACATTATGCTGTTGGCTATTGCGTTACAATTTTAACCGTTTGTAAGACAATGTATGAAAATGCTTCAAAAATTGCTCCAAATGCTACGTGAAGAAAATATTTTCAATAAATGTCGCTTACCTTATGTTTTCATTGCGTTATTTTGATGTCTCTCTCAGCCATTGCAGCAGCGACCCAGTCAACCATCTATGGAGTTTGTGTGGCTTCTGGAAGTGCATTTGCGTTAGCTCAGTGTGCAGGTGCCGCTGGGATTGGTGCTAAGTTTTCACAACAATTAATTTTTGCAATAACCGCCAAATTTCTCGCGCAGTCATTGGGTTATTTTTGTAGTCAACTGGGGTAGACACACTAAGCTGACGCCATCGCGCGGGTATTTCCTTTTCGTTAGCTTTCAGGGCGGCATATCAGGCGAGTTTGATGGCTCGTCTTTTGAGTAGACGAAGTCCAGCCAAAATACCGATGACGAGACCAAAAGAGACTGAAATGCTATCAAGCTTACAAAAAGGGTACGATTAGATATTTACCGTATCCAAATTTAGCCACGTTAAAATCCGGCCATATCAGACCAGTAACGTACTTGATATCGCAGAACAGTAAGGCACAAGGCTTTTGATTGGCTAATTTGCGAATTTGGCTCC
>Ga0126339_10002994_pt1 | contig 12209 bp, 8 predicted proteins | sample OrbTmetagenome_2_FD_92532 | JGI IMG/M metagenome (GOLD analysis project Ga0126339, IMG submission 92532) | Coral microbial communities from Petempiche,Puerto Morelos, Mexico - Orbicella T R C metagenome | ecosystem: Host-associated > Invertebrates > Cnidaria > Coral | place: Petempiche,Puerto... | reverse complement strand
TTATTATTATTATTATTATTATTGTAAATCAAGAAAGGTTCGAGTTACCGTCTGTTCAAGTTCGAGTTTAAGTCAAGTTCTGCACACGAGCCGAGAGACCCATCCGGCCTGAGCTTATCCCGGTTTCTGTAGCATGAAGCGACTATTAGTATTTCTACTACCCCCTGGATCATGAATGGGATTCTAGTCCAATAATAAGGGACGGACCATAATCATTTTGAGGCGAAAGGGGTGGGCGGTGGGCGGGGGGAGGCATGCAAAGCAAAAACGGCTGAAAAAAAATCGTGCTTTCTCATCCAGGCCCTATTTTTGCTGTTAAAAAAATTATTGCACAAGTTATTGCCTACCCAAAAAATCATGCACAACCTAGCGGTGGGAAAACATTTTCGTGCCCCAGAACATTGCCCAAGCCTCCCTCCCCACTAAGTCTCAAAAAACTCGATACAAATTGGCTGAGATATATATACTTTTTTCATATTCGGTTGAGTATACGACATCACCATTTGGCTAAATTCTCAAATTTTTTACTTTGATAAATCTTTACATCATACTAAGGATATCTACAATGTTCTTATAAACGAACGTTTAGACATTACTCGTCTCTACATCCTAGATATAGCTATGATTAGAATGAACAACGAGTAACAATTGAGTAACAGAGAAATACAATCAGTATTACACTCTTTTTTATAAGAGTAATGACGGAATATCTTATTTTTTTTACCGATTTTAGGCTGAAAATATTCTTGTGAATATTCTTAGATTATAGCGTGTGACATTTCTGTTTTCGAATGTATCTGGTGTCTGTTAGGAGCTAGTCTGCAGGCATTTAAGCCTGATATCACGCACATAATTTCTTGCAGAAATGTATTACCATCGAACATACAGCTAGTCCTGTTTTTGTTGGTTTTTTTTTTTTTTGTTAGTTTTGCCGTTTTGAGAAAGGAAGAATTTTATATGGTTTAGTTAAAAACATATAATTGTATTGTATTTATAAATGTTGAACCGATACAAAATTATATTCTTTTCAAAATCCCAGCCTCGGGTTTATTCTTATAATATTCTTAAAATTGCTCAAATTTCAGTTTCGATATTCTTATAAAATACATCCTTATAGAAAAAAAAAAGAGTGTATTTAGTTTTTTTCGTCTCCTATAGATCTCCAACTCAATGAGATATCTGCACTTAAGCCGACGTTGACCGATTCTGTAAAATATCGCATTCCAAATGAATGTTCTAATATCGTACCTGACATTCAGGTTAATTTTACTGATTGAGAAAGAAACTCTCTAGTGAAAGAAGTACCTGATTGATCTCAGAATTGTTGTAAATTTTTCTGTTCTGATTTAAGCAATAAAACTGTAATAAAGCAGTATCGCAAGAATCGTTTTCTGCACAACAAGACTACAACTTACTTGGGAACATGTTTTGAAACCCTGCCACAATAACCTGAGACAACGTTCATAGGTAAAAGTAGTGTCCCATTTCACCTGACTCGAGCAGCGCGCTTTAAAAATGTGGTATGCGACAAAGTTGTTCTGTCTAAACCAAGAGAAGACCAGGGTACTTACCTTGATCTTTTCTTGGTCACCGGCCTACTGACACAACGTACAAATAAAGTAAACTGCCGCTTATAAGCCCTGGGCTTATACAACTTCGTAAGGGGTGTTAGATGGGCATATAAACGGAGGGGTTTATATCCGAGGGGTATTGAAACCGGCATAAAAAACCGTTTCGAAACGAGCTAAAGCTGTGTGGTCCTCTGTTGATCGAAATACGTTTTTCCGATTTACTGGCTTTTAATTAAGCTTTAAAACCTCCTAATAAAACGAATTCAAAACAAGGAAAGCTAGAGCGGGGCTCATATCCAGGGGGAGGGGGACTTTTAACCGGATGTAGTTTTTGGTCTACAGGTAGATGGGCCTACAACCGGGGGAGGGGCTTAAATAAAAGGCAGTTTACGGTATTATCTATGATTGTCTATAGCATGCACCACTTTTTTATCAAAGATCTTGAGAAGCGGATTGTATTACACGATATTTCCGAGGTCAATGGTCGCTCCATTGGTCAGGAATTCTTCAGCACCGGATTGCACGCATGCGCGATATCCCTCTCGGTGATAGGCTGTAAAGAGGGAAGGCGTGAAGAATTGATTGGCGGTAGAGGTACTCGGGAATCCCAAGCAGAGCTTATTCGAAATCCAGCGAAGAACTTTCGAGTTTGAATGACAACATTCACAGCAACAAAATGTAAGCCGATCAACATCCTCGGCCCGCAGAACGGGGCCTGGACCCCATTCTTTCGGGTCCAGTTCATTTCCGGTGTCGCGGGTGTACTGGCCCCAAGTTGTCTCCATGTCTGGCGGAGGCTTTTCTCCGTTGTCAGGGTGACGCGGAGCAATGATCATTATCTCGCCTTCGCCGACTTCCAAGTAGCCTCCTCGCGGATTCTTGTTGTAATACCGAACCTTAAATCGATAATGTCTCGGCTGATGACCCCGAGGGACATCCACGTACTTCTTTCTCATCTCTTCTATGACATCGCGCCCCTCCGATCCCACGAACTCGCAGTGCAATTCTCGTCTTGCTTGGTCCAGTGATCTCAGAATGTGCTTGGAGTAATCTTCATCGTTCTTGATGAAGCTTCCATCAAGGATGAGGATTCTTTTGAGCCTCTTTTTCAGCAGAGGCAGCAAACCGAATTTCTCCAGGCGCCCAGCGTCGCTGAGAGACAAGAGCGCTGGTGGAATGGGACCAACGTTATCGACTTGAAAGACTTCGCGCAGCAATCGAACGTGATACAGATGCACATGACACCACCTTAATAGAATAAAAAGAAGAGATTGGTGTTAGCACCAGGAAGAGAAAACCACTAGACAACTGATTAGAAGGACAATAAGAGTCTGAAAGCGCAAAAACGACCAGCAAGGATCAGACTAATAAATCCAGGCTCATCTGCTTGCTTTCAGAGGTTTAGGGTGATAGCTCAGACTACAGCGACGTCGCTGAAGCAGCTAACTTCTACGCCGGAGAGCAACATGTTTCGCCCAATGTTATTTGATGTAGAGTTTGGGCGGTGCGCAATAAGTGAGAGAAAATTGAACAACCCCCCGCTCCCCAGTAGCGGACTGGAAGCTTTTCCAAGCTGCAATGCCAGATATGTTCATTACCCAACATACACTTGCTGTCACGAATCTTGTGCACATTAATGTAACGGCAACTTTAGCTGAGAGCGAGTGGTCCCTCAGCTTTCCCAAGCGGCTGAAAACATACTTGCACAATACAGTGAGCACCGAAAGAGAATCCACTGGTTCTTATGAATGAGCACTACAACAGATCATCAACTATCGCCATAGATGCTGTTATTGATATCTTTGTCAGTGGCGGATCCAGACCTTGAGCTAAGGGGGGAGCCCGGTTTTGCTTTGCTTGCCCTGTCGGCTATTCTTCCTTCTGTTATTTCTTCTTTTTTTACCCAAAATAAGGGGGGGGGGGGGCCCCCATAGATCCGCCCCTGTTTGCTACACAACATCCTCGCTTTCTTTTATTTGCAGACATTTTGAACGGTAAGGGAAACTATTGTGGTTTCAACAGCAAATTCCATCATCCATTTTCATCTTAGTTCATCTTCGAAAATAATAACAGCAAAGTGAGAAACAAAGACGACTTCATTCACCGAAATTTACAATGGAATTTTATCACCTTCTAACTAAAGTTATAAATTTGTGAATGTTCTAAAAAAAAAATTCGGAATTGTAAATTTTGAACGATTTTAAAACTGACGATTGTAAATTTTAAAACAGACTATTAGCATTCGTAGCATCCCTACTTTAACTTTTTTTCATTTTGTATTTGGAACGTTCTTTTAGCGTCCACAATTAGCTAATATCTAGCTTAACACTCTGACCCTTAAATAAAGTTCGTTCATTCATTCATTCTGAAAACGGCATTTAGCCCCACCTAAGAAAAATCCTGGCTAATTGGTCGCAGCCATCAAATTTACGTTTTCTTTACCGTATAAAGAGACAAGATACGAAAATAATCCAATTTCTCACCTTGCAAATCTGTCAAAAAACCATGGCGGATCACCGCCCGTTGGCATGATAGCAATGGCAAAAAATATTACCACATATGCCACAAACACAGCGACTGCGTAACCCTCAGTATGCTTCATGTTCCAGTGTGACAAGGAAATAACAGCGAGAAATATTACAGGAAATGCGGCGATGCTCTGGATTAAAACTGGTAAAATCTGAAACAAAACGAAACAAAAATTGGCAGCCTGCACTGAAGGTGCTCGAATGATACAGTGTGCAAGTTGGAGTGGTGCACGAGAGCGAGGACACATGCGCGGCGCATACACGCGAGGAAAAGGAAAAAGCTCCTCTCCACACGCGCGTGTCCTACGTTCCAACTCGCGGGTTATGATTACTCGAAGCGCTGCAAACGCAAGCTAAAACCTTACAGGTATGTACTATCGACCCAAAGAAGGCCTCAGCGCTGATATGTATTTACTTGCATTAACCAAAACCTTTAGTAACTCAGTCTGTTGGTTTATCGTGAGTTTAATCCTATTCAGACGACGGGGAGGTGCTTTTGAGGCTCACCAACTTTGAACGTTTGTAACTTTAAAAACATTGAATCAACTGGACTCGAAATATATTGACGTTTACTGAAATTTTTCTGGCAGCAACTTGGTATGGCGTGTGATTGGTTAATGAACTTAATGTTCGTATGGCGAACGTATTCTTCTTTTAAAATTTTGAATTTTCCGGGTTTTTGTTGTAGTTTGTTTTTGGGCTCAAAAGTCGCCCAAAACCGACTAGACCTAAAACAATTAATTATTGGACTGTTTGCCTCAGTTTTCTATCAACTTCGGTGGCAAGCTGTTAAAGAATGTGAACAGCTCTTCAGCAATGTTTTACTGTTTGATCGTCGTGCAATCATCTTGAGAAGTCCAGGTAAACGATAAAAAACTCAGGATACATTGGGAAACGGGTGGGGAGGGGGGGTGGGGGACTGTCAATTATTCGAGATGGCCGCTAAACGAACAAACAGTGAAAATAGAGGAAACATTATCGCGGACGCCGCCGTCGGCTCTGCTGCCGTCGCCATGCCCGTCCCCATCATTATCATTCTTACAACCGTCCAAGGATTGTCGCGTCATGGGCTCCCAAACCATCCTCATTTCGATTTATAACCTAAACTGCAGACGCATAAATGTTGGAATGCAAACGAGTCAGTTTATTTTTCTACACTTTTCCCTCGTGTCTTACCTTGTTAAGTATTCCTTTCCCTACGCACCTAACTGAATCATGGGGATTACTTCTTATACCTTTTCTGAGTGTGAGACCTAAGAGGATCTGCAGATCCCTGAACGGCTCGTCCTGCTCGGGACTTATCGCCATCACGGCAGCAGAAGTTACCATGGCATCAGCCTGGTTCACGTTTCTTGGCAACAATGTATCTTCCACTCCAGGCTCCCCCGGTTGGTGGTCGACTCTCTCATTTTCGGTCGGTGACAGAGCCATCACACTGTAGGATGGCTCTTTCAAGGACGGTTTCTTGCGCCAATAGTCAACTGCCACGTTGCTGATATATTGGGGTGTGACCTCTTCAAGGTCCGACATGACGAGAGGGTCCTCGGCGGGATCGTGCTTATGATGGCAACAAGAGAGGATTGGAAAGAAGTCTCGGCAGCCGATTCCTTTGCAACCAAGTGACCCAACACTCTTCTTTGTAAAGAACGCTCTCTGAAGCCTCCACCTGAAAGTCCACAAGTTACCATCAAAATTAAGATAATTCGTAACTGCAAAACAGTCCATTCATTAGGGAGGACGCGACGTCCTAGAGTTGATATGTTCGGACCTTGAACGAACGTGAACATTTCTAGTGAAACCGGGAGGAGAAGTCTCTTGGACACAGGTGAGCCTCGCAATTCATCAGGACGATTCCCTCAGAAACTTCAATTCGTCATAGTAATACCCGCAACATCTCCGCATCTTGGGATGGTAATAATAATAATAATGATGATGATAATGATGATGATGATTATAATTATAATAATTATAACGATATAGATATTTATATAGAGCCTACCCAAGAGGATAACTTAGCACTGTTCCCTAGTTCTTAGATTTTGTTTGGTCCACCAGAACGTTGTCAAAAAAGAAATTAATTTTTGGACTTATTGCACCAAGGGCGTTCGGGTTGGCTCGCGGAATCCATTTTTTCATATTATGTAAAAGAAAAACGCGTACTGTTTAGATAGGCAAGTTAGTAACTTAACACCACTACTTACTTGTAATAAGTAAAAATTGCCGTCATGCTGAACATGCCAAAATAAGGACTCAGCCAGATGAAGCCTCCAGAAATTAACAGGAGTTTGTAGAAAAGGTGTTCATCGTAAGCAATGCCAATCACCTTAGTCTGGTACACTCGCCACTTCACCACGAAGGCGTAGAAGTATAACACGAGAGCTAGCGAGGCTTTCTTTCTCAAAGGCGGAAATCCGAGCCAGAAGAACAGACTTAGCACGATCACCATGGTGTTGAGCCAGGAAGGTAAAACCTCAAAGAACTGCTGTATCAACCAAGGCATAAAGGTGAACATAAACACCACTCCACTTAAAACCTGGAAGAATCGAGCAATCGAGCGGAATCTTATCGGAGCGACAACCTTGATGGAGTAAAAGACGATGAATGTTATGGACAGCAGAAAGAACAAGATAAATTGTTCTCGTACCTCCGGGTCACTGATGGCAAATTCTGCTGTGCAGTGCCTTTCTGTGGCAGAACTGTTGGTAGCACTTCCGGTTGAATTCATGGGCACGTCGATGCACTTGAAGCCTTTAAGCATGACCCTGCCGAGCACGTAGTCGATGACGTAAGCAGCGGTAAAAGCTCCAACGCTGTACATGACACAAGGGATGACAAGGTTGACCGTGATTAGCAGTAGAACGAGTATGATGGTCTCCACAATTCCTTGAAGGGGTCTTTCCCAGTTACAAACGTAGCCAACCCTACTACGCATGTCCTCGAAGAATTTTTTATGCCATTCGTGGCCATCTTGTTGTTTGTGTCTGTATTTCCAGTCCAGGTAAGATGCAGCGACATAATTCCCGCCAGACACACAGCTAACGTAGTCGATTTTGACTCCGCGGTGAAGAAGCCTTCTTAACACGCCGGAACTGAATGCGGCCGAACGAATCCCACCACCGGAGCAGGCCAGACCAATCCTCTCCTCTGACATGATGTAATAATCTTATTAACCCTTGAAAAGAAGTTGAAAAAAATCGATTACTTTTGATAAACTGAATATAAATCGAGTATTTAAATTAATTTAAATGACTTATTTCATTTCATTCCATATATGCGGATTCGTGGATTTTGAAAATACAGCTGAACTTGGATCAGCTGTGCTTTTGGCGCGGATTCCTGACTCTGCCTGTCTTGAAGTTCAGATTCCGGATCCTAAACGAGGCTCGAATATCTTTCGTCAGCCTTGGTCGCGCGGCCGTTTTTTCCTCGCAGTTTTCTTTCGCGAAACGCATGACGGACTAAGAGAAAGAGGGACTACTTGTAGTCTATGGTTGCTATGTAAGTTTTTCATCCAATTTACTTCTAGTTCACTTAGGTTTGACATTGTCAGTGGAATTGTACGTATTTCTACACCCCCTCGGGATCCGATGCTAGTTCCTCTCTTATTGTCACGTTCTAGCTAGGTTGACTTTTTCTGTCGGCCCAACTAGAATAGGAGGAATCTAGGAAAGGAATCTAAGTTTACCTTTGCCAGTTTTTGAGCATTCGTACTTCGTTTCGTTTTTATGAAATGTTTCATTCAGTAGCTCGATTCGACATAGCGCGCGAGTGACGAGTTTCCGCATTGTCCCATGGGAACATTTGCTACACAGGCTAGACTCCACGCATTTTTTTGTAAATGCCCAATATCTCTCTTAATCTTCGGTCATGAACGGTTTCAACACCTTTCATTATCATGTCACAGGTCACAGATGTAACTTTAGGCTGCAAATTCAGAAGGAGTATTCCCCTTTTGTGTTACTCTTCCCTAATTCAGTCGAAAACTAGACTCAAACACTCTGTACAAATTGTTTTTGCATCGACAAATTAAAGATGCCTTTAAACCTCTCTCCAATCATTTTAATCTCCCTGGCCATTTTTGATTTTCATATTTCAGTAATTTTTCACCCGCGCGAGTTGCGAAGCCGTAACGGATGATGGTAAATTATACAGGAGCGATTATCAGATATTTATTATACATAGAACCTGTTCAAAAGGGTCTACTATTAAAGAATAAATATCTTGCGATATTCGTACTCAAGCATTTATTAACATGGGAACGCTACTTAGTGATGATCAATCAACTTACCGTAATTATTCTCTCCTGTTTCAGTTGTTTAGCTTGTCAAGGACCTAAAATTTGAATACGCTACAATGCAGGTCTTTATATCTTACTCCCCTGACCTCGCTCTCATGGAACATCGGAGCGAGGCTACTACTTCCCGTTATTTTCTAATCGATGACGTCATTTTAAAAATGAAGAACACTACCGGCCATTTTAACCTTCTTTGTATAATGTTTGCTTTTTACCAGTAAAACCGTAGTATCCTTGTCCGTGCACGTTTGTTGTATTTTTGTGTCTACTTCCCTTCACGGAAACTCCGGAAAAGGTGTTTCAGTGACGTGCTTCTTACCGGAAGTTGTTCCAAGCGTGATGGATGGTCAAGCAAAGGTTACTTAGACCCAAGGGAGTAGCCACTTTTTTCGAATCTTTAATGTAACTTGCTTATCTCTTAAACTCGATCTATTGGGTATCTTGTATACATGTCGAGCTGGCAAAAAAGGAAACAAACTACTTCACTTTCACTTTCAAGCTTGTCACGCACTGTGATTTTTAAAGTAGGCGTGACAGGTTCTTTCAACATACAATTTTATTAAATTATTAAATAGGTTAAAAGCAATTCACTTAATTGCAAGACCTTTTATAATTTTAGAATCGTTCTTGCATGCTGGTTTGGTGGTCTCTCGACTCAAAATGCAACAAAATGAACAGTCTTTTGTGTACAGTGAAACTAGTTGAATGAGTGCAACACAAACACGCCCAGAGCGTTTTGGCCATTTAGAAAAACAATGCTGACGGCGACAAAATGGATCCGGAATTTGAGGAAAGATGATATGATGCGGCAAAGAAAAATCAGGGAAACGTCCCGAAGGTCTGATCGCAAACTAGACAGTGATGCGAATGAGCGATTATCCAACGTCTGACCAGATACGAGACCGAGACAATTATATCATTGTTTTCACAAGTACAATTTCACTAACTAAGCGTAACTGTTGGACGTAGATTTAGCTACAAGAGGAAGAGGATTACTCGTAGGCCCAATAATAGCAATAATTCGCAATATCTCCATTTGAAACAACAAGAAGTCAAAAGAGACCTGAAAGAACAAAGCTACAAAGAAGAGCTAAAAAGTGTTACCTGCCGTCAGTATGTGTGAATTCCTTTGGAAGATCGTCTCTATATAAAGATAATAACTGGAGTTGATCTTAAGTAATGTGATCCAGCTGTAATTGACTTAAAACAATCCCTAGATCGCTTTCTCGAATTACCGATCGTGTTGATTATCTACGCGTTTGCCATACTCGACATACTTGACTGCATGCATGTCGACAATCCAACTATAAAATGCTAATTCGGTTGGTCAGTTTCCAGAGGCTGATTCAATTCATTTTCTCTTGCAATTGGTCTTGGTCATGTCTATTTTGACTGCAAGTGCGATTTTAAATAACGCAATCTCACCGAAGGTGATAGGGTATGTTTCGTGACGTCTGTCACACAGTCGGCAGCAAGAGAGAATGAGGGGACAGAGACTGGGAGAGGAGGTATTGGGAGGTGTGTGTGTGTGGGGAGGGGGGGGGGGTAGGCGCTAACGGGACGCGGGCTCTGGAAACGAGATTGGCTGGGCGTCGGCCGGGATATATCATTCTTTAATAAAATTTGAGAATGCTGGGGACAGTCACATCACTCAGGGGATTCTCCACACCCGAAAACCCTTGGCCAAGGAGAGTCTGCTGAATTCGCTCTTAGTCATGACCTTGACCTTCACAGAGCTTTACGGTACTTTTTTCTGCTTGTGCAAGCCTTTAAAGATATGTACCTTGATGAGTAAAGGGTCACTAAAATGCTAAAACATTCACAGTTTTGTCCTGAACAAAATCCACAATTTGCATACCAAGACGAGGATCCCCGCTCCTTTTGGCGTTGTATCAGAGTTCCAACAAGTCTCTTCTCTTTGTGAAATATTTATAGTTCTTTCCCCGTTGAATATCTGGATAAGAGGAGCCTAATCACAGGTAATACTGCCCAGAGAAAAGTCATGTAGTCTTACATAGAGTACATAACGACCCGTTCACAAAAGGCTCGGTTACCAAGCAGTCAAAGATGGCGACGAACCGATTTCATGCATGTAATGCACTTTCCATTTCCGCTTCAGAATTTATGCAGTGAAAATTTTTACATCGGTATAAAGTAGTCTCGACGTTCGTTATTGGAGGCTGGAAGCACTTATTTACAGACGATGTAGTTCAATTAGTTTAATGTCGAGTATGAGCGAAAAAAGTCAGCTCCTGTTTGTTCTGGTGTTGTTGACGTTCTTTTCGTTGTTACAAAGGAGCACTTACGGTAAGAAAAAAAAAGTATATGCTTGTTAAACACTCCAGAAATATGTGAAAGTATCTAAATTTTAAGACCAGGAAATCATTCGACAAATGTAAGGGCCTGCATTGATTTCTAAAATGGCATAACCTTTATTGGAAAATAAGCTTAATATAAGCTTAGGGAGCAACTTCAGAATACCTCGCCACACACGCCCTCCCTAAATCTACTGCTCCCGTGGTCCTTGGTCCGTACTTGGCTAGTGAGTCAATATGTATTGGCTTGGTGTTAAACTGAAGTGCTACCAAGCTCCGCAGTCCCATAGTAGTTGACCTTAAAATTAGGTTAGTATTGTAAACTACTGCAACCGCGGTCCGCAGTCCCGTAATGTTTGCATGGCTTTCTGCAGAGGCGTTTCAGGAAATCATATCACTTGTCTGCAGAAGTTTAGAGAACAAAGTATACATTGAGTGTATTCTTCTTGTTTTGTTTGCATGCATGCTTAGGTTACATTTCAGGAGAATGGAGGAGTTTGTGACTGCGGACCGCCGTAGCAAGATTTGATGAGTATTTCAGTGGCAGGGTATTCTGAAGTTTAGCCAAGCTTAGTTTTTGCTAATAAAGCATTTAATTTGGGTCACGTTGCAGCTCTCATAAGGTCTCACATGAATGGATTGAAACCCTTTGAAAGGACAATAGAACAAACAACAGAAACGATGCCCCCTAGCCCCAAAACAATAACAGCTGCTGCAATGACGACAAATAGAATTACAAGCTTACAAGAGCTGCCACACTACTGTTTAATTTACCATGCATTTATTGATGGCGTCATTTTCAGGTGCATCGGAATCCTGTCCAGGTCAATATTGTGGAAGAATTGTTGAAGACAATGGGAAACTTGGTGATTGTGGGGTAAGTTTCAACTATTTGTAATAAGCAACAATTTGACAGAGCTGTTTCACTTGAACTTTAACATGAACTTTATTACTTCCATCACTTTTAATACAGTATAAACTTTTTATAAAATGTTAAGTAACAAGGTTTAAAATCAAACATAATAAGGAGTCAATAGAAAAGCAGAAATGCGTGTACAGTGGAGCCCCACCTTAATGGCGACCCTGTAATTACTATTAATACAGAGGAGATGGACCAGGGGTCTTGGGATCTGGCAAGGACAGACCAATAGTATTTCTCCATTAGCATGATTACACAACTTATTAGATGTAAAATTTTGCAGAAAGCTGTATAGATTTTACGGCACTTATGAATATCTGTTGATCTTAGTAGTTAGCTACTGTACAGGAATTGACTAGCAGTTTTTATATAATTTTGCAGCTTCCATTTACATGAAAATGAACCAGTTTAGTTGGAACACATTTTCATATAATTGGTTTGGCACAAAGACCCATTTTGACACACAGGCCAAAGGGAACTTGGAAATGGTCCATGGAAAACCACTCCAGTAGAGTACACTACAGTGGAACTCCACCTTACGGTCACCTCAGTAATACAGTGTATAGTCACCTCATTATTATG
>Ga0126339_10002993_pt1 | contig 12209 bp, 6 predicted proteins | sample OrbTmetagenome_2_FD_92532 | JGI IMG/M metagenome (GOLD analysis project Ga0126339, IMG submission 92532) | Coral microbial communities from Petempiche,Puerto Morelos, Mexico - Orbicella T R C metagenome | ecosystem: Host-associated > Invertebrates > Cnidaria > Coral | place: Petempiche,Puerto... | reverse complement strand
GTCAGTCAGTCCCTCTGTCTGTCTGTCTCTCTGTCAGTTGGTCAGTCAGTTGGTCAGTCAGTCACTCAGTCAGTCAGTCAGTCAGTCAGTCGGTAAGTCGGTAAGTCAGTCAGCCAACCAGTCAGCAGAGAAATAGATTCAACAAAGAAACATTGAACTAACCATCAAGGAGCTCATAAATAAGGACAAAGTTGTTCTTGATTCCTTCTTCAGTGACTTTTCCAAAGTAAGAAATCATAATCTCCACTGTGCGATTGAGGAACTCAAACACCATAGCAGCATTAACATTCTGCCTTGTAACAGCAGCCAGCCAGACATTTCCCTGTCGTATATGGAAGAAGCTTGTTCTGGCAATGTTTGTAACTGGTGACCTTACCTGGCCTCTTGCATGGATGACATTTACCCGAAAAGCATCCACTGCATTTCGGCTGAAAATGAGCACAGTGAAAAAGTTGACAAAAGCAGTGAAAAGTAACATGGAAGGTCGAGATGCGTAGCTCTAAGTCAGGCTTAATTACCCACTGCTGTCCTGGAAAAGAGCCCATTCTCCCCTTCCCCTGAATGTACAGATGCACTCACATGTATAGTATCATTGACTTCAGCCAATTAGAACACTACCTGCAGGCATTTGCCAGGCATGGCAGTTTGGTTACTCTGACCAAGGGCACCCAAGCAAATTCTTCCCAAATTAATCACTGCTGCTTACTTAAATCAATGAGATCTGGGGTTAACATCCACAGTTTTCATAAGTCACTTTGCAAAGAATTTATCAGCTACCAAGCTCAGAGTAGTCACACTGTGATTCTTGAGAGACTGGAAATTAAGATTTCAGGCAACCCCATGCATAAAATTGTGACTGATGTCTGTGTATGAATTGAATGATACTATGAAAAACAACAACAAAAATTGTATACCGTCGAACATCCACTAACAGCCACCTCTCTACAATGGCGGAAAGTCGATACATTCACTTTTATTTTAACCTCTCTACAATGGCCACCTCTCCACAATGGTAAGAGCCAAAAAGCGCATCCGAATTGCCAAAATAACCTCTTAACAATGGCTAGTTAATGAATTACTGACGAACGGTAAATACAAAACTACATTTTTTATTGGGAAATGGTCACCAAACCTGATCCTTACTACCTGTCCTTGATCTCTGTTTCTATCTAGGTTTTCTTTTGTTATATTTTCATTGTGTTACGTATTTATAAGCTAAGATTAGCATTTTTCAAAAATACAAATGTTGTACCCCCGAAAAGAACAGGTGTCACATTACATCCTTATCTCCCTATAATGGCCACCACTCTAGAACCACCACTTTCCTCTGTCGCCAAGGTGGCTGTTGTAGAGAGGTTTGACTGTATATATAGGTAACTATTGAGCTAAATAAAAAATATTATCAAGATCTCAGGTTTCACTGAAATGAGAAACCCACATGCCTCGTCAAAAGTGTCAAAACATTTCAGTTTTCACACATTTTGCACCTCCCCACCCCTGTGCAACGTTGAAAAAACAATTTGTACGGACGCATGAATGCATTGTCCTATTTTCCTATTTTCTAACATTGAAAGGGGGAAAGGAGGTTTTGACAAGTTTTTACTAGTTGTTATGATCGAAATCTGAAACAGTTGCATGCGTTTAAACCGAAACGTGACGAGGCTTGCAGCTCGACTACCCAAGAGAACCTTCACGTTAGTAAATTGTCTTTATACAGCACTGAATGATTCGATCAACCCGCAATCAGATGGCTGCTCAACTTCAGAATAACCAAGATTAAACTGCACTACAGCAGCTGTGCAGGTAAGAACTTGATTAAACTGTTACAACTCACCCAATATCATCCCGGTAAACTCGAGAAATTAGCACTTCTCCTTTGTGATTGTAGATGAAAAAACCACCTATCATGTTGAATAAAACAGTCTAGACGTAAAAGGAAATATCCAGGTAATCTTTCAATAGGTTGTGGTGACAACAGCGTAGAAATTCAGCAAATCTTTCGGAGAATTTGCCCGCTCTCAGGCCGCCATTTTCTGCAAGAGAAGACACCCAGCTCTCGTGGTGATTTCCCCATATAAGGAAAATTCCCCCATATTTGGAAAAAAGTGGAGCCTAGTTTTCGCAGTTTTTCCTTTTTCCACACGGTCAGTTTGCGAGCGAGGTCGCACTGTTTACAAATTTTCAAATTGGCGCCATGGTTTGTTATGGCGGATGAAGAACAGGAGGAAAATTGGCCAGAATTCTTCGAAAATAATCGACTTATTCCCGTCCATCCCAACAGGAGGAAGTCAGGATCACAAACAAAGCCTAATGTCCCATTCTGTCTTTTGTTGAAATCTGTAATCGGGATTTCATTACCGCCAGCTTCCGTAAGTTTGTTGTCCTGGAAATTAATAGCTACTGTAACGTACAGCTAGAGGCTTGATTATTACTTCGTAATGCATTTATTTCTCATTACCTCTTCTTGATGCTTAAAATTAACAATGATGTAGGTATTGTCTTATTCAGTAATTTAACAATGTTTACATGCATGTAAGACTTTAAGCTACTTTAGTTCAATGAAGTTTTCGTGATCATGATTCTAAATATGAGACATGGGAAAACAAAAATCAAATTGGTCTGAAAAGTTTTGAACATAATAACTTACAAACTACCAGTTGTGTGGTGGTGTGGGGATTCCATAAATTGTCACATTTACTGAATCAGCTTCCTTTATAAGCTTACATGCTTGTTAAACAATCATTGAATTTGAAGGGTTCACAAGAAGTCGAGAACGTCACTTTTTGTAAAATGTTTATTTATTTATTTTTTTTCAGCAGGATGCCAACCCCCAAGATGTAGAATTCCAGTTGCGTCTAACACTATATGATGCTGCCAATAAGTGCTTTTTTGGAAGTACATGGCTAGGACCATACTTTCCAAGCAGTGGGAAAGAAAATGGCAGGCATAAAGTTGTCTGTGATGAGGTTTGTAAGAAAAAAATGCCTGAGCTTTGTCATACTAAAACGTGGGATAAAGTTAATTCAGGATAAACTTCAACTTCAACTTCAACTCTATAAATTGTTATTTAACATTTGATGAACTATATTCTTGTCCCCATAGGTTGCAATCTAATTGGTCAGCTTTAAAAATAATGACTGATAGCATTTTTGAGCTTTTTAATTACCAGCTGATAAGACATCCTTATTCCTTGTGCTGATCTTAAGGATTGAGCTTTCTGGGACAGGAATGGATGATGTATTATTACTAATAAATGTTGTCAATAGTTAAATTTATACAGATAGAAAAAGTCAGATTGTGACCTTGGAAGATCTATGCAACATAAACTAAAGTAGTTTTTAATTAGTAATACAGTGAAATCCTGATTCTTTTTGAACCTTCAAACAAAAATTGGGTAGAAAAATCAGGTAGTTTGAGAAATCAGGAATAAACAGTGTTGAACTGAGGGGAGAGAAACAACCTTTTTAACAGTTCGAGTTATTGGGAAGGTTGAACAATTAATTGGGATTTGACAAGTTGGAATTCCACTGTACTGGTAAAAGTGTTGTGAGGGTTCCTTACAGAGTGCCCTTAGGAGTAATTTTTCTTTCAAAACAGGCTGTCTATTTTTACTCATCCTTACACGACATCACATGTGTTGGAGTAGTTGAAGTCTCAGGAGAAGGTAAAGGATAGATTATAAACTGAAAATACATACTTGTACCTCTGCCAATTAATTCAATTTTACTCATTTTTTTAGGAAGGCAGCGTGGCCAAGTGGTTAGTGTGCCGGACCTGATATCATAAGGTCGCAGGTTCAAGTCCTGCTCTGACCACTAAGCTGGAGCTGTTTCTCGGTAGACCCTAGTTCAACTCCTCGGTCTTGTTTGTAAATAGCCAACTGGTCTGCCTCCCACCAGTTGGGATTTTTACGCCTACTGTGTTCATTTGAAATGTTTCTTTCTCTCAGTTTAAGCAGAATGTCTCAATGCCTGTCTGAGAACTAGCCAGTTGTAGCTAAGCTCATCAAACACTATTATCAACATTCAACATTTAACATTTTTCTTCTACTGATAACATGTTTAACATCATTTTACACAAATCTCCGTTTGGCTTGTATGCATTCATTGGATTCATGGCATGTTTTGTTCTACTTGCCTTGCAGTCTACCCTCTGGACCAGAAACTGAAAACTAGTTACTAATTACTTACAAAGTCAATTTTCTTTTAATGTTTCTTGGTCAGGAGTGACTCACTGCTCAGGGAATTTTTTTGAAATTTTGCAATTTTCTGTTTTCAAAAACCAAGTGTCTTATAATTTTGTCCTCAAAACTTATAGCAAAGGTCCATTCATTGATTCATTGTGATTGCTTTTTAGTAAGATGGGTGGCTTTTTAATTTCATATTTCACCACTTGAACGTGTGATATTTGAGCAGGGGCACATAATAATAGGCCATATCTGTATTCTTGATATTGGACTGCAAATCTCTTTTTAATGATATCCCCTCACATGAGCTTGCATTCCAAGCCACATGTAGTTCCAATACCGAGAATACAAATATGCAGTATTGGGGAAATACATTGATTTTGTGATGTGTAAGGACTCTACCAAAGTGACCCTTGTCACCAGACCTTATCTCAGTTCCCATAGCATGAAGCAACTTGGATCAGATGCTAGTCCATCGCAAGGTTATCCCACAACAGTTTGATAAATTACCAGGCATAACTGAAGTTCAGTGGTACCTGTTTAATCCTAGAGTGAGGGAAGCACTTTTAATTAAGAGTTACATACCTTGGCCAAGGAAAACTCAACATGTTGAATTACGTCTTTCTGTGCACGAACATTTACTTCCTGATAAGTAAATAGATATTAAATAATTATTGTTATTAATTATAGTGAATGGTCAAAGTATTGGATGTGGCTGGACTCTGATCAGAATTTTTGACCGAGTCTCAGAATTGACTGAAACTACTACACGACAGCCTAAACCCAAAAGGTATGGTATGTCACCTTAAGAAAATATTAATTAATCATTCTAATAATTTTGTATTTAAATTTAGAGGTTCAGGAATGGTCTGTTACAGAATACTTATACTAATTATAGACTGCTGGGAGTCTGTTTTTCTCTCAAAATTCAGCAGGGGTTATGAGGATAGATGTTTTCGCCTATAGGGGAATGGGACAAGACGTGGGCCTTCTTCCCTGCTCTGCCATACCGCCCTTGTTCCGCCTTCTTCCTTACTTGGCCGAAGCCATACTGCCCCTTTTCACAATGAGTAAATACTCATCTAAGTGTCATCCTTAGAGGTAAAACCGGCTGCCAGCAGACTATATTAATTTATTATTATTAATTCATTATTAATACTGATCTAGTGATTATAGACTAGACTAGGTAGTTATTCACAAACTACTTAGTCTAGTTAAACTACTCAGTCTACTAGTTTATTTAGATAAAGTTTTATTAACTGGTTCCTCTACTGGGAAGGAAAATAAAATAAGAATGAGCACAAAGAACTTCAAAATCTTTCTATTAGATAAGTGCAAGTTTTGAAATAAATTTTAATTTATTGATTATATTTTTCAACATTAACCTGTCTTCATTTTTGTTTCTCATCAGCATTCCTTTGTATTGTGGCTCACCTGCTGGTCTGCTCTGCATTTCTGAAACAATTGAAGGTACTGATATAACAGTTTAATACAGGAACTTTTGGCTTTTTAAATGAATTTAGAAAACAGCCCTAAGTAAATAAGCATGCTGATTGGTTAAAAATCGTGTTTCTGTAACTCGTTAGAAACACGGAACTAGCACAAGTTTTTGACATAATGATGGTGCGAGCAAAGAGAATTTACATTTTGATGATCAAAGTAAACAAGTTGTTTCTCTTTGTTTTTGTCGCGGTGTTTTCTAAGAGAAATGGAAAACATGTTCTCTGTATTTCTATCAAGTTATAGAAACACTTGTGAAAGCTTGGGAGAACTTGGAACACTTGTACTTCTGTAACTCGATAGAAACATGGTACATGTTTTCTATTTCTTAACTGTGATTCATGGTAACATACAAACGCTCACATTTGACTCCGCTCTCATGTAATGTACAGTCACATGATTTCAAGCCAATGACCCACATTTTTGTCAAACCTGTTTGGTCTTGTGTTCTTTGTATCAAGGCCAAATTTACAACAGAGACCAGAAAGTCCTAGAGGACGTCATGTCTGAATTTTGATTTGTCAAACATGTGCTATTAAAGCAATATTGTATATACATGATTGATTTGTAATAATATATTATTATTATATTAATTTCCAACATGAAATTATTGGGTTATAGAGCAAATTAATAAGTAACAACTTTTGTTGTCATATCTTTGGAACTAAATCTGTGCTAAGGTGGATGACCTATTTGCTATTTGTTCACCAATTTTTGAAAAACCTAGCACATTTATAGATTTATAGCGGCTTTCCTGTGGTTTGCTTGTTCCTTTCTAAATAGATTCACCCAGTCTGCTTCCAATTGAGGGATGCAGCTTGAGTTTTGTTCTTCAAATCCATCCGCCACTGGAGAGAGTGTTTCATCTGATTCCTGAAAATGCTGTCTTGAGTGGGGATGACTTTGTTCCAGGAGTTTTGGAACCCCAACCTGATGGTAATTCTCCACTGACGATCTATTGAAAAGTATTAAAGGAGCTATGTCACGGTTTGCGCATCTTGAAAAGTTTAGCGGAATTTTTTCAAGTTCGTTTTTTGTAACCTGTCTTAATCTTCTCCATCCTCAACCATCCTTGTTCCTCTATGGCTTATTCTATCTTAGTGAAGTGAACTATTATTTTCAAGTTTCCTTCAATTTAATGGTAATTTTCAGGGTTTGTCATGGGGGTTAGTGGTACATGTACATGTATACCAAAATGCAGCTGTAACTGAAAAGAAAAACCTGTTATACCAAAAATTTACCCTCAAATTTATGCAAAATACCAAAATTTGGAAAAACAGGGAATACTTTATACCCACAAAAGGCCCAATTGTGGCATCAAAATACTGTATACTTGATTTAAAATCTCTATACCACATACCCCCAAACCCTGGCCAACTCTGAATTTTGTACATGGTCAAAATAACTCAAAATTTTGTGAATGAACTCTTTTAAGCACATTCAAAAAGATCATGTTAAAATCTATCAAATAAATATCAATTTCTAATTGCCTTAGTTTGTATGTAACAGGGATATTGCTTAAGGCTGGCTGCTGGCTAATTTCAAACGCTGTCAAAGAGAACTAAATTCTGGCTGTAACTTCACACAAAAACAGACTTGTGAAAACTTTGCAGCTGCAAATGCCAGAGATACCAGCAGGCGTGTTAATGAGCTGAACTAGTATTCTTAGCTGCATCCCTGATGCAAATTTGACAATTTCTTGATAGGTTCTGGAATAGTTGACATTTTGAAGAAACCCAGGCTGGCCAAGACTACCCCAAGTTTTATAAATAAGGTAGCAGTTAGAAATCAGAATGTGACTTGCTGTTTAAATTGTTTGTTATTGTAATTAATATTGTTAATTTTCCTTTTTATCCAGCAATTTTGAATACTCTTTTTTTCATATCTCTAAATACATTGAATTAATAGATCCCTATTACATGTATTTAATATTAATTAAATTTATATAAATTATAAATTACTGGGCTTCTCAGTGATACAAATTTTGGCAAAATGAAGTGTAAATCTGCTGTCAAATTTGGATGGTTACATACCCACCATTCATAGGAGGTTATAAAATTTGAAGATTCATTACTTGGTTACTTAGAAAATATGAATTCAAACCAACTACATGTAGCAGTATATATGAAGAGAAAATTGATCATATGATAATTTTACAAGGCTATTCAAAGTGACATTACATTATAGAAAATATACCTATTTTTCTGATATTTACAGTTGAGTATTCTGCTGTATCCATCTGTTGAAGAGTTTGAAGATGAATTACGACAGATACTTAACCATGACAGGCTTCACAAGGTGTATATTTTTGCATATATTTACATGTTACTTAGTAATTATAATCTATTATAATTGCTTTTGTGTATGCAGAGGTTTCACCAGTGTTCTCAGCAAGAAGGCAACTGGTTTTCATGGGCAGGCAAACCTTTTGAACAGAACTTCTTTAATTTTCCTTTCCATAGAGTTCAGAGCCACCTTAAATTGTTGAAAATTTAAGGTAGCTCTGAACCCTACGTACAGGATCTTTTTAAACTTTGCAACTTTAAAAGTTGTGTCTTATCATGCTTATCAAAATTTGATAATATAAAAAAATTTCACTGTGCTCTTTTTGAATTATAAGTCCCTAAAGCTGTAATTAAGGGTGCTTTTAGCAGGTCATACTGTTGCTATGGTAACCTATTGTGTCACGAAAATGAGAACAACTTGTTCACCAATGATGGGTCAGTTTTTTTGATACCATGATCGTAGCATCAAGTGATAAAGAGTGGTTGTAATGAACCATCAAATATTTAAGTGCTGGAAACCATTTTGAGCCACCTTTTGAAATACTTTTCCATATTAATCCTTCTCTTCAGAACAATATCATTCCTGATGATGGCCTTCAGATCTCAGTTGTTGAGAGGAGACTTAAGGTTGGTGTGTAACCATCATCATGATCAGATGTCATCAGCATTTTATTTAGTAATGCAGGTTACCAAGATCGGCAGCGAGTGAGGCTGATTTAGACCTACAATTAACTACATGTAATAGAATGTGAAATAATAAACAAAATAATTATTTATAAAATCACCGAATGTATTTAAATATACAACTGACCATAATCATATAATTAATACATTCAGTATCAAATCAATAAAATGTAGTCCATAGACTATGGTCATAAACCTTTGTAACAGGCCATTATTAAATTGAATCAGAAGATATTTAGGCTAGGTTTTGAAAAAGCCCCAGTCATAACCCATATGCATTGAATTACTCTGTACTAAGTAGAAAATGTTTATTTGAACACAGGTTTCAGTGCACAATGGCTGGAAGTTTGTAAGTGAGCCACATATTGTTTACCTTGAACCAGAGTATGAAGGTGGAAAATCGGGAAGAAAGTCGCCAGCATCACAATCATCTTTAAGAGGTACATTGCAAGCAAATTCTGTTGCACCACTTGCCAAAATTTTGTCTTTAAGATCTTTGTGATGCTACAAAGTAGCCAGTATAGCTGGCAGGAATCATGTGTGAGCGATTTCTGGCGGTGAAGCTGCCATTTTATTTTTGCAGGTGGCAAGGGAATTTGTGAGCCAAGAGTAAAATTCAACTTGAGTGGAATCCAACTTGACTCTTTGCCAATTTCCTCGTGTGTTCGCCACTCCCCACCCAAAAAAACCTTTGAGCCTCTCTGGAAGAGAGAGCCCTTCACTAAGATGAACTGTGATCTATCCTTTGATTCTGTGTTGGGGGTCAAATGCTTCCCTGCCAGCAGAGACATAAATTTCTGTTATTTTGGTTCTGACTTTTTTTTTCCTCCAAAGATGTTCTTCTGATCTGTTTTCCTCTCTCTTTCAAAACTAACACTTTTAACATCCAATTTTGTCTGGGATTAAATTTTCAGAGTAAAACAAAGTATTAATATAAATTACAGTTATTAATAACCTTCAGGAATGATTGTATAATACTTGTTTGTTTTGTTTTCAAGGAAAAATCCTTTCTTTGGTCCTTCGAAGTCGACTGGAGCTCAAAGAACTTGTTCATCACCCACTGTTTGCCATTATTTTTGAACTGGAGTATGTTACATCTGAACCATTTGCTCAGCCATTAATTGAAACAAAACGTAAAAAGGTTAGTATCTGTCACCATGCCTCCTACTAACAACTCTGTAAATTAGGGAAAACCTTGTTAAGAGCTGTGTTAACTTCTTTGTTATTTTCAGCCATCCCTATCAGGCAGTTTGATGCGGTCTCAGAACCAAACTGTAACGTTACGGTGGGCAATGTGGCTGCCATTTGAGGGTGGAAGTCGTGATGAAAGAGAGACAACACTGGAACTCACTGGGGGCTGTCAGGACTTCCCCAGTAACAGACTTGTGTACACTAGCAAGCCACCAACACTTTCTGGCAAGAAGGTTTCTAAGATCTGTTTTTTGTTATTCACACCTACCTACTTAATACTGTATGTCACATTTCCACTTTAATTTAAACACTGATGCTAGCTTTTTATAGTTGCTCATCTTCTTGAGCAAACCTCCATAATGTAGGCACCTACATATACATGTACATTTAATTATGCAATATGGACAGTTGAAACTATCTGAGTAGGTAAAATCTCTACATATGTACACCTCCAAAATAGGAATGCTCTTATAATAAGTTCGCAACTGTGCCCATTTGGTGTTTGTAAAGGGGCTTGACTGTATTTGTAAACTCCCAATTTTGGTTAATATGTTACGTACAATTGAAATACTTCTAACTATGTACAAGTGTGTATACCAACGTATGTTTCAGGAGCAATCTGCATTTAAATGTTATCATTTGAAGAAGCTGACAAAACTCATATTTTGCACCATTGTATTGTCATAAGTTAGAACTTGGATTTTACTTAATATCCTCTGTTTCAGGTGATGTGGAATATGAAAAAAAAGGAAACCACTTTCAAAAGTGTTTGAAAAAATAAATTTCAAACAAAAAAAATCCAACTACACCATGTACACTTTGATGACCTCTTTTTACACTTAGAAGTCTAAGTCAAGGGTGAATACTTTAATTTTTTTGGGCAAAATTAAAACTGCTATTCATTCCTATTATAATTATGCTGAAACCCTGGCCAAATGATTGCAAGATTGTTGGGTGCAATGTGTTGTGTGTGCTTGGTCACCCTGTTGCGATGTGTTGCGACATGATGGGTGTAGTTGGCTCAAATTTGACCATTTTCAAACTTGAGTCAACAACACACAACATATCACAACACGTTGCAACAGGGTGGCCAAAATGGCACCCAGCAATGTTGCGATATGTTACATTGAAATGTTGTGATCCTTTGTGTGGGGCTTTACTGTTGTACATTCTGTATTCTAGGCACCTAAATCTGGTGGAACATTGAAGTTCCTGTTCACACAGCAGCGCAGGAGAGGAAGCAGTATTCATTCCTCCACTCAAGGGTCGCAGATGCTGAGGGTCCCCACATCCCCTGGCCTACCCTCTCCAGGTCCATTTGACACTGTGGGAGGGATGTTCAGTTCATTTGGCAATGTAGCAGAGGGTGGCCATCCAGGAATGCCACTGACACCTGGAGTGGCATCTCGACCACCACTTCCACCAGGGAATAGGTAAACAGCTATTTCAGTGTTAAAATGTTGACAGATTAAATGATTGATTGAGGAATGTTCAGTTCACGTGATCATAAAGCAAATGGTATATTCATACAGGAATACCACTGATCAATGCCTGGTGCGGCATCTTGACCACCACTTCCACCAGGAAATGGGTAGATTTAACTATTTTATTGATCAGGAAGTATATATTTGGTTTTTGGAGTGGGAAACATAGTGACAATGCAGGAAGTTGTTCTAAACTTGCGCTGTATAGAAGCACAAGTGTTACCACTTATGGTAATATTGTAGGTGCAAAATAAAAAGTCTAGTTGCTTGTGCGACCAGTTGGTCGTTAACTTTGAGCCCCGCAGTGGTGGAACATTAACATCTTGAAATGATGAATTGAGGGTTGTCCAGTTCAGGGTACCATTAAAGCAGACGGTATTCACTGATGAATGCCGCTGATGTTTGGTGTGACCAGTGTCCAGGCCACCATGTACCTCAATCTTTATGATGTGATTCCTAGGAATCTGTTATCATAACTTTGAAAAATTAGTGTCTGTGTGTAAATCACCCACCTAAAATCCTACTTTCTAAATTAAGTGCTTCCACTACCAGGTTCAAAAGGACAAATTGGCTCTTAAGGTTACAGTATACCTTCGGGTCGGCAATTTTCTTCAAATTTGGATTTTTGGGTCAAAATAGAGGTCGAAGAATAATCTCTAATTTCTGAAGAAAAATTTTGAAAAAGGCCAAATATTGGCGGAGAAATGGCGGTTTTACGTTTTCACCGGAAGTAAAAGTTTACCTCTTGATTGACATCCCTATGGCGCGTATGCAATCAACCGAGACGATTTTCGCGGGAATTACCTATATGGATGTCACGAATTGACTACTCAGTTGATCAGCATTGTTGTTCCGACTACCCAGCATTTTTGATATTAG
>Ga0126339_10002992_pt1 | contig 12211 bp, 5 predicted proteins | sample OrbTmetagenome_2_FD_92532 | JGI IMG/M metagenome (GOLD analysis project Ga0126339, IMG submission 92532) | Coral microbial communities from Petempiche,Puerto Morelos, Mexico - Orbicella T R C metagenome | ecosystem: Host-associated > Invertebrates > Cnidaria > Coral | place: Petempiche,Puerto... | reverse complement strand
TGATTGGCTTCCAGGACACTCCAATTGTACTTGAACTCGTGGGTTTGATAATGGTGCTTGGTGGCGACTCACTCGGAACTTATGATAGCAAAAAAGAAAAATATCTTATGGCTAAGTGAATGACAGATTGGTGTGGTTGAAATACTCCTAGTCACTTAGTGCTGCAGAAACTGGGATAAGCTCCGTTACTTGGCCTGAGGCAAACTTTACCTTAACAATGCCGTTATAGTCATTTTAATCATCATCATCGTCATCATCATCATCAATCATCAATCTTCAGCATCATCATCATCGTTAACCTCAACTTTGGTCATCCTGTTTGCGATTTTTCACTATCCTCATTGTCGTCGTTATCATCATAGTCAGCATCATCAATATAATGTCGTTACCATAACCACCCATCATCATCATCATCAAGAACAACGCCGTTTTTATATTAATCATCCTCACCATATCCCAGATATCCTATTTACTGCCTAATCATACAGAGAGCCACTTCTTGTTGTAAAACGAAGACCGTTGTCTTGTCAAATTAGGCAAGGGAGTCCAATTAATGGAAGTTCATTTGACCTCGAGTTAAAATCTGCTTACTGACCTCACATATACGTGTATATCATGATCCTAGCTATTTTGTAGCTAAGACTAAGCCACGTGTAGACTGCTGCAGACTTACCGTCTTCCTGAGTTCTCAAAGATATTGCATCACTTGGCACTCCGTTTCCATTTGTTGTAAAAGCATACACACGTATGGTATAGTTTGTAAACTTTTTCAAATCTTCCAATATTGCTTCCCGAGGCGTAGGAGCCACTGACTTCATTGCACTGACATGAAACTTCTTGTCCATTTCCTTGTACACGACAACATAGCCAAGAAGTGGAGCTGAATTTAGTTGTTTAACCTCTGACCATTTAAGTCTGATAGCCGTTGAAGTGGTACTGTTTGATTCCAGAATAACTGGAGATTCATTTGGAACTGCAAGAAAATAATAGAACCTTTTTTAGCGTTGATTGTGAGCTTTAATATGAATTACTCAGACGGTTCTCTCGTGGAGGAGTAGACCCGCTTTTTACGGTACTACCGTTTTGAGACAAAATATCTGTAATTCTATTAGATGAATTGTACGGTTTAGCTTAATTCTTAAACGCTTTCATTTCTGTAACGGTAATTTAATTCACCTGATACATTTTTATCATAGGAACTTCTAACCGTGTGAGGCGATCTACATGCCGTGATTGCAAGGGTGGCGTAATGCATTTTAGAGAATTGTATATTTATGATACGATATTTATTTTAATTACCATAATTGCTTGTGATGTTGAGTAATTCCACTGATGAATTACCCAGCATTCCTCCAGCAAGTTCTTCTTGCAAGATGACAATCTGCAGCGAATCAATGGACGAGTAGCTGACGTTGAAACTAGCGATGACGCTTCCATTCCTTAATAAAGAAAAACAAAATATTTGTTACTGGGTTCCCAGTGTCCGAAATGAAATGGTGGGTAATTAGAGGAATCCTGCTAATTAATATGTATTTATCACTAGGGCCTCTCAAAATACCAGAAACTTTGATGAATGGACCACCCTTTATCGTCACCCACAGGGAAACGTGCATTTTTGACTAACGCATCAGTTATCGGTACGATTTCTCAACAGTTAGCAGATTTGCGAATTTTTTTACTCGATCAGACATTGAAAATAATGTTACAAGCCAGAAGAGAACACTGAGGTCTAAGCTCAAGGATGATGTGCCTTTCGGTACAACAATAAGTGGCATAACGGCGTATTACCCGATTATGAGAGGACGAAGAAAAGGAAGGAAACGTATCTCATATTGTCACTGTACTATGCATGCTTTGAGGATCTATATCTTCCATACGATGTCCCATGTTCCGCGTGGTGCAGTGAGTTAATCATAAAGAGCTTCTTTATTCTGAAGATACCCATTTATAGATCTTGACGCCAGAGGAACTGTAAGGGCCTTGTCCAAGAACACAGCAAAGTAATCCCATCCAGAGCCTGGACCCGGACAGTGAATGGGCTCTAACCAGTAAGCAACCGTACCACCCGAGCAGTATTATTTTTCGAATTCTGTGTTAATTCGGTGGCATGCAAATACTTCAGTCACTTCTATATAAACGTTATGAAACTGTAAAGTTGCTGAAGAGGGAAAGAAAATTACCTGAAATCCAAGACTTTCACAGTCACGTCTTCTCCTTTTCTTTTGTAAAAATTCACTATCTAAAGTTTTTGATAAAGAAAAAATAATATAAATCAGCTGATTATGCTTGATTGAATTACTCAAAGGCTGATGTGCGCTAGCGCATAAGTAAAGGCAACTTATGCAGACACAGTAAGGTGCTGCTAAGTCACGTCTTTTGTTAGGACATTTGCTATAAAAAAGCTCTTATTATCGACACCTTACTGCCTTTATATGGCCTTAGGTGTCCTGCGGGCCTCTGTGTATGTCGGCTTATTCTTATGCTTTTGCTAATGCGCTAATGAAAACCAGCCTTTAAGGCTCAGTCAACATGGAAATTTTAAATTTTTTCCTCTTCTCTTTGGTCATAACCACGTCATGTGTAGCCAAGTAAATAAACACAACAAAGAAGCACTTCACGTAATGCTCTTTATTTGTTTGTTCGGTATCGTTATTTTTGCAATGTAAAAAAAAACTGAACGTGGTATTATTTGCACTCTTAGCATTGAAATGGGAAAATTATATTCGCGAGCCAAAGGCGCCGCCGTTAGAATTCCTCTCAGCCCGTTTCCCAGAAAATCGATTTTGGGCTGTTTGACGTATAAGAAACTATGAAACATAGAAAGGGATAGCAGTGGCAGATCCGGACCTTGAGCTAGGAGGGGGGGTTGCTTGCCCTGTCGGCTTTCTTCCTTCTACGATTTTTTTTGCCCCCCCCCCCCCTCCCTTACCCAAAATAAGGGGGCTCGGGCCCCCAGGGCCCCTCCCCTAGATCCGCTTCTGGATAGTGCCCAACAGCCTAACACATGACTGTACTGGACTTATACCTGGAACATAGACCATGGGTTCTGGTCTTTGGCTCTTTGACTACGTCTTGGACAATCAGTTTCTATAGTTTACCTTAATCGAATTAATCCTGAGTTCGGTATAGATAAGCAACGGAACAACGTTTAATTACCATTTCCTGAATTTCGTCCTTAAGCTCCCTGTACAGCAGACTAACAGGGTTTGCTAGATGACTGCTCCAAATTTTCTCCTTGAACTTGACCTTGTAATTTATCACTTCAGCTAGGGAAAAGAAACCAATCTATAACTAGTCTAGAGGCTCCTCTAGCGCAGGAATATAAAGAAAGTCATTCAGCGGTAAGAAAGGTCAAATTATTATCAGCAGTTAAATATTGACAAAATAAATAAATAAATACAGTCGGGTCGCCACAGTGGTCGCGTGGGGCAACTACCTTTTCCAGGAAAATAGACAGCTCTAGTCACGACTTGCACGACTTCTACCTGTGCTTTCTTTTGCATCAGTATACCTCAATTGACCCTTCTCACGTTAGCGCATTTTTGTGCGAAGGCTTTGAAAATAACCCGAAATAAAGTATAGAAAGAAGGTTTTTTAACACATGTTTTTCTTACTGTCTCTTTCACATAGGCTAAGAGCATTCATGCAGCTTAAACCTTGGCCTTCATATAAAATCATATTCAACTTCATCGACGAAATGCACACCTGGACAGCTGTCCAAATTACAGGGCTCATATTCAGTTATCGGACCTTCGCAGTTTTTCCCTCCAAAAGCTGGTTCAGGATTATCACACTGTCGCTTTCTTGTCTTGTTTCCACCGTTACACGGCTTGTTACAGTTAGGCCATAGAGACCAGCTACTCCAGTTGCCGTGAACTGAAAAAAAGGAGGGAGGTAGAAATTGCAAACATAAATAATACAGATAAGATTGCGAACAGTTGACGCCGTAATATCATAGAAATCAATGCTCTAACTGTGACAATACATATCTTTCTTGAATGCGTAAAACAAAATCGAAGAACAGGGGGACGAATTAGGGAGGTCACGCTTCCCTCATTAACCGTATTTTGGCCCTTAGTATCATCAGTACAAGCCAACTTTATATTTAGCTATAGTGAGACTTCTCAGTGCATTTTCCGCTCCACTTGTGCATTTTATGTTCTACAGTTATCCTCAATCCTGAGCTGGCGTGCAGCAAAGATAATAAAGATACTCTATGTCTTCTATACCTGGACTGATGCTCGACCCATTCATCACAAGCGTCACGTGTGACACTGAAGAAGGTTTTGTTGCTTGTGAATATGGATAATTGGATTGATTTTGTTGCTGTTGTGGTTGTGATGGACTAGAGAATTTCAGTTCTTCTTTTGATGTCGTTGGTGATGGTTGCAGAGTCGCTAGTGGCGCAAAGGGGTATGAGCCAGATGGTTGATAAGATGGTTGAGGTGGCACTGGAGTGTGTGAAGACGTCCCCACTGATTGCTGTTGTTGTGGATGCGTCGTTTGCAATGTTTTCAAATACGGTAATGAAATTTGTTGTGTTGCGCTTTGTATCTGTGTTGACAATTCCATAAACTGCTGCTGCTGCGCCTGTGTTGTTGTCACTACCGAATGCTGTTGAAATAATTGCGACGAATATTCCACAGATGTTTGTGAAGATTTCTCTTGAGATGCTGGTGCTTGTAGCTTACTTGAACTTGTTATGCTACAGTTATCACCAGTGTACCCTGAAGCACAACTGCAGGTAACACCTCCAGAGCTACTGCTGCACGTTCCACCATTCTGACAAGGATTAGGCGTGCATGAATCTAAAGGATCTAAAACATACATCAATAATGTAGGTTTACAAAGGTTTCGTACATGTTACAATATTGACTCAACATTGGAATTACGCATGATCACCTAATTCCTAGTATACTTCACTTTTTTTCGTTTCTATTTGTTTGGTTCGAGAAATAAATAGACCTATGTTATTTTTGACGTCACAGTCAGACTAGTACTAACCAACGCGGTTTCGGATCCAACCAAAAGTGAAATTTCACGTTTTCAGATGGCTAAAACGCGGTGAAAAAACAACGATATCCATTTTTTTTCAATTTCCAATATACGATCTCCGGAAGATTCCACCGTATCTGTCATGTACACTTTAAGTTTCAATTGAGTTAGAGCGCTTAAGGACGTTCGCGCGAAAATTTTCCAGTCGATAGACCATAGGTGTATAAATGAGTACCGGCGAACTTAATGCTGGGGGTAACCCTGCGATGAACTAGCATCCCATCCAGGGGGGAGTAGAAATACTCGTAGTCGCTTCAGGCTACGGAAACCGGCATAAGCTCCGGCCTGATGGGACATTTGGCTCGAATGCAGACTTCTACCTACCAAGAGATTATGGTCCTGATCATATTCTCTTGTATAATTGCCACTCAGCAGAAGAAAGAGTTTCGGACCACGTAAAGAAATCTATGATACATACCCTGGCCGTTAGTGCAGTAAGCCCATGTAGCTGCTATGCATTGTCCTAAGGTGCCGAGCTTGTACAAGTAGAATGCACCACAGTTGATTACTTTAATATTCATGTTATTATTACAGGCGTTTTTCGGCGATTTAGATGCGCAAACCTTTTGAGTCACCTCACCGTCACCATAAGCAGGATGATCATCTACAAGGTACAATCGCGTTTCTGTACCACATGAGTCTCGAGGAGGAGATGTTTTGGACGCTAAGGCGTTTCCTGCATCTCCAGATACTCTGTACCAAATGTCCCAGTTTGTTATGTCAACATCATCGCAGTTGTTCATGTGACCAATGAAGCTCACCGAGCGATCACCATCGGTCAGATTTTGATAAGAGTAATCTGCACAAGGATTTGCTGGAAGTAACGAATGAAAGACGAAAATAATTATTGTTTACTCACATAGAGGACCATTTCATCCAGTATTGGTTATCGTACATTTGGCTTATCATGAAACAAATATTGCATCTCAACGCAACGTAGAATCTCAAGTGAAGGGAGGTTAGGAAGTTGCCTATATATGGCATGGCTGAGGAGTTGACCTGGAAAAACTAATAGAAGAAAATCTACCTAGTGCAAGGATAGCGGACTTAAACCTGTGACCTTCACCAACAGCCCAGCTTCGTTAAGATTCGAAGATCGAAAATAAAAACAGTTTTATCAAACGCCGCTCTTCCTTTATTTTGGCCGGAACGTGGAGTATGTACAGTGGAATTTAGTCTTGGGCAGAAAAAACCGAACTAGCTACATTTACAGGCGTCATAAATAGCCTGTAGGTCCAAAGACCGCCACCAGAATACCGAATTATCTTAAACGTTATGAAACATTGTGAAACTACCTGTAGAGTGTAGTTACTGGCATATACGTACCATCATTTTTACATGGATTGAACAAACACGAATCGATAGAAAAATTCAGTGCTAAGAAGAAAGAATAATGCAATTTATATCTGAAAAGGAGATTAAAGATTTACACTACAGGGGATATTTGAAAATTCCGTCTTAAATTTCAACGAGCCTCGAGGCGAGTGTAATTTGAAATAATTTTCAAATTTCATGAGTAGGGTAAGTCCTTAATTACACTCGTATTCTTGCACTTACGCAATCTGTTAGAGATACCTCTAATTTTAGCTTCAAGTGCATGCTTTATAACTCAAAAACGAGCCCTGTGACCTCCAATTTTGATTATCGAATAGTGATCAGCACGATAAGATGCAACTTTTGGATAAGTTTATAAAAACAATTGAAAATTTAAGGTGGCTCTGAACCGCCTCCACAGAATATCTCCTTTTACCTGCCAAAAGCTGTACTTCTGAATTTCAACCTATATTGCTCTCGTATTGTGCTGCGAGCTGCTTTTACTTTTTTTCTGTGATAAATGCATGTCTCATACATTTTCAGTCTCCTACCTAGCTGGCTGTTCGTGCTACAGTCATCACCGGTGTGTCCTGAAGCACAACTGCACGTAAAACCTCCAGAGCTACTGCTGCAGGTTGCACCATTCTGGCAAGGATTGGGCGTGCATGGATCTAAAGGATATAATATCATGTTTCGTAAATGTTACATTTTTGACCCAACATTGGAATTACGCATGACTGCCTAATTCCTAGATTTTGGCAAGAGGAATCTTTCGTTTTTATTTGTTAGATTCGAGAAAAATAGACCAACGTTCTTTTTGACGTCACAGTCAGACTAGTCTCAGGTACTAACCCACGCGGTTAAAACAAAAAAGTCATCGGTATCTTCCAATTCCGAATTCAAATGCTTTTACGATTAACTAAATCGATCATAATCTGAACTGTTGCAACTGTTACAATGCCATCGACTTTCTACCCAAACAATTGAACAGTCAGCTGTACCATTTGTGCTACAGTCATCCCCAGTGTACCCTGAAGCACAGCTACAAGTAAAACCATCAGAGTTGCCACTGCAGATCCCATCGTTTTGACAAGGATTGGGCGAGCAGGGATCTAAAGATGTTTCAATAAAAAAAAAATTTAGAAGGATAGCTTTCAATTCCGACTTCAAAATGCTCACACGATTAAATAGGTTAACTCAGGTTAGGTCGATCGCTCTCTGAACTTTTCATTGCACTCCTAACGACTCAGAAACGAAACACAAAAAAAGTGTACTATACCGTTTGTTCCACAGTCATCACCAGTGTATCCTGGAGCACAACTGCAGATAAACCCTTCAGCGTTACTGCTGCAGGTTCCACCATTTTGACAAGGATTGGACGAACATGGATCTCCCGCGGGATTTACGCAGCTATATTGACGGCCATTTCCCTTTAGAGCACACTGTTCACCATGCGGGCAGTTAACACCTTCACAAGTAACGCTCTCTGGAAAAGCGACAGAAGACAGCAAAGTCGTCAATCAATCGTTTATTTCAATCTTAACAAGGTTCGAACAAAACTACCTTAAGAATGAATAAGTGTATGTAACTGTTCTCCTGTGGAGGCGCGGTTGCCTCGTGGTTAGTGCCCTCGCCTTCAGATCGAGCGGTCCTGGTTTAAGGCCTGGCCGGGGACATTGTGTTGTGTTCTCGGGTAAGACACTTTACTCTCATAGTGCCTCTCTCCACCCAGGTGTATAAATGGGCAACAGCGAATTTAATGCTGGGGTAACCCTGCAATGAACTTGCATGCCATCCAGGGGAGAATAGAAATACTCCTAGTCGCTTCATGCTACAGAAACCGGGATAAACTCCAGCCTGATGGGCCACTTGGCTCGTATGTAGACTTTACCCTAACTGCTCTCTCGCTCACCTTCACCATTGGTGCAGTAACGCCATGGATTGCCCGAACATTGCCCAAAGTTATGGAGCTTGTACAAGTAAAAGGCACCGCAGTTTATAACCTGCATATTCATGTTGTATTTACATGCTGCATTTCCTTCAGCTGCGCACACTCTTAGAGTCACCTCGCCGTCACCCAAGAATGGATGGTCATCCTTGAGGTACAAACGGACCATTGTGCCACAGCTGCCTTGGGAAGGTTCGTTCTTGGAAGCGAGAGCATTTCCTGCGTTTCCGGACACTTTGTACCAATAATGCCATTCATCCTTAAGGTCTTCGCCGTCGCACTTGTCTGTTGCGTCTTGGTAAGTCTCAGAGCGGTCACCATTGTTCAGATCCTTGTAATCGTCAATTTCGCAAGGATTGCCTGTAAACGGTGGAAAGAATTAGAGATAGAAAAGCCTGCGGAATTCATCTTACTACCATGGTGTTCACTCCTGTGCAATTCGATCCAAGAACATATGATTCTAGTGACAGGGCTCTCAGAAATAAATGATTTAATTTAACACCGACCAACGATGTGGCCTGTCCAGTATTAGAGGGTCTGATCTAAAGTCACCCTTCCCAGCAAATAAATTAAATTCGTGTACTTTATGAAGTTAAAGCCTTGCACATCTAATTAAGACTCCCAAAGCTGGAAGAATCATGAAACAGCATGATGCGATAGTAAGCAGCATGGGGCAATGTAAACATAGTAAACCAGTAAATATAGAAGATGGCCATATTGCCTGAAAAAACGCAATTTTGGGAGTACAGGTACAAACAAGACTGTGTCATCGTGGTGAGAAGAAACTTCTCAAACTCATTTATGATTCATCAAGTTAAAACAAAGAAAATCATGATCGTGATAGTGATGGTGTTTCGATATCTCAGTAACCTCAATTAGCATACCTAAATAATTTTACGATTTTATTTCTTTTTTTTCTCCTAAGGTTTGGTCTCGATTGAGAGGATATATCAAGCCCCTCATTACGTGATCTTCATCACTAGATGTTCAATAACTGGGAACTCTCGTCAAGTGTACACGTTTAAATTGTTCTAGAAAGCTCTTTATTTCTCTTGGGTAACAGTGAACTTCATCTTTAATCTTTATTGCCACCTATCATTGTTATCTTTTTATGTCGTTCGTTTATGAACGTTACGGAGCATAGTGTTTCAAAAATGTAAACAAAAACAGTCTGATTAAAAACGTAAGAATTGATCACGTTTTGAAGTAACATCAGATATTAAAGAGTAATACTATGTTTATGATATGTTTTCGAAATCGATAGGGAATGATTGTGTATCAAACAAGTTCTTCCATTTTTATATTCTTTTGACCTGTTTTCTCCAGGTTCCATCTTAAGGTATTATTTGCGGTTGTTTCTCTCCTTCCTTCTTTCTCTTATCTACTTTTTTCTATTTTTCTTCACGAACTTGGCTATTTGAAATAATAATACGTGCAGTGAAAGTGAAGAATGATATATGAATTATTTCATATAAACTTCACAACAATACGTGCAGTGTTGCAATTAAAATCATACGACTTAGTATGTCTTATTTCACCCAATGTAAGGTGTAACTAGAGCTTTTCGAAGCAAGAGAGACCGTGGCAATAACAATATCTTCAGTGGATGATCTATAGTGATCCAGACTCTCATAAGTGAACGTTAACCCAATTGCCGGTCTCGCTATATCATTTTCTCTTCTGGATTTTTAACTAACGTCTTACTGAATCACAGAATCCCTTTAGACTACTTGATTACAGGGTATTTAAATAGTTTTCTCATCCAACAATAAATCGAAAAGGAATCAAGTGTAGTTACCTTTGACGCTTACAACATTGGAAGCAAAACACAGACATGCTGCAAATAATTTTAACTGCAATCAAGAAAGAATATACTCTGAGTTTCTGAAAAAGTAAAAGAAAATTGAAGTGAATTTCACGACATTACCTGCCTGGCGTTCATGTTGCATACCATTTGTAGCACTGTTTGGAGGCTAGGTAACAAAAATTACACCAACAGAGTACCCCGCTGTGTTTATTTCAAACTGAATATGAGTTGTAGTTTGGTTGGAATTTAAAAAAGTTAGTTGCTTATGTTACAAGTAATATTAATTTAGGTTCTTACAGACAGCAAGCCAAGAACTGCGGATTAAAATAGAAGTCTATAACTTAGTCGGTGAATGTCAACTAAAAAGGTCTAAAGGTTTAATATTTTATGAGTTCAATTTTCTGCTTTGCCACTAACGTAATGAACAGAGTTGATATAATACACGACATTCGTTCGTGTTAATAATTGATCGTTTAAAGAAAATATCTTCACAACCTTTTCTCGCTAGGCAGAATCAGTGCTAGCAACATTTTTCTTTCAGCGCTATCTTTTAGTATAGGTTTAGTACAGATTAAGGGCGAGCGTTTGGGTGCGCAACAAAATATTGAACAGCAACCTGCTATGAACTAGCATCTAATTAGTTTCTATATCCTAGAAATGCCGCACCAACGAGCTATTTAATTGTACGTCTCTAATCTCTCTACGGGATTTGCAACAGAACCTAAACTTTACCTTTCAATTATCTTATGAGGTAGGTCTCCCTCTGTGTGATTCATGTCATGAATTTAGCTGACATTACGTACAGCTGATCCCCAATAGGTTAATAACTGACCATGCTGGATGTTTCGCGACATTTGGCACGTTGTCAAATTCACTTGTAAAAAAAAACTGGGAGCTGGGATATGTATCATCTCCATAGTTTTCTTTAACAGTCAACGACAAATGGTTTTGCGAAACTGATCTTATTTGCAGAGTTCCTGTGTTTCCAGAACGTTCCTTTATGTTAACTAACAGGCACCAACGGGGACAAAGATGAAAATTAATTCAATGATCATGAATTGAAAATGCAGGCAGCGAATTGGCCTTTGCAAAATTCTGTGTTTGTGAGATGTGAACTTAAATTTTTTTTTTTTCTCACACACGCACAATGATAACCAACACAGGCAAACAAAAAAATTTCCGAACGTTTCCGAATTTTTAGGACGATTTCCGAAACTTATCGAAGACTTCTGGGAAAGACCCGACTTAACTGGTGGACAACTTTTGGCACAGTTAACTTACATGAATGTATTTCAAACTCGTCAGCAAACGAGATATTATCGATATCTTCACGAAAGATACTGTAACTTTTACTGTGTAAAGATATGAAGACAAAAATGTGATAATCATTGTTAAATATATAGACACGAGTGTTTCACTGAAAAATACACCACTCGTAAATTAAAATTCATGGGAAATCACATCCGGGACTCGAATGGTGTATTTTCCAAATCCTTACTAGTGAAGATATCGATGACTTCACTGATATCATGTATCTACGGATCTTCCTCGAAATTTTTGGGCAATCTTTCGGGAAATGTTCGGAAACGGTCGTGTAGCCTTCGGACAATTCTTGGAGAATCATCGGAAATCTTCGAAAAGTGGTCGGAAATCTTCGAGAAATCGTCAAAAACGTCGTTATAAGTTCAGCCACTCTCAAAGATCTAAAAATAATATACAAAGCTAGTTGTTGGGACTGTGATTTCTTCTACGTCGGTAAAACCAAACGACGATTGTATGAGAGAAAGACCGAGGATTTAAAGCTCTACCGGTCACAACATCATATGGGACTGTTTTGAAATCCTCGCTATTGGAAAGTCCAACCTGCATTGTAGAATTAAAGAAACGCTATTGATCGTTGGCTGTGAGAAGCTGTTTCTTTATTAATTTCTACCGCAAGTATCATTTTGCTATTACTTTTTACTTGTCACCAGTGCCTCGCTTAATTTTCAAATTTATAATATTTTGTTTTAGTTATAATCGTCATTTCTGAAGATGTATGTTGTAACATACGAAACGTCAAGTTAATACAGTTAAGTTTCTTAGAC
>Ga0126339_10002990_pt1 | contig 12217 bp, 5 predicted proteins | sample OrbTmetagenome_2_FD_92532 | JGI IMG/M metagenome (GOLD analysis project Ga0126339, IMG submission 92532) | Coral microbial communities from Petempiche,Puerto Morelos, Mexico - Orbicella T R C metagenome | ecosystem: Host-associated > Invertebrates > Cnidaria > Coral | place: Petempiche,Puerto... | reverse complement strand
TAAAACAAGAGTTTTTCAGTATAAATTACTAAATCGAATAATTTATACCAACAAATCCTTATACAAAATGAAAATGATTGATTCACCCCTCTGCACTTTTTGCAAAATTTCAGATGAATCTCTTGAGCATCTTTTTTGTAGGTGTGATTTCATTGTAGCATTCTGGATGTCTGTTGTTCTTTGGGTTAAATCCTTGCACATTGCTATCAATTCTCTAAACAACTGTGACATAATCTTTGGATTGATGCAAAAAAGGTCTCATTGGTTGCTTTTAAATCATATTATCATCGCTGGAAAGCTAGTTATTTACCACAGTCGTCTGAAGAATATTTTACCATCATTGCATCATCTCATGATAAAATTAGATCACATAGAATCCATTGAACGATCTATAGCCATAAAGAACAACCGACTTAAAATCCACGAAGGAAAGTGGAAGCCTCTTATTAATTAGAGACACCTATTTGTATATTTTTTATTGAATATTTATTGTATAGACACTTTTTTCTGTATTTTTAGAAAACTTATGTAGTGTTGTAAGCGTTGTAAACCTTATTGATTTATTTCCGTTTCGGGTGTTATGTATAAGTAGTGTGAAGTAGTGTGAAGTAGTGTAGTAAACAATGTGGATGTAAAAGTAGTATGTAAAGTAATTAAGTAAATTACTATGTAGTGTAGAAGTGTGTGGTAGTGTAATATACAATGTAGGTGTAATTTAATGAATGTAATGTAATTATAAAAATAAATAAATAAAAAAAAAAACTTCGGTGCTAAAACATGTTTTATTTGTGATTGACTACAAAGTTCTCACAATGCATGGTGAAGGAAAACAAAGGTCATTAGGATCCTAACACGCCACAATCAGTTGAGCAACAGTTGAAAGAAAACGTTTAACGTGGTTTCTAACATTTTCAATGAAAAATTCGCTTCTTCAAATTTAATACAATGAAAATGTAGGCAAACAAAGTCAAAATTACTCAATGAAAATGTAGACAAACAAAGTCAAAATACTCAAGTTTAAGTAAACATCTTAGCTTGGCAAAAGTCAAAGGCTCGAAGTAGAGTTTGGATTGTTCAGAATAATCTTCACATTGCCAAAACGTAGACAAAAGGAACTTCCACTAAACAAAACTCAACATTAATTTTGCAGCAAAATTGAAACTGCACGCATCACGTGATATACGCATGGCCGTGCGTACAAAGATATTTCATTCACGATTGCTCAATAGGAATTAGACAGGACTAGCGGGCACGCTATGTGTATGTTAAAATGCTCCTTAATTCAGGGCTGTCACTTATTTTTGAAGTAGGCAGAGAAATGAAAAAAGTAGCCTGGATTGGGGTCTCCCTGCTTCACAAATTAGATGGTATTTGATATATTTGAGGTAGCTGCCCATCAAGTAAGTTTCAAATCAGAATGCTGTATTAATTTCCATGGCAACAACCAGATCACAGCATTTTACTAAGCCTGTGACAAAGTCCCAGCATGCTTCACAGTTAACATGTTCAAGCCAGAACTATTGTCCCTAAAAATAGTACCTGCAATCCTGCTTCGTTTAGCACTTGGATGATCACTCAAGTATGACAACCCTCTCTTTGAACAGCTTTGTGAACTGCCTTCCCCTGTTGATGTATCTACATAGGAGAAAACCTTGTTAAATTAACCTGTTAAAACTGCTTCAGTGAACCACTTCTGATAGTCAAAGAAAGGGCAATCATGAGAGTGCGTTCATTCCACATATTGATGCCCCATAAAGAAATAGCTGTTTCTTTTACAACAAATTTCAATCAATAGAATTGAGGAAAAAAGGAGAAACAAAAGTATGTCAAACCACCCTGCTGTTCGAATTTGATGCTGACACAAGCCATTTGTCTTGTTAAATGAGGAAATCTATCTCAACTGCAAAACAGAAGTTGAGCAAATCATTTGGAATTTGCTGTGACAGTCATGATTTTTTCCGAGACCTAAACAGAAGTTTTGCATTAGTCATGATAGCAACCTCCTCTCTATGCATATTATGAGTCAAGTTGCATGTCCTCAACAAAAATGCGGCAAAACTATATAAGCTACTATCATTTACATTTACATTTTGATTCTTGCAAAGTCACCCAGTGACATGAGCTCTACGGCATGTAAGATTACTCAATACAAATACGCGATCTGAATAAACGGGACTGCAAACGTAAAACTGGCTATCGGAAGGGTATATAGTTGCAGTTGAACAACATGTGTTAATATCTCAAATATGTGCAAAGCAACACAGTCATATGATGGTTAAGCTAGAATTTTGAGATAATTCAGAAAACTACTTTGAATTCTCAATTACCTATGATACCTTCTGAGTTGATTTCCTCCCAAAAACCATCTTCTGGATCTTTAGAATCGTTTTAAATTTGTTCTAGAAGTGAAATTGCTTGATCATGCTAAAATCAACGGGCAGGTAATATCGGAGAGTCTTAGCTCAACTTACCGAAAAATTGACTGCGAATTGGAATTGATTCGCTTACTAACAGATACTACCACTATTTCATTACTGCTCTACATGCTAGTGGGGGGTACTAAAACTGCGAGGGCAGAAACTGCAAATGTAGGCTAGATGGAAAATGTGGGGCTGGAGTCCCTGGGGTATGGGGCATGGGGTCCCAGGGTATGGGATGACGAAAACACGGGGTCTGGTGGTAAACACAGGTCTAAGTGGAAAACACGGGGAACCATTTTTTCACCAAAATATGAATTTTCGTCACTGAAATGAGAAGTTGAAATTTTGTTATTTTACATTGCAATAAAAATCAATTCACAATTTTAGTGTGAAAGGGGTTTGTCGATCAAAAAAGCAAATTAAATGTTTTGTGAGAAAGAAAACCATTCAAGAGCCAATGTGCCATGCATGGGGCATCTATTTTATTTTTTGCAGTAACTTGCGTGGATTTTTTATATGTTTGAAAAGGAAATAATTTAATAATAAAGACTCTTTTGCTTAGTACCTTTAACCATGAAAAAGCCTTTCTATACAAATAATCACTTTCGACTGTAGACCTGAGCGTTCAGGGCGACTAAGGGACCGGGGGGCGGAGGGTGGCCGAGGATTTTCGGCTTAAGACAGTAACATTTAACTGATCCCACCTTTAAAATAATGTTATTTCATTGAAATACTCCCCTCATAGCTATTAATAAATTTTGTGATTCCCCAATGTCTTTGGACACATATTCACCTTTCGACGTGTATATTTAGTGCTTTTAACGGTCATGTGACAGTAGTATTTCGAACCATGATGCTGACTTAAACGAAGCCGCCATGGTTCAGTCTCTTGATCCATGTCTTCGATTCACGATATCTGATCAGGGTTCTTAATAGAAGTTTTCACAAGCGTGGAATAAACATAACAGGCAGCATAAATTAAAGCGAGGCCCAATTCGCCCGTAGGGGCAAGCCAGCGTAAGGGGTCCAGGGGTATGGTCTCCTGGAGAGTTTGAAATTGTAGGTTGCCAAAGATGCGATTTCATGCATTTTGGGGAGCAAAGTGTTACAGGAAATGAGTTGTTTATGATCATAAAATTAGATGTAGCAAGTAGCACTGTTTCACCTTTTTAATTAAAATACTAATCTTCTTCTTCAAACGTCTCAGTCTGCGAGTCTTATTTTATTGTTATATGTGTACAAATTTTAATGACCAGAACAGGTGGCTACATTCGAATTTCAAGCCGGTAGAATTCCGCCATTTTACTGAAAACCCTGTGACTGATGTCAGTTCACATACCAGCAACTAACCATCCCAAGTGTTTGGAAACTGCAATGTTATCTTTTAGAGTGCCAAATAGCTGTCCACCAAGTCTGTATGGGTATGTGACATTTAGTGATCCCCTTTTGGGCTCTCAGTTATGGCTGATTCCCCTTTCTGTCATCCTAAAAATCCAATTATCCCCTCCAAAATCCTCCGCCCCCTCCTCTGTAGTTTTCAACAGAGGACCTTTACTCGACGAGTCTATTTATTCGACTAATGGATAAAATGCTACACACCCATGTTATGAAACTGATTTGCGTTACTCACACACATTCCATGCACATTCCATACGCATGCATTCACACACTTGTTCCACACCCCCCAGGCAATAAATAATGACCGGTCCCTAATGTACAATACCACAGAAGTAATTATAAACCTGGAGTCTGATCATTTATAAAATCGCTAATGAGGTCCCAGTCAATAGTTGATGTAAAGGCAATAACATTTTGATTTCATTAGAACAACATTTTTTTTGTAAGCCCATGTGTAAGGAGACACTAAAAACTAAATCCCCATTCGTGAGAGTGCAGATTATTCGCGCTGAAATTAATGCAAGCAACTACAGTACTGCGCCGACTTCTGTTGTATTTGAAAGAACACCAGAATTTATTTCAGAACTGGCATTTCAAGAAGGTTACTGTATTTTCTCGATTAACAGCCCTTTAAACCCCCTTAGCTTTTGTTTCAAATTTGGCCCGGCTGGGCCAGCCACATTTTATTTGTTTATTCCTTACATTCTAAGGTAATTTTTGTTGCCATTTCTTAAGGTCCAACTTATAGGTTGACTTGATTTCCAGCCATTTTGGGAGTGCGGTTGTTTATCCTCCTCCCAACATAGGTGTGGGGAAAGGAACGCGGGCTCAAAAAACGGCTGGAAATCGAGCCTAACTTAAAGGTAACCAGCTTTTAATTGAGCAAATACGGCAACTGTTGCTTTTCATGGTTAAAGATACTAAGCAAAACAGTCTTTAATATTTTAATATTGCTTTTATAAAGCTAAAAAAAATCCACGCAAGTTACTGCGAAAAATAAAATAGACGCCCCATGCAAAAGAAAACCACTGCACGGCTCGTTGGCTTTTGAATGGTTTTCTTTCTCACGGAATGTTTGAGAAACGCGTTTCACGCCGAGATGCAGAATTGATTTTCATTGCAATTTAACCTGACAAAATTTCGACCTGTCATTTTTATTATATCCCGTGTTTTTCACTTAGACCCCATGTTTTTCACTTAGACCCCCCCTGTTTTGCAATTAGACTCCATGTTTTCCATCAGACCCCTTGTTTTCCACCAGACACCGTGTTTTCCACCATTGGAGAATGGATAACTACAGAGAAATACATAAATGTCATTGACCTAGCGAGAGGTCCATTTCTGGGAAAGATTGGTTGAATTTTTTTTTCATGGCAGGTATTTCTTGCGCCAGGCTTTTCTCAGGGTCTAAGTGAAAGCTTCAATTAAGATTTTCTGGATTTTCAACCGTAGCTCCATTTGCACCTCTCCATCTCTTTTAATCCTAAATACCCCTGGGGTCTCGGAGGTGATTGATAATCACGTGACTGTGAGCCAAAAGCCTCCTCCAAACTACACACAGGTTGATCTCTGCAAGACAATTACTTGTACAATAACAATTATTGTTAAAAAGAACTTAGTATACACTACCATACATACCTCCATAGTGAGGCCATTGTTCAAAAACAAAAGGATCACTTAATATATTGGACACAAGAGAAGCAGCCATGACACTGGCAAAGGTTTCCCACAAATTATTTGCACTGCTATCTGCAAAACGTGACACACCCTTGACAACAACCCATTCTGATTTCAAATCATGGGCTGCGGTAACCATTCCTAGAAGAAAACAACAGACAAAGAAAGTATAAGTACATGTAATGTGTGTGCAAACAGCTAGATGGTAAGTAAACAACAAAATATTCTGCACATAAACACTTGCGTTTTGTGGACATACTGTGAAAGCAGTCTGAAAGCAGTCTTAAGATACCAAAAGTTGTGTCTTTTTACTTATTAAGACCTTTGGTATTATAATTAAAAATGCGCAAGGGCATTTGCACATTGACCAGCCCGTCATAAAAGCTTTTACTGTATTTCAGACTATGAAGGTACCAGAAACAGAGAGCACATTCATTTGTTTACAGATGACAGTGAAAGTTGAAGATTTTGAAATGCACCAGAAAAACTAAAATAGCTTGCGGGCTAGCTCTCTTAGAGGGTGAGGAATGGGGAAGGAAAGGGAAGAAGGAGAGAAAAATTTATGAGATACATGCACAAATTCTCCCCCTCTTTCCTTCCACACAAAACCCCCTACCCCCACCCCACAAGACAGCTTAGCTATCTCCCAGGCTAAAAGTGAAAGGGATTATTGAACCAAAATCCATAGCTGCTGAAGACCATGATAATTACAGTAAAAAAAAAAAAAGATAATTGTAGTAAGTCTTGATCATAACCCAAGCCATACAAGCTTTTCATGTGTGGTAGACTAAAGTGCTAACCATTATCACAGAGCTTTGTATGTGACTGTACAAAATAATTTTAAGCAGGTTTTGAAGAAGGAAGTGCAATCAACCAAAGGACACATGAACACTACTGAGACAAATCTAATCATGATGAAAGAAAGAATAGTTAATTACATTGCAATAATCCATTCCAGTGCCCATAAGAATCTGCATTTGTAACTGAAATGTTATAGACCTTTGTAGTTTCAGCTGAACAGGCTAATACAAGTCAATCTCACCTTTTCCTTCCATTTCAACTGCAATTGCCTCTGGGTATAATTTACGCTGCTGTTCAGGACTAACTGGACCTGGACAACTCAAAATCTCACCATCACAGTGTACTTTGACTTCTCTGAAAGCTTCTGGGCATTCTAAGGGTGGACACCAGCCATCAGCTGCATATCTGACAAGGTTACCAACATCTCTGCTTACTGGTGTTCTGTAGGCATCTGTTGCAAGCTTACAGGATATAACCACATCTCCTAGATTGGTGTTTTCATGATTCAGACCTTTGCAGAAGCCAACACAAAAAGTGACCTTGGGTCTCAATTGGGTAATAGCATTGGTTACAGCTGTCTGGGAACCACCAGGATCTGAGGAGCCTTTAGAACACCTCAGTAGAGCAACTTTCCATGGCTTGTCCTGATCACCCATGTTTCCAAAGTACACATATCCAAGAGTTTGAGAATAACTTCTGAAAGCATCTCTTAGGTAATAATGACATGCCAAGAACTCACTATCCTGGACTGTCAACAACAGAATGTCTACTGGGAGATGGACACTGCTCCATTGCTTTGACGTTTTTGGAAGATCACTGAGCTTCTCTACTTCAATAGTGAGAGTTGGTGGATCACTGTCGTCATCCCTTAAACTGCCACCAGGGCTGTTATTTTCAGGCACTGACATAGTCCTGCAAACAAAGTGAACACAAAGAAAATCAGTGACTTCAGAAACAAAAGGAGTAACCAAGCTGCTTTAAAAAGAAATAGTGTCTGAAACAAAATTCTTGATTGTGATTGGTTCTCCACACACCTGTTTGTCATATAGCTGGCACATGACCGATATCACATGGGTGTCCAATGTGTTCATAATTTCAAATCAGCCTCTTGCTGTGTGCTCATTTGATTTTCAAATTCCCAATGTGCAATTAGTTCCTAAATTATAGTCCCCTTGGAGCAAGCAAGTTTACTACATACTGTAAAATCCCACTTTAAAGCCCTCCCCCCTGGATATAAGCTCATCTATTTGCTAACAAAGATATTATTCTGAATATAAGCTTCCCTCCCCCTCCCACCCGGATATAAGCCCATCTAATGTATAAGTGCATTTATTTTGCATTTCTTTACAAACACCAAAATTTTAAATCTAAAGTTGTAGACATAAAGTACATATATGTCATTTGCCGGCTGGGAGGTCTGTATAGTGAAAAACTGTGACCGAGGTCTTGAAAATGCTGCCCTTGGCCTGTGGCCTCGGGCAGCATTTTTAAGCCCGAGGTCACAGTTTTTCACCATACATGTACGGACCGACCCTAAGCCGGCAAATAAAATGTTTATTTTTTTCCTACGGTAAATTGGTTTTACAGAGCTAAAAGCATTGATCTGTCAAAGTATAACTGCTGAAAAGTACATGTATTGGAGACTCACTGTGGTAATCAGGGGTCAAAGACTGGACACTGGGCAAATTGACCCGCTGTGAGGATGACTTTGCCCATCTGGTTTGACCATCTAGGGAAAGTTTTTCTTATAAAGAAGTTCAGGTCAAAAAAATTTGTCCGCCTGTTTAAACCAGTTGCCCTCCTGCTGAAAATGAAACCCCAGGCCTGCTGTATTTGCTTCCACCTTAAATCATTTACTTGTCTACTAATTAGAAACTATTTGCCCTCATTTTTTATGCGAGACAGTCAAAGGCACACATTTGAGTTGATTATTTGTGCAAAGAAAACTCTGGCTCCTACAGTACAGTCTAATTCTTAAACAGTACACAAAAATCTTGCATACAAAACAACAATTGAATGTAATTTTTTAGATTACTGTATACGTACAGATTGGCAATATTCTTCAAAATTAATTTGGATGTTTGGGTCAAAATAATGGTCAAGGTGTGATCTCTAATTCAAAAAAAAATATACATTGAAAAAGACTAAATACATGTACTGGTGGAGAAATGGCAGTTTAACAATTTTGCCACAACTAAAAGTTTCCCTTTTGATTGACAGCCCTAAGTAGTGAATGTAATCAACCCAAATGACTTTTGTGGGAATGAAACATATGTCACAAATTGGTAAGTAAGTCAAGTAAAATAAACTAAATAAAAATAAAGTAAAAATAATGTTATCACAACCGAGGTGTTGGCCTAGAATGAAATCCCATGTGATATTCATCTCTTATATACCCCTCCCTCATGCACATGCTCATTCGACTGGGCTAGCCCCACTCCCCACTGCTCTCGTGCCACAGAAATATTTCATTTCCAGCTAATTCGTATTCGCTCAAATGCCACAAATCCCATTTCATGTGGCCACCATAAAAAAGAAATAAAAAAATTATCGTAACAGTGTGAGCTGTCAATTTTCTACAGTATGTAACTATAAAACAACTTGGAACTTCTGCGAAGTTCGGAGATGAGGGCAAAAAGCCTTGGAAATCCTGGATGGGGTATGGGTCTTCATAAACCCCTTGGAAAAGAAATTCTGAGGGGATGGGGCTTAAAGTGAAAAAACCTTCTGTGGGGGAAGAGTATGGTCATTTGCTGGAACTACATGTACACAATAGTGTGTGTGCATTGTCACGCAATAAAAAATAAAATAAAAAAGTCAAGAAAATGTGATATTACAGACGATAAATAAAGAGAACAGGTCTCCAAGTTTAAGGTGTGTGCGTTGTCCCAAAGTTGAGATATTCGTCAAAATGTTCGGCGCAAAATTATAGAGCCTAGTATGGAGCCACCATGTTGAAGGACCTCCTTAGTCCTCCAATATGGCGGCCAGAAAATAGTGTAAACATCTGGAACTTACTTTGGCTACCTAGACAACTGATTATCTGCACCAAGCCAAAAAACATTTACACAAGCACTTTTCCTAATACTTTAACTCATAAAATGGCTAAAAATCACGAGATAAGTGTGACTATATTTTTCGACAAACGCAATCTTAGTTTCATGTCACCCACCGCTATACATGTCACTCCAAAATTCAAAATGCGCTGGTTTTCAAATGAAGGACGCTATTGAGCTGGAAAGTTGTAAACAGATATAAATTTAGTACCTCTTATGCCTGATGAGGATAAAACTTTTAGGGGCTCTTTAGTTTTGGATTTGAGAATTTGATGACGTCACATGAACACACTCTATATGGCAAAATGCACTGGTCACACATTTTTTCAGCACTTTGGATCCCGAAACTGAGGAACAAATTAAATTTATTTAGCAAAAAAAAAAAACAAAATTAGCTTTGACTTGTAGCTTTCAAAAGGTGATCTGGGCACTTACATTTAGAGGTCGTAAAAAATTGGGCAATTCATTTTATTTCTAAATTCTTGGACAGCTCTAGTTTGACTACAGTTCAAACTGGGCATGCTCCAATTCTCTTGGGCGTGACACACCTCTGAAGACATCTTTAATTACTCAAGAGTACTGTCAGTATTTATTATAATTGTATTTTGGCAGAAATTACCTCTCTCTTGGTCAAGCTGGCAACATTTACTTCAGACTGTAACATTTCTCTTGTAAAACGTAGTACCCCTAAAAGACGAAACGAGTTAAACTGTAAAACTATGCTTCTTAAGACTTGCATAACTTTATATTGGATGGTTTAAAAACTGTGCATAGGTTACAAAAACAACACTGAGTAAGATTTGAGAGTGTAATGCATTCTAAATATACATGTACCTCCCTGCATTTATTTAAATGAGACATTTAACCCTCTTATAGTTGAGGGGTAAACCTGTTTATATTCCCAGCTACAGCAGAAGTGTGGGTATGCAAACAGCAATAATTATCAATTATGCCCGTGTTTTCACAAGAGATGTTTACTTTGGTTTTGTTTTAACTTTACTGAAGTGAAATTTGTGACGACCATGTATTCAGGGGGGTGGGGGGGAGGGAGGGTCCCCAAAGTAAGGATTTATTTTTTTTACAGCAAACAACCAGGCAAAAAGTAAATTTTTTAACTTGCTGTATCAAACTTGGAAAATATAAGGGACTTCAGACACTTCTATTAGAAAAAGTCCCTCACTGGAGTTAAGTGATAAAAATTTTACCCTGAACTTTTTTTAAAAAGTAGATATACATTGTAACAAAAGTACATGTAAGTTTCATCACGAACGTTACGTTTTAGCAATCTTTTTTTTTTTCTTTCCTAACATAACTACATGTATCTACAGCTAGATATCCAATAGAAACACTTAATAAATAAAAAGAAATCTCTGGTAAACTGCAACATTTTCCAAATAATGGCAGCAAAACATTGTTCTGGATGTTATGTCGGGGATGTTACATGTACACTTTTTGAACTGAAGTAAAAACATTTTGAAATAGTTCCTAAAAGCCAAAACATTGCACCACAAGACCATATATGTCCTTCTAGATTTGCTCTAGTTTCACCTAACAAACATTTTGACTAAGACAGCAGCTTTCAAGTGGATTGTAGACTATAATTCTGAAATTTCAACAACAGAACTACCAAGAGGTTCTGCCATTCTGATAAACATACTAGTCATTTCTAACAGTTCTTATACCCTTTTATGTTTCCTATTACTTACAAGAGTTTTTTCCCACTGCTAGTTGCTCTGGAATTTCAAATGGTCCATTGAATTAAAGTAAGGAATAACAACAGAAGCAGGAAAAATGTTTGAAAAGTGGACTCATTTGTTTTCCCTTGTCTAGGCCAGTAATAAGTAGTTGTGCCAAAGCAACTCTGTAAAGAAACCTTGAATTGAACAAAACTGCCATTTTTGCCCATTCTCTGGCAAAAAAGTTATTATTCTGGTGACCTAGTGCAATTATTTTCAGGCTTAGAATGCCAAGAGCATGCTCTACATCAATTATTGATGTAAAAAGCATGTTGTGGCCCCCAAACTGTGTTGTGATATTTCAGGGCTTTTACATGGGGTGCCAATCAGTTTCATTCATAATAACATAAAATATTTGGCTACTTTGCTTTATATGACTGAGAACAATACAGAAAAGCTGATTTATCTTCTATAGAGGTACTTGGCAATGATTCACACAGCGTAACATCCACGACATCGGTTGTAACCTCCATAACATTAAAGTTCAAGTACCCTTGCAAAACTGCGAATGTCAGCTCAAATGAAATCAGCCTTTTTGGGTCACAAGACCACTTAACTGCATATATTTGGAACAGTTCATACTTGAAAAAGCTTTCACTGTTGGTACTTCACAGGAATTTTGAATAAATGCTTATGCTCTCAATATTGTATTTGCTTTTTATGTACATGTAATGTCTGCGACGTCAGCATTTTTTGCTCTATTTCTCTAATACAAATCAGTGAAGTGGAAAAATTGTATGGCCCAATTAACATGACAGTAGGCGCAAACATGCTCATAAATGGAAAACTCGACAACTCCTTTTTTATTTTATTTTTGTCTGTACTAAATTAAAACTTCAACCCTGAGTCTAAATGTAACGTCCACAAAGGTGGAATTGCCCACTAATGTTGAGGAAGTTATATTCTCAATTTCAACTCATTAATAAAGCATCAAGTTTAAACAAAGGAAATCAAAGCCATATTTGACAGTACAGTACATATCTGATCTTAAATATTTCAAACCAATGCAGTTCATTTTTTTTTTTTACTATTTGAGTGGTTCTTAAAAAAAAGTACACCAATCACCCATCTCAGTTCCTAACCCTACCCTACCCTGCCAGGATCCCATATCAACCCCCCCCCCCCCCCT
>Ga0126339_10002989_pt1 | contig 12220 bp, 8 predicted proteins | sample OrbTmetagenome_2_FD_92532 | JGI IMG/M metagenome (GOLD analysis project Ga0126339, IMG submission 92532) | Coral microbial communities from Petempiche,Puerto Morelos, Mexico - Orbicella T R C metagenome | ecosystem: Host-associated > Invertebrates > Cnidaria > Coral | place: Petempiche,Puerto... | reverse complement strand
TGCCTGACATGTTTTATCGCGCAAAAGGAACAAAGATGCGCAAGTTTTCAAGGAAGTTCGTCATCTCGTGGCAATTTAACAGATAACGATTCATCATTTCATATACAGTTACTGGCGATCCCCAACTGATTGAGGAACAATAAGGTAGATATTTACCACCAGCGCTAATTTGTTCGTGATGCATTTTGTAATATTTGGCAAAAAAAGAATTTTCGTTCATTAATTAGCAATGATCGTGCAGTTTATAGGAGTTATATACGTGTTATAACTCAGTGTTATTCACGCTCTTGCTGACGAACGGTTAAAAAATGAACTCGTTGAGGCCTCTGATATTTTTGTGTCTTTTCCTAGCTGTGGCCGCATTGCCAAAACCCAGATGTGGAACATGGGGACGTGCCTACGGCTGCAGGGTTTGTCCAGAAATTTCTTCCCAATTAATTACATTTTTAACATTAATTCGTAACAATCTTTTAGAGTCTTTTTAAGAAAGCACCACTCCGAACGGAAGAAAAAATTGTTTTTTCCTCAAAGTGCTGGCTTATGTTTGCTGTTTCCTATTCAACTTGTCCTTGTATTATGAGGCAGACGTCGGCGTTCAAATCGAATTTTGCGTTATGTGACGAACGAAAATGTTTTTTCCGTGTTTATATCGAGCTAAAGAAAGTTTGCGAGCATTCGAAAAAATTGTGGAAACAATGACGCTTTTTCTACTTCTTAATTACAAAAATGACATGCTGAACTTTTCATCGTTAGCGTTGAGTTACCGAACTTCAGTTGCCATCTGTCATTTTTATTTATCTCCACACAGGTACCTTTTAACTTTGCCAGCCTAGCGCTATGCGTTACAGGTGTCAAAAGTGAATCTCGTAAATGGCCTCGCTCAGCATGGGTCTCTCTGTAGCTCAGTAGTTGGAGTGCAGGATTAGTATCCGAGGACTCAATGGGTTTGAATCCCGTCGGGGTCTCAGTTACTTCCTTTGGCCCACGCTCATCACATCCTAGATATTCCATCTCTCGTATTTTCGAAACTTTTTGACAATTTCGAAATGATTTCAAAAATAATTTCTTAAACTCATTAATAATTCATCAAATTAAAACAAAGAAAATCACTTTGGATACCCGGTCTTAATTAACATAGATTTTGACGATTTTACTTTTCCGTTTACTCGTTAGTTTTTGTTTCCATTGAGAAGACATATCAAACACTCGAGACAGTGTTTCATCGGCTATCCAAACACCTCGAATTTCGTCAAAAATACTCCGCTGCGCGTCGCATTTTCAACTCTCTTCACGGTGTTTGGATATCCCACTGAAACAGGGTCTCTCGTGTAGTTAAGATCACTCAGTAGTTAAGTTATGGCACGCTACCTTGTGTAGAGAATATGATTGAGCAACGGCTGATGACAAGCGCTTAGATCAAGTTGAACAAGACAAATTTTCTCAAAGAGATGGGCAAAAATATTGCGTGGATTATACCTTAATTAGGTAAAGAAGAAGACAGTGAAACGAGCTAAAGCAGAATCAACAAGATATCTGAGAATATATATATTTTTTTCGATTCTCACGACGAGTAGCTTACGCTGGCAAGATTTTCTTTTGGTTATGCGCATGCACCGCTCAGACTTTTAAACAACCAAGAAATATGAGTCATCGACAACTGAAACATCACACTACGTTACATCATCTTGAAATCTGCCACGAGGAGACCAATACTAGTAAGTCTATTAAAGGAGAACACTGAATTGGGGAAACATGTTAAGCTGAGCGTGCTAAAAAAGAAGTAAGGCTTGTTCAGTTTTGTTTCTTTTCTTAGAGGCGCTTTATTTTATTTCACTTCACAGAACGGACGAGATCCCTCATTGAGCGAAAATGATTGGCAAAGATTTCCTGAAACATTTCAGGTTCCTTCAGCTCCAGCAGAGAAGGAGCAAGTGCAGAATGAGAAAGATTCCGAGCTGGAACATGGAAAGAATCCTCCTAGAGACGGGTACGAAAACATGAAGGCCTACTTACAAGACGTGTACCAATGAAAAAGCAGCAAAACCTCATGATTGGATGCTTTGAAACTGCTTTTAGAAGAACCACTAAAATACTGAACTTTGCAAGTCTAAGCGTAGATCACTGTTGCAACATAAGAATGTGTTTTGTTAGTTTCGTTAAGAAGTAGCCAGCAAATTACAAAGCAAGTAGAAGTAAAAATAACCTTCAAAACGAAATAAAACAACAAAAATTCTGCTCTTAGAATTCCTGTTTTTCATCAAATAAAAGTTAAACTATAAGCCAGGAAATAAAATGCAATTAACTTCTGATTTCCAAACCTTCGGAATAGCCCTTGAAGATGACGCCATTGTCTACCTGTTTTTAATTAGCGTAGAAATCAAAATCTTCCTCCACGGTATTTGCCAAAATCAACATTGTTTAATGATCGGCTCTAAGGATTCATTGCCGGCTACGAATGTACTGCAAAATACAAGGCGTTTTCAATTAGCGACCAAAAAATTTGAATTCGATTTCCGAACATTTCCAGACAGCATCATTCGGAATTCCGGACAAGAGGACTATGTCCATTGGCATCCCAAATTTTTAAAACGTTCTTACCAGGAATTTCAGTTCCATCTGATTTTTCCCCCGGAATTTCCGAAATTTTTGTTTGAATGTTCCCCGGCTCGAAATTGAAATTCAGCAGTGTTCTGATTTGTCCCAGAGATCCTCCCAGGAACTCTCCATACCATTCTCCAACCCCTTTCAAAACTTCCGGAATTTCTAGTTAAAACGAAAAATCCAATATCGTATTGCTTCTGCATTCTAGCCTACAATCCTGAAACTGATTCATAAAGGAAAAACAGAAAAGAAATATCCTATCAGTCCTTGTGAATAATATCCAAAGCTTGTCTGATTTGCATCTTTTCATCATTATCTGCCAAAGTCAGATCACCTCAATTTGTGGCATGCAAAAATTACACAAACAGAAAGCTTTTTGTTTATGGTTCAGTACTCTCATTGAATATCACGGAAATTTTGCTACAATACCAAGATTGTGTTTGGAGAAATTCCGTTAGATGGCTATAGGGAAATCTTTGTTTACAATATTTGCCTCGTTAGTATAAGCGATACAGTTTCTGATGGAGCTACAAAAACAGAAGTTCTGAACATTAAAAAAGCACAGCACTATTATCTGTCCCCAAGGGATTTGAGCCCGATGTATTGTATACTTTTTGCGCGACGCAGATTTAAAAACTCGGCTTTGTACAAACAATGTATGAGCTTATTAGCGCTTTCGCCACCCATAAATTTTGCAGTTTTTGAAAGCTAATTTCTCCGAATATTACACTCAAAGAGCCAAAGATCTCACCAGTTACTAAGTTTTACAAGCTCTTTAAATTTTTGTAGTCAGTTTGTGTCTAGCGTGACGCCTTCTATGGGCAAAATCGTATGTTAAGGAGGAAATATATAAACAATGACGTCAGGAAAGATTCTCCTATGGGAAGTGTCCCTAAGACGCTAACATAAATATATTTCGTTCCTTGTTAAAAGGAGAGCAAACTGTCACATGATTAGTTTTCAGTGATTTCTCCAAGACACAAGGGCATTACAAGGTTTGAAATTCTACCCAGCCTTTTTTTATTATTTTGAGATTAAACTATCGGGCAACTCAATATCTCCAGTACAAGACAAGGCCAATATATTTAAGTTTCTATCGATGCAAATATTTTTTTCTGGGTTCTTAATTATTGAAGGTCATAGTGCCCCTTTTAAAAATTCAATTAACTCAGCGTTCATGCCAAAAAGAAGGAATGAATTAGTTCACTTTCGAAACTTTGATTTCACTCTTTTTTTTTTTTTTTTTTTTTTTTTTTTTTTTTTTTTTTTTTTTTTTTTTATTTTTTTTATTCAAGCTTGAACTCTTCAAATGAAGGTTCCAATGTTCAAATTGAAGCTCTATTAAAAAACCGGAAGTTGATTGGTTTAAAAATCACGTCATCGTGCACCAGACATATGAGATTTGACAGGTAAATTTCATAGGCTTCACATGCTTCACATGATAATTCTTGCAAAAATGAAAATTCCAAAGGTAATCGACCTTTTGTGCACGTTTCTATTCGCCACTCCCTTTTTCATGGCATCCTCAGATAAAATATATTATCTTATTTCTAATTGAACTATAATTTGTGTCTCACGATGTTTCCCATACTCACCAGAATCTGCTAAATGTTCTCGCGCCGACTGATTCGTGTTTGCATCTCCATCCTAAATTTAAGGAAGCTCAGAAATGGCAGTTTGAGTTATTTTAGCCACGTACAAAGTTACATTAAAATTGAAGGAAACCTGAAAATAGTGGCATAGTTTACACTTACATAGAAAAACACCACCAGATAATAATAAACCATAAAGCAACAAGGATGGTTAGGATGGAGAAGGTTAACACGGATTTCAAACGACGAACTTGAATAATTTATGGTAAACTTTTCAAGATGACGTAGCGCCTAGCTCCAATAGACATTTGAAGCTTTCACTGAGAAAAACGAAACTCCAAACTTTGTTCACTGGGAGAAACAATTCTCCTGGTTTGACTGTGTCTACCAAGAGGACATTAAAAACCCGCTATATGAGCTAGATCTTACACTTTTCCAAGCTAACCTAAAAGAGTCTTAAATTTTTCAATAAATTTTGCGTCTCCTGATGCTGACGCCAAGGTGTGCCGGCTCAACAACTCGTCCATATGGGTGTGGGTTTTTTTCTTACGTGTAAGAAGTCCATGTAATTAAGTCGAAAAAGTAAGACAACATTGTAAACAAATACACACCCTTCTCTATAATCAGTCGAGGCGATTAACTGTGTATAGTACACTAATATCACATTTCATGCTGAGATATTCTGCCCAGTTTGATGTTGTTATAAAAAACGACGTATTTCTATCTTTTCTTATTAAGACCTTTAAAGTTCAAAAGGTTTTGACATCATGGATGATTAAAAGACAAACTTTAAGCTGTAGGATTTTACATGCAGGCTTTCGCTGCATCTTATGACTTGGAAGAGCTAGAACATTTGTGTTGTTCCTGCCTTGATAATGCGCCATCTTGAAGATAGCTTCTGGTTGTTTCCTGAAAACGTAGCGATGTTTTCGAGATTCGATTTTCCTTTGTATGTAAAGCCCACTCGGACGCGCAACATTGCACGAGCAATACCAATCGAACGTACTCGATGCCAAGTATGAAGATATTATCGTCCGTTTCCAAGGGTGATGTCTAAACCGCTACTCATTATCGTTATCAGATATCACCATCATATGAGTTTCGTTTCTTCTAAATTGGTGGACGCCAAAGTAATACAGACTGCAATTATTACAGCAATGTTTTCATGCAATGTTAATCGATGGCCACCACATACCAAGAAGTTCAGAAGTTTTGCAATGTATGAAATGAAACTCGAAACATCTTTTTCAATTAATTTTGAAGATAAATTCTTTGAAGATCATACCTATTTAGCTGATTCTGTGGCGAGAAAGTGAGAACTTTAGCAAAGCCAAATAACTTGTGTTAAGTTAAAATTGGAAGTCTATTAAAATTTTAGGAATACATAATTCTCCGGTTCAGTGATCGAGACCAATCTATTCAGTTCCGCCGAAATTAAACTAAGTGAGAAACGGGGGTTTAAAACACCCATTCAGTGATATGAAGGCAAACATGTCTCGTCGTTTGGTCTAAATCGGTGTTCTCCATTTCTAGTCAATAAGACGTTTAAGAGGATTTTGATATCATTTTAATTTGCTATCTACAGTAGACACGTTTTCGATTTCATTTGAATAATAACTGAATAATTACGTGGGCGTTGACTATAATAACGTAAGTCTCTATTCATAATTGTAATCAAAATCGATGGAACTTTTTTTCTTCCATGAATTTCTGTGGGTGAAGGTTTTGGACCTTAATACAGTAACATAACGTTTATATCTACTTATCTTTTCATTTAATTTGTTTCACCCCTCGCAAGGCCAAACCAGAAAGCTTCTGATAAAATAACGATTAATAATTTATGTCCAGAAACGGTCCTTTTGGCAAAACGCAGTAATTTAACCGTGAAAAGAAACCCAACGGTAATTTTAAATGGAAATGATGTAAGCTTGGTGGAATAGTAGAATGTTCGATACCCCTGAGAAAAGTGTTTAAGTATTATAATTAATTCCTCGAATTCACATTAGGAAATTTGACGCCTCTAAGATGAGTATTAAAAATTATATTTGTTCATGCTCTACCTCGTTCGAGCCAAGGCGTAATGAGCGAGTTATGAGGTATTCCGCGGTAAGTAATTGCAGCAATCAGCGAAAAAACGAGTCTACGCTCGTAAATTAATAATGATGTTTGAGTTTAATCGTAGTTATATAGCTAGGTGGCATAACTCACGGTGTTGTTCGTGATCAGAGGGCATTGTCGCAGTTATTGAGCCGTTGAAAATGAATGCAATTCTATCTGTGGTGATTCTCTCCGTAACTCTGATTGTGGTCAACGCGCAAAATTGCGGCTGGGGAGCTCCATACGGCGGCTGTAAGTTGAAGGTTTGTACTGAAATCCATTTCCACTTGATTTCAGACTGACGGTTATTTTGTTGGCAATTTCTTATAAGTAACACAGAAGTAAGAAAGCATTTCCATAATTCTGTTCTCATCTTCTTAGTCATGTCGTTGGTCTCAGCGCAAAATATATTCTATAAATCTTCGTTCTGAATGGTATCTTATTCTGGCCTAGGCAAGTATAAACGTTGAGATTGTAACGAAGTCAACGACATAAAGGCTAATATAAAAATACTAGGAAGAAAAATGAACCCTCGTTCATGTTATTTTGACTTCAAGAATCTCATTTGTTTTCAGTTGTGTTGTGTTGATGCTTATTTTCAATGGTTTATAGCGAGGTCAACCTAAGACTGAAAATAAAGCTATTGATTCTCTCTTCTACAACTACTTGCAGAGGTAGTCGAGACATCCTACCTTAACGAGAGACAAATCTTCACCGCGCTATCGCAAGTAAACTTTACCCTCTCCTCCCCTTTCCAATGTTGCTAGCTAAACAATATCACGAACAAAACTTAGCTGAACAACATCGAATGGCATCTTATGCTGGGGAGGGGGTGGGGTAATTGTTATTCTGTGACAAATTTGTTATTTGCCGTCCTATCAATTACGTAAAGCCACTTTTTGCACATCTGGTTGTAACGCTTGCAGGTACGTTGCTGTCACGGCTGTCATCGCTCCTCAAATATTTTTATGCGTATTCTTATCTTGGTGCTGAAAACCAAGCTTAACAGGAAGATAGATAACGGTCTCTGAATGATATCTTGCGTTTCTTCAATCTAAACGAAATGACCGTTGTAAGGATTGAACTGAAGAACTGTTTTCGCCGTCAAGGAAATGTATGTCCGTATAAAATTAGGCGTTTTAAAACGTGACCTTTATTCATAAATAACTTAAGTTTAAATAATAGTTCGGGTAAGAACTACTATGAACGCAATAGACAATGTCAGTAACATGCAAAAGGTTCTATGGTTTTAATCTAATCATGTCAAAAAATGCGAGCCAATGTCACTAAGTATACTATGTATTTCGATTTTCAACTTAATCGCATCTACAACAATTTTCTCGATCTTGATTGGTTCTCCGCGTGCTTGTTTGTAATAGTAACTGGGCGGAGTGGAAATCAATTCAGGGAGTAATCGGGCCAGTAATTTCAAAATTGGACGAGCGCGTAGCGAGAACTATTTTGAGGGAGAAAGTGATTAGTGCCTTCCATAACTAAAGGAGGTGCGCGTAATTAACGTGCGAATGGAGAAGGTATCCAGTTACTGGGAACGATTACGTGACAAATAGGCGCCTGGAAAACCAATGACGGTCGAGAATTTTGTTATAACTACGATAAGTCAGGTAATCGGTGGGCGATCACGTCGCTGTCCAATTACAGGTATCCAGTTTCGGTTTCTTGTGGCTGGATTTCTGTAATTGAATACCTTCGCCATTCGCATGTCAACTACGTGAGCTTCCTTCTTAATGTTCGGTGCAGTTTTTGACAACTTATGAAAAGCACTACTGAATTTTTCGCTCAAAAGAAGTTTTCAAAAGACTCCTTGATCTCAAAATTGATATGATTAATTAGTAATTGGAATTCGTGTCGTACAATTAGGGGGAAAATCGTGCTCGGAGTTTCTAATTGGCCTCGCCCTCCGCGCTCGTCCGATTTTGAAATTACTCACCCGATTACTCCCTGAGTTGTACTCCACTCGGTTCAATTGCTATTAGTAATTCCAAGTATCTCAGAACACATGTAAGTTATTAGTGTTGGCGTTTTCTCCTCGTTGTGATAGACCAGTTTTCACTTGACTGCCGAAATTAATTTGTGTTTGGTTTGGTTTTGCATTTACGCTGCGCGATTGGCTTAATAAAACTCGCGCCTTTTTTTCATCCAATCAGAAGTAAAACTCGTTCGCACGCGTTTTCCCGCGCTTCGCCTCAAAAACATGCATCTGCTGCTAATTTTGATTGGTTCACAGGATTGTCTGTGTTCTTTGAGGAGGGCCAGAGTGATTACTTTGGTTTTGGTTTTAAGACACTCAATTGAACAAATTGGAGAATCTCCAAATTTGCCACCCTGGAGACCAAAATTGAATGGGATGTGAGGGTATTTAACCACAGACAAAGAAATTCTTTTGTATACTAGCGGGAAACTGTTCAGATAGTTTAAAGGAAGTCAATCACGGCATTTTGAGTTATTTTGGTCTTGTACATAATTACCTTTAAATAAAATGAAACCTGAAAATATTAGTTTACTAAGACAGGAAAATCCCGAAGTCATAATTTCAATAAACCATAAAGGAACAAGGATGGTTACGGATGGAGAAGATTAACACGGAATACAAACGACGAATTTTGGCTTAACTTTTCATGATGCGAAACCGTGACGTAGTTACTTTAACTACAGAACTAAATGAGACTTTTTTTTTTCCTCAGGCCAAGCATTCATCCATGGACGGAAGAGAGTCGAGATCAGGAGCCCCAGGTACACTTCCGGAGCCAGTTTACCGTGAAATTCCAGAGGACAATACTATTACAAGGAATAAGATGGCCTTCAAGTTGAAGAACAAAAAGAGTTTGTCCAAATACCGATGGCGAGGGCGCTAATACTTTCTTGGAGGACTTGCACCGGTAAAAAAAGGAAACTGGGGAATATGGACAGTTTAGATTTTAAAATTAATGCTGATAGAGCTTATCTTTGTACGGTTTGAAAGTAGTGGATAAATAACTTGGTGCTTACGATAAGTAATTATGCATAGAAATTGAGAAATTTAAAAATACGACTAGAAACAGAGGAGAGGATGCAAAGGTATTCTTAGATGACTTGTCGATACTTTTTCTCCGCTTCTTCTTCACTAAACAATGTAGAGAAATTGAATGTTAATTATTGTAATAATCTTTAATTTTTAAAAGTAGAGCTCATACATTTGTACTGCTTACGATCAGTAGAGCGCATGTAACTAGATCTATTAAAGTTTACAGTAAAAAAAGATATAGTGTATCTCTGAAGCTTTCACCACTCATCTTTAAAATCCAAAGTTGCTCTCTGTTCTTCGTGATTTTTTTCGAGACTAAAATGGCCAATTCCCTCTGTGAGACGGCCTGCAGAGAATCATGGTAGTTGTATTCGGTAGCGTAGGAGCTTTCTTAAGCTTGTAATTCTATTTGTCGTCATATGCATTGCAGCAGCTGTTATTGTTTTGGAGCTAGGGGACATTGTTTCTGTCGTTTGTTCCATTGTCCCGTTAGAGGGTCCCTAGCCATTCATAAGAGACCTAACGAGAGCTGCAACATCAGTGAACTGTTGTATTCATCAAAAGAGACATTTAGCCCAAGATGATACACAAAAATACCAGTATTCCCTGCAGGCGCATCTCCTCCCGGTGAGGGTCGCCAATTTCAAAAGATCGAGGATACTCGTCTTCTCGCTTAAGGGTATTAATCAAAGCTTCTGGTCTCACTTAGGGTGTTGATGGCGAAACGCCACTATTTTTTAGCTGTAAAAGTATCTTTTAGCGTGCACTCGAAAAAATAGTAGTAAAACAAACGCTCTTATTTCCGCCTTTAGAACCGATGTCCGCTGCTCTCTCGAGTCCAGTCTTTCGGCGTAAAGCTCGAGCCACGCCTAAATTGATCTCCCTTGGGAGATAAATTCAAATTTTTCGACGAGCATCCCCGACCTTGTATGTCATAGTTCCTCCCCCTCCCATGGCATCTCATACAGGGAATTGGCCATTGCTTTTTAAGACCGACGTTTCGGCAGGATTGATTTCAGAAACTGGAAAAAAAAAAACACTAAGTCAGTGTGCGGAAAGATTCTTCTTTTTTTGTAACCACTCCTTAAGGCATTTCATGACAGTTCATCAAAATGACGAAAATTATGCAGCAAAATGTAGCCAAACGACACATTAGGAACATTGCATAAATGCGATACATCAACGTCGTCACTGTATCTGACCATCAGTGGAACTACTTTGAGTCAGATGTGAGTACCAAAGGATTCCATAGTCAAGGGACAGCTGCGTGTTGCGTCTCCGAACTGCTAGTGTCCAACATAAGTTTGCCGGTATACGGGATGAGAATGAAAATGGAGACGGGATGTGGGATGACAAAGATTTTCGGTATTGGCGGGATACGGTATAAAAAAAAAACACTTTGGAGGGATAGGGATTTTCTCATTTGATCTGGGCGAAATGGCCGGATTGAGCTAAAATAGTGGCGGGATGCGGGGTCTAACAAGTCTATGGCAGACTCACAACTGTTGGAGTTGTATTATAACAGCCTTGATTAGTTATAAGTAATGTTACCGTTGAAATGATTTATTAGAGAGATTCATTAAACAAACCAAATAGGCAAAGTCAACGAGGGCATTGCTAATCAAAAGGTTTAATAAGCATCACAAAGATTCTGGAGGTGCGTTATTTGTAACTCTTGGTGAATTTATTCAATTTGCATTTATCTGCAAAACAGCAACGGGAAATGGCCAAATTCTGCTGCTTATCTTTTGAAAGCATAAAACACGACCGGTTCGTGATTGGTGTGTAACTAAACGTTGTCTTTACGTGTTATACTAGAGCGAGATTTTACAATGATATGTACTCCCTGTTTACATCTGGATAATTGCAAGGTTCATAGGTAGAGTATAAATTCATTCATAACTAGAACTTGTGATTGGCGTCTCAGTCATTACTTAATTAAGGTGGTTTACTACAGTTCTGAGAAAGACAAACAAGCCAGCTTTTAACTCTTTTGTAAAATGTTCCCAAATGTTCTTTTTTTTTTACTGTTTCCTTAAGTCTTAGCCATCATATGCGCACTTGAACAACACAATATAACACGATATACAGGTTGGTTTTCACAAGCGCAAGGCCGACATACGCAGAAGAAGTGAGAGGTTGATAATAAATGTCATTTGTTCGGACATTTTCCTGACAAAAGATGCAACTTAACGGCACCTTACTACATCTACCTATGATCCTCATGTCTATACTTGTGCGCTAGTGAAAACCGAACTAAGGCCGAGTGCTTAAGGAAAGACTGGACACTTGTAGTTTCAGTGACATTTTTCTGAAAATCGTCTTTTTAATTAATTTTATCGGGAATGAAGTTAAAAAACAAAACAAAACGAAAACAAAAAAAGAGGAAATCCCGAACGATCTTACCTCAAAAATAAGCAATACCAGTTAATGCTACGCACTTTTTTTCACAAGTATTTGCCAGAAAATTTCCCATGTTATATCTAAATAGTTTCATTCAAGAGAAAACTCTTGTTTCATTGCATCTTTTAACAACTTGAAAAATTTGATCGCTATGCATATGCTATTCCTATGAGCTTTCGGGAATTGCTATATTTGTCCAGTCTCCTGTCTTCTACCAATGATCTTTTTTCTTCTTGCCTCGGTAGAAAAGTCCTCAGTAAACGAAGATGATTCACAGGTCGTCTTCTCGGGACCGATCAACCTCGTTCCCAGGGTCTCTCATCTTACCGCCCCCTGGAGCGAGCGAAGAGAGACCCTGGTTGGATCTGGTCACGTGCCTCCAAGAATCTGGGAGATGACAATTAAATTATTGAAGGGATGGGCGGCCTAGTAGGAATTTTGTCTATACTTAGCCTACGGGAGTTCGGGAAGTGTTGTCACCAAAGTAAACCAAGAACGATATGAT
>Ga0126339_10002988_pt1 | contig 12222 bp, 4 predicted proteins | sample OrbTmetagenome_2_FD_92532 | JGI IMG/M metagenome (GOLD analysis project Ga0126339, IMG submission 92532) | Coral microbial communities from Petempiche,Puerto Morelos, Mexico - Orbicella T R C metagenome | ecosystem: Host-associated > Invertebrates > Cnidaria > Coral | place: Petempiche,Puerto... | reverse complement strand
TTTGTGTTGGGGTAGGTTTTAAAACGGGTATTTTTGGTATAAAAATTTTTTTGGGTTTTTGAAGCCCGGCCGACACCCCCCCCCCATTTTTTTCCCAGGTGCCCCCCCCCCCCCCCCCCCGTTCCGTTTGTAACATGCGCTTAATATCTGGCGGGATTCGTGAGCGATTTGACTTTGGCGGCCCCGCATTATTCGGCAAATCGACTCTTGACCAATCCTCTCGCGGCTTCGCCACTCGCGTTTGACTGCTGAAAGATATAAAAGCAATCCCGCCAGCTACCTGGGCTAGTTCCTTTGATGCACCATGATCCGAGTGATCCTGTTTAGTAGAGAAACGCGAAATCCGTTTTGGAATCGTCGATTTTCCCGAACACAACCTAAGAAAAGTACAAGTACATACACAAAATGTGAAAAAGGTGTTCTTTACACATGAGTGCTTTCTTTCTTTTGAGTAGCTTACTTCCGAAAACAAAGAGAAACAATTAAGTCTGCCAAAATTAAGCTGCCCTTATTGTTCTCGTGTAAACCGACCGCATGATGGAGTTCAATCATTCTCAGTTGAAAACAAAGCAAATTTGCATATTGCGAGAAAAATAATGCAGTTGTAGTCAGAACAAAGTCTAACCACCTTAATATTTACGAAGAACTCTTTTACTTCAACAGGTACGCGGGGTAATATTGTCAGGTCAACTCGATAGCCTAAATACAAATAAGCCCACCGCGCTAGCTCAGCCGCAAGCTGTAGAGACGTGTGGAGACGTGCAGAGCCGGCAGCTGATCGGACTTAATCGTGTTTCTACAAATTTATGTATCGAAAGCAATTATATTCGCTGTCTTCCTTCAGCCAACAGCTTTCGAAAAGATCTTTTTAGTCTTAAATTGGCATTAAAATACTGCTCTGCTTACGAACTGAAGTCTCGTGTTTGTTTCCAGTGTTCGCAGTTTTGACCATAAACCATCCCATCAGATCTATAAACTGTCACACAGTTGGCGATAGCTGTAGCTATAACTCCTCACAGACCTAACTACGAAGAGTCACGGATAAATGAGTCACACATGTCACCAGAAATCCATGTGAACGTTGCTGGTCTATACATAAACACAAACATGGCTGTACTTTTACAGATGCTGATCGTCACGTAAGTATACGTCACGGGCTCGTGACTGGGCCATCGTGGAAACACGTCACGTGTTTAGCTAAGTTTGACCGTGACGAGTTTACCAACGTCTAATGTGTAGCAAAGATATCAATGATTTCATCTATTGTTATTGAAATGCCAACCAAACATCTTTTGGCTGGTGAAACAAAGAGCTCTTTTGTTTAACTTTCTGTACAGTTAAATAACAAAAGAAAAATTCTCGAGACAAACTGGATTAGGATTGCGTTACACTAACGTGAACGCTATGAGTTCTCACAACTGTCTTGGGTATCGTTCAACTATAAAAATGAACTCTTATACGGACGAAATCAATGAACTTAGTTTAACATCTGAAACTCGATCGTTCAGCTTTCGCCCACATCCAGCTGCACTTCGCTCAAAGCATTAACAATTCATACGTGGGAAGATGTCAATACAGTCACTGACGTCACTGGTTCAACTTGATCTAGTTTATTTGGTCCGCGCGATAATCCTTGATTGAGAACTGCGAATTTTATTTCATATTTAATCGAATTCAATGATTATCGTGTTCCATACTTGTGGAAACTATTTCGACCGCAGCAATGAAAATGCTGGCATAACATTTGATTTGATAAAGGCTGGTTTTCACAATCGCCACGACCCACGGTCGCTCCAGAAAAATGTTGAGCGATCCTTATCACTACAAGTTTTCATACGATCGCCATTATCACTACAGAATAAAAATACCCGTGAGGACCTGGGTCAAAGAAAGACGCTCTACATACAGCCTCCGGAGAGTTCTTTCAATATGACCGCTACGATCGTTGGCTAGACTGACTGAATTAGTATGTTACTACGTATCTTAATAGCTATCGTCGCCACAAATATCGCTGTATGATCACAACGACCGCTGGAATTTTTTTTGCAGCGATCTCAGCGATTGTAGCACATCATTGGAAGCGATCGGCGTTGATAAATTTCCCGCCTTTGTTCGTTACAGTCATGAAATGCAAATCAAGGCAAGCCGCCCACGCATCAGTGCATGAAAGAGTATGTTATTTATTGTTTACACAGTAAAATTGATCATCACAAATTTCCGAACGGCTTGGCCTACAATTGAAATCGGAAGAGTGGATCAGTACGCCGAGACATTGCCAGAGGCGAGAAATGCCGAGAAAATTAGAAATATAAAAATGAATAAAAAGTTAGCATAATACTGAGAGCTTTAAGCTCACGAGACTGTCGTCGTAGATAATTGTAATACTAAAGTAAACATGTCATAGCACGAGAAACAGTTCAACCGAAGGTCGGTGGAATAATTCAAATTAAAAACGTTTCCTGTGATCAAGTGAAATTATTTACCCCATGAAATAGACGCCTGACTTTGCATTGAAATTTTCGCTGTTAGGGTTAACCCTCTGTTTAATTTCTCTTTTCTACGTTTGAAGCAAATAGATTTTAATCCTTCTAACTCTAAAAACATGGTGTATGGTGTGAACAGAAAATAATTTTGCTGGTAAAAAATTCACCGTAAAAGCTTCCAGTAATAGTACGGGCGAAAATGGTCTTCCGGTCTGATCTTACTCCTCGAAAGTAAAATTACACACAAACAAGACAACAACGTATTTCGGCCCATTCCTGCTCTGCCAAAGCCGTGGTTGTCACCTGCGCCGAAGCGAGCCACCTGTCATGTCTATATCAGTTTCGAATATATTAATAAATTACCTGCATAAAAGCGCGCTAAAAGAAGCGAGGACCGGTAGTCATATCAAAGACACGTTACTGTCGAAAACGAACCGGCGAACTAAAAATGGATACGAGCAGTGCTGGCAGTGAACAAGAGGATGCGGCTAATAGATGTCGCTGGTTTCGCGTTAACTGGAAATGGTGCAAAATGGGAAGTTCCAATCTTGGAATCAACATTCGTCTAAATCCAGTTGTGTCCTTCGTCTCAGCTTTGATTATCTGGGGCTTTGTCGTGTGGTGTATGACCGAGCCAGAAGCAGCGAATAAAAAAATGGGAGAGTGGAAAACCTGGATCACCCAAACCTTTACCTGGATGTACATTGGCACCCAAGACGCCTGGGCCGTGTTTATTATCGTCCTGTACTTCTCCAAATACGGCAACATGAAACTGGGAAAACCGGATGAAAAACCTGAATTCAAAGACGCGTCGTACTTCACCATGCTGTTTGCCGCTGGCATAGGGATCGGCCTATTCTACTTCGGAGTTGGTATGTTGAACTATACAGTCATTCCTATCCATTCAGACAGAAAATAAGTCCTCTAGTATTTTACCAGCCAAAATCAAATCGGGCGAAACCGGTGGGTGAATAATTACATACTATAATTTCTTCGCCACTAAACGCGAGAACGGCCGAAAAAAATTCTCACCAATAGTTTTGAAAAAAAATTGGGAATATAAAAAGTATTCAACAAGCTAAATAATGTTTTTGACTTTTTTTGAAGATTTATAGATATTTTTTAATATAAAATTTCGTTTTTTGCCAGACACATGCCCAGTAAAACTACTAGCAAGTAAAAGTACTTTCTCCCGGTGATACTTAACCTCCCACATGCTAAAGTGAAATTACTATGACTGGCGTCACGCATAACTGCCCGCCCCTCAAGCGTCATATTTGCACCATTCATGATATTTATTGTGAATAGACGTCAGTGGAAACCGCGCTTTTTATGCAAATATACAGCTGAATAAAAAGCGTTCAGTGATTTTACTATCAACCACGTGGAAATACTTATTTCATTTTCTGTGGGGATTAAAATATAATGGAATTAGGCAAAATACTAAAATAAGTTTTAATGTTACCTTCAGAACAGCATCTTGCACTTTCATAAATTGCTTAACTGTCGAATTCTTATCAAAAGACGAATTCGCCAAAGAGAGAATTTCGCCTCTCAAAGTGGACTTTGATCACATCATATTGAATGCATTGTTGAAAAGAAGTACTTCTTGAAATTTCAGTTTTGAATTTCCTCTCCTCCACGACAAAAACGCCGACAGCATAGCATTTTTTCAGTGGTTCACGAGTGGTGTAAAATTTTAAACGAGCGCAGAGTCCTCGTGGGAACCATGTGATATAGTATAAATAATAAATAATTTGGCCGTCGAACTTGTTACCAAGCGGATGGCCTCGCTTGATCACAGAGTCAGAAACCAGACCAACTGTCAGATGCAAGGGAACTTTAGTTTTGTTTCGCCACAGGCTTCCCAAGCTGATCGCGTGACAGTGAGTACACGACGTTGCCAAACAGCGTTAAAACTCATGTAAAAAAGCTTCTATGGAAATGCGCCTAGAATAACCCCTAGAATAACGGAAGGGAAAACCCTTCCTTCCTTAGGGTATTGGTTGCGTTGCTTTGGGACGTTATGCCGTTTTCGGAATACTTCAGCGAGTTATAGTTATATTTATAATTTTTTCTAAACATATCCTTACATTTCATCGTTTGGCTAAATACAATCCCTTCGAGCACTGGGTTGACAAGTAATTTGAGCCGGACGAACGATCTTACATTCCCTTACAACATTCCCATACAAACTCTTGTACATGTATTTTTTTGCTATCACGCTGTAGGGGTGATCAAGCAAGGAGCTTGAAAGACCTGTGCTTTCAGTCGTTGCCACGTGTGTTTCACTTTCGACTGACTTCGCAGTAATATCAAAGTGCAAAGTCCTCAATATTCAAGATTGAGTGCTAATTTTACTTTCAAATGAAAACAAAAAAAAAAAAACAGAATAATTTGGGAGAGGCTAATGGTGGCTTAAAAAATTCCCAGAATTTGTAATCAACTTGATTACGGTCAAACGGTCAATATCACTTTCTAGCTCGTAATTGCCAGATATGTGATCGCGCAAGCAGATAAGAAACATGTCGCCAGGCGACGAGGAGAAAATAAGCCTAACGTTCAGTCGATACAAAAGAGTTTTAAAAAATTGGGATTAAATATTTACTTATTCTGTCACCTTGTATGAAAGCCCACTTTTCTGAACTCTGCATAATACCTCTCACGGTAACTGCATTTTTGCGCGCTTGTGTAAAATAGCATTCATTTATCTAATATTCGAAAAGAACTAGTATTCATCATCTACTGAAAATCACTTTCAATATTTCAAAAATGTTCGAATACCACTTATTCACTTTCTCTCCGGCGACGCTTTTAATATTTTTAATGAAACAGTCTTCAGGATATCAGGCGTTCCATCGCACAACTGAGTGATATTTCATTTACTCTCTTACAATATTTACCAAGAGAATTTAGATTTACACATTAATGGCGCCTATTCTGACACTCAAGCGCAACATTTCAATTCTCCTTTCATATCTTCTAGATACCATTTAGAAGACTTAAAAATTACTCAAAAATCGCGAAATTTAAGCGAGAAAAAGGGCAATTTTCCCGCACACGTTTGCCTCGTTACCAAAACGAGTGTTCGTGCGAAAACGTGTTTTACCCGCGGGTTAATTTTCATGCAAACTAACATTTCCACGTGAAAAGTTTTCCGTGAAACTCGTTTTGAAACAGAGGCTATATACAGCGGTATGGTCCCAGTTAGCGCGGAGCGGGTAGCGATATAAATACAACTCTTTTCAATCATTGATCAGAGTGCGGCTAACGGCTCGATACCAATTTTTTAAAGCATAGTCAATCTCTTAAGGTAGATATTGTTTTGTGAAAATTCCCAATATTTAATGTTTGCTTTATTTTACTAACCAAGTGTGTTTCTTGTATTTTGCAGCTGAACCGGTCTGGCATTACGCGCCTGGTCATTATGGAAACCGTTATTATGACAGGTAAGTTGAGTTTATCCACGTAGAGTACATTGTTTTATGAATGTCATAGTGGCGGCATTATTTTATGTCTTTAAAGAAAGAAAGAGTGGAAGAATAAATGAATGAATGAATGAATGAATGAATGAATGACATTATTTCGTGAGTTACCGGATAATCATCAGTGAATGTTTCATTAGCGTCATTCAAGTGGGATCGACAATAGATGTATGAAAGTGTTAATTAAAAGAAGTTTCCTGGTACTCAACTCTTGCGCATACTCTCCTGTCTACAGGTACAATGACAATCAACGGGCCCAGGACTCCATGAACCTAACTTTGTTTCACTGGGGTATTCACGGATGGATCGTGTATGTTGTGGTGGGTCTTCTGTTGGCCTTTGTAGGTTACAGGCAAGGACTTCCCATGACAATGCGCTCCTGTATGTATCCCCTCATCGGCGACAAGATTTATGGATGGATGGGAGATGCTATCGACATCCTTTCCGTTGTGTGCACCATGTTTGGCGTTTGCACGAGCTTAGGACTGGGCGTAATGCAACTAAACGCTGGTGTTCATCGCTTAAGAAGCTCCATTGAGGTCAGCACCTTAAACCAGATCATCATCATCTGGTGCGTCACGGCCTGCGCTACAGCCTCCGTTATCAGCGGACTGAAGATGGGCATCCGACGGTTGAGCGAAATCTGTTTCATCTTGGGCGTATTTGTCATGATGCTGGTGTTCTTCCTTGATGAACCCTGGTTCACTCTGAACTTGCTTGTCCAGAGCACCGGTTATTACATGCAGACAATAATTCAGCTTGGCTTCCACACGGACGCTTTTGCTCAGCTAGGAAATGCCCCGGACGGAAAGGAGGCCGCGCAATGGATGGATGGTTGGACCATATTTTACTGGGGCTGGTGGATCGCCTGGTCGCCTTTCGTCGGCATGTTCATTGCCAAGATATCTAGAGGCAGAACCATCAGACAGTTCATCAACGCCACACTCACAGCACCGGTCGCTTTTTCAATCTTCTGGTTCAGTGTCTTCGGAGGCGCAGGCCTAAAGATGGAACGAAATGCAGCACTTGCAAACATAACTTGCACTTCACCGATCGGCGGAAAAACTGCAACCGAGTCTCTTAATGGTTTGTTTCGTTTATCCTGTCGTGGCAAGAACGATATGTGGTTCGACGTGATGCAACAATATGGAGACATAGGAACTTTCCTTTCAATCCTTTCCCTGATCGGAATCGTCCTTTACTTTGTCACCAGTTCTGACAGTGGTTCCCTTGTGATAGACTGTCTTTCGGCCAATGGCGACCCCAAACCTCCCGTCCTCCAGCGTATCTTCTGGGCTCTGACTGAAGGTGCAACAGCAACTGCTCTTCTTTATGTTGGAGGTGATAAAGCACTTAATGCCCTGCAAACAGTTTCCATTGCGTCTGGGGTTCCCTACACCATCCTGCTCTGTTTCATGTGCGTGGCGTTGTGGAGGGCGGTAAAGGTAGAAGCTGGAGACCTTGATCCCACTGGTCCACAGTTCACCACTGGCCTTTTGGATGTTCTCAGTACTCCAACTACCGAGAGCGTGATCAAAGTTTTCCTGAACATCTTTGCACCCTGGTACTCCATGTCAGTTGCAGCTGCGGAAATGGAAAGGCCGAAAGGTAGAAAGTGGACGAAGATGCTGATCCTTGCGATACCGTTCTACACTTGGATCGCACTTCTGGCTTTGGAATTCTTTGACATCGCTTCCGGGATATGTTACGTCGGATGGACGGTGCTGTTTGGATTCTTCGCCTATGGTGCGGGGATACGCATCTCGATACGAGAGAAATACGACATCCACGGAAACATGATAGAAGATTTCTTTGCAGTGATGATCCTCTACCCATTTGCTGCCTACCAGATGGAACACCACATGAAAAACTATCGAGGACGAGACAACGAAGACCATCTTGTCCAGAATGGACACTGTGGATCATACGATAAATCGGAGTCGTGTTGTGTTCCTCTTGAGGAGATAGAAAAGTTAGTTGATCCAGACCAGAGACACACAAACGTTTAACGCCTTGAGCAAACATTATTTATGAGACTGAAAGTTAAAAATTAGTGAGAACTGTAATCTTTTTAATTTGATTATTTTTCATAAAGAGTATTTGCGTTTCTAAGGATTAATATAAAGAAACGGTAAAGGTACTGCCGGAGAAGCATTGCAAAGCAATTGTTAGTTCACGGTATAATTTTGTTAGCAGCTTCTCGAATTAGGTGTAAATATTTTAATTCTTTCAAAGTTACTTTTTTAAGGCTAAAAAAACCTGTTAGTTTGATAGGTATGTATAGCAGATGTGTTAAGATGTAAAATGTAAAAAGAGACTCTCAAGGGAGGCTATTTATGACAAAGATGGCTGTTGATCCATTTAAGTAACTAGGTAACTAAATTAATTAACTAAAAATTAAACATTTTATTGTAAAGCAAGAGTGTTGATGATTTCAATTGTCCTGTTACAAAAACATAATAGAAGTACCTGTCATGTTTGGAACTTCAGCATCTTTTTAAGAAGTCTACCGGCTCTATTGTATCACGTGAAAAATAAAGAAGGCCTCTGGGGCTCATATAGCATTAATTAGACTAGTTCGCTCATCTTCTATTAAGATATCTGGCGCCAAATTATATCCAATTTGCAACAAAAAATATATCTATTTGGATATTTGCCCATATACATCAGGGATGAACAGTTTTACGAAAGCGAAGATTTTGGATTGGAGTGTGAACTTTCAGGAACAGGGTATAGTGTCCAAGAATATTATCCTTGCATAAAAAAGTGAAATAGAGATTATTGTGCAGTCTTCAAATATCTTCGAATTCACACAACGCCTCAATGTTTGAAATCTTTGTTTATCTTTGAGATTTTGAAATAGTTTAGTTGGCGTATAACGGTATTCGATGGTATATTTGTATGGAATACACTCCTGGCAACATTACTTGTTCCGTGAAGCTCAAACCTTTTCAGCAAATATCAATTAGCACATTGTTTACGCCCTCTGACGTATACGGGATATAGTTTCTTTCGCATTCTCCGTAGCGCCCCACGCAGACGTTCTTAGGCTTGTCACGCGTGACAAGCCTAAGAACGTCTGCGTGGGAGGGTCTCATTCTCCGCTCCCTTCCTTGAATGCTCCCTCCCTTGATTGATACTACTGAGCACATGATGGAATTTAAAGGGATAGTTTCTCGGTTCGGCGCATGTGCAAGCTATGGTGTAGTCTACCCAATGGACCTTTTCGGCGATACGGTGGCCATATCCATATCCACGCTATCCGCTGGATAGCAAAGATATCAGTAATGTCACCTATATTGTTATTAATATGCCGACCAGAAAGTTATTGGCTGGTGAAACAAAGAATTCTTTCGTTTAACGTTTTGAACATTTAAATAACAAAAACAGTGTTTGTAAACAAATGTCTCAGTTCCCTATAGTAATTTATCCGGTTGATAGCATCCGCCCTTTAAACAACCTGGCCTGGGTTGTTCGAAAGATGGATAACGCTATCCACTGCAGAAATCACTATCCAGCGTGGTTTGTATGTACAGCCTGTATAGCGTGGTTTGTTTTGTTACCACTTATCCGCTGGATAGCGATTTATCCGGTGGATAGCGTTATCCAGCCTTCGAACAACTGGGGCCTGGCCAATAATGAATCTGTTGACATCTTCCGTCAATTTTGGGCATCAGTCATTCTGCTAGCCTTTGTGTAGCCGTATGGCTGTACAAAGCTACAAAGGCTATCATTCTGCTTTCACGAAATTATAGTCTGTGATTACCGAAATACATGGTGGTTGAGAAGAAAACGAAAATGTATATAATGCACGGACTCGGAACCTACTAAAGGAATGCTAATGAGAAGCACACCTATATCGCCACGTTTTCGCCACTGACCGATAAATTTGCAAAGGCAAATTTCCCGCAAGAGTTATCAGCACGCCTCTGATTGTTTTATAAATAATGGAATTAAATCATTAACGTAGTAGTTTGCACACGCGCCGAGCCGTGAAACCCATCCTTTAACACTGCAGGTTACTGTTCCACTGCCTCTAGCTTGGGCAAAATTGTAACACCACAGGAGTGCAGCAATAGGCGAAACGCATACAAAAGCCAACAGTTTAAATTCTATTTTCAAAAGATTTGCTAGGTCATTGTTGACAGGCAAAAATATCAAACTGCGATATGTCGGTTTCAAGCAAGATTTGAACGCTACTCAAAAAAAAAAAAATGTAGAAATGAGACGGAATTTTGACTGAATCTTACTGCACCTTCCAGGCTCACAGAATTAGTAAGAGGCCTTGTATACAGAAAATTTGCGTTAACTAGACCGAGTATCAATCTCCAAATCAGTGCCTTATGACAGTATGATTTCATGTCGATTTAACGCTTTTTATCACTTCAAAGACACTGAAACTTCAAATAAAATGTGAGGGAAAAAAAAAAAAAAAAAAACCAAAAAATTTTTGGCCCATAAAAAAAAAAAAAAAAATAAGATTGTATAAGAAAATTAAAAAAAAAAAAAAAAATTAAAAAAAAATGTGGGGGAAAAAAAAAAAAAAAAAAACCAGAAAATTTCAGCCCAGTAACCACAAGGCAGATCGAGAGCTGTCTTATGGAGATCTAAAAATTTGAAATTAATTCTACTGTGCAAGGATTTGAAGGAAAAGACGAAATCGTATATCGGAAAGCCGGAATCCTTCCTAATTTCAAACATTAATGATTCCCCATTTTCAGATACCAGCCTAAAAGTACGTGCTGTACACTCTTTACTCCCGATAGGTTTATTGCTTTCATGTCGAAGAGAAGTTGGTCATGTGACCAGTTGATACAAAAGGGACATTCAATATTTCAATACTATAGGGTAAATTTTAATTATTCTATTTATTATATTATACTTTATTAGTTAATTGTAGGCCCATATCAGCCCCTTTGGCTGTCAACTTTGTAACCTGCACTACTAAATGAAACGATGATGATAATGATGGTAATGATGATGATGATGATGTTGATGATGATGATGATGATGATGACGATGAGATACTACGCGCGCTCTGACGAGTCAAAAACGTATCGTTTATTGTACCGGCAAACACATGATTTCCGATACGTTGCTAGCGAAAACATAAGCTTTATATATATATTTTGGAATTTCACCGGCTGAGATATCAGTAACACGAATAACCTTTAATTCAGCATATCCATAGAAAATTTGTAATAAAATAGGCCCGGACTTTGAGCGCGATATAATGCTTGATCTTTTTTAATTTCCATGGCCAAAATTGTACGCCGATTCCGTTTACTCTTGAGTTTAGAAGAAAGTTTTAAGCGCTTTCAGTGCTTTCCACGATCTGTGGAGGACGCAGTTCTGACTACAGCTGGACTTAAATTTGCACAGCTACGATACTTAAAAGGGTCAAAAATCTAAACATAAAGACTTTAGTAGCGTTCTCTTTAAAGACTACTTTTCTCTTAAGTGCCAACAATACAGAAACAAATACTCTAATTGATTGCATTATTTTTCTAATGCGTACGTTTGTCGTCAACAAGCGAAGTCCAATATGCAGGATGAATGCACAATCTAAGCCCGTTAGCAAAACAGCACATTCAGGCCTTCAACTGAGTTAATGGTGACTTTACCCTCCTATTTTAGCTTCCGAGATACTTTATGCAAAAAAAGAAGTCATTCTCTGAAGAATTCAATAGGATCATCCATTTTACACCACCCACCCACGCCCCCCATACCCAAACAAAAAAACTCATCTATGCGTTGTTGTTTTTTTTTTGAATGTGAACGAGGGTCCCCTGAATCCCTCCATCTAAGCATAAATGTGACACAGCCGATGATCCGGCTTAAGTAATCACAAACACCAATTATTTGAGTTTGCAAATCGGACACGCATTAACCTACTCAGGGCCGGAAACTTCCCACAGAAAAGGGCAAGGTTTAATTAAAGGAGGAAACAGTCTAAAACGATTACTCTTTGTGATGTTCATACAAGTATTTCACACACTTTTGCCTTTCTTTCGTCTTTCAAAGCTTAATGTAAATACTTATATTAAAATAAAACACTTGGACATAGAAATAATGCTCTTGTTGTCTTTATTAGTCTACCTGGCAGGTCTACATTTGTTTCTCTTTCACATCTGCGTCACTAATCTACTTTTTCTTTAGTTGCTGTTCATCTTATCCTCGACCCAGCTTTTCATGTCGCGCACCTTAGCATAGACGCCATAATAATTTGGTGCAGCGCAACCGTACCCCCAGCT
>Ga0126339_10002987_pt1 | contig 12225 bp, 5 predicted proteins | sample OrbTmetagenome_2_FD_92532 | JGI IMG/M metagenome (GOLD analysis project Ga0126339, IMG submission 92532) | Coral microbial communities from Petempiche,Puerto Morelos, Mexico - Orbicella T R C metagenome | ecosystem: Host-associated > Invertebrates > Cnidaria > Coral | place: Petempiche,Puerto... | reverse complement strand
GTGTTCTTATGAGTCCGGGCTTACAAAGATGTTACAATTACTGGGAATGCGTTCTTGTAATAAGCATTAAATAATGCAAAAATGGGGCATTTTCAATGCCTCACTGCTCCTTAATGAGCATGGGCACCCCCCTTTTTAATTTCAAAATTGAAGTTATCATATGACAAACATTCAGTGGACAAAGTTTGAACAAAAATCTATTGTCACTTTTATTTCAGAGGAATTACCTTAAGGGCCCTAGTCAGCCACACGTTTGTTTTTGTTTGCAAGTAAGAGTTGTGCTACTAGATTTTATTTGGAACATGTCGAAACGAAGGAAATCACTGAAACTACTAAAGATAATTAAAGATACTTTCAGGAACACAACTTACAGTAAAGCAATAAGATTTTGCTTAAACATGCAGTATCAATAATTTTGATGGCAGCTAAAATGGTGGAGGCTGACTGTGGTCATTTAAGAAACAGGAAACTGGAGATAGGTGCTTGCGTGATGGGCCATTCAAGAAGGCACCCCTTCTGTGAATCTTAAACAGGGTTGCCACAGGTCAGGAAATGGTCAGGGAAAAAAATTCTTCAAGGTCAGGGAAATTAAGTCAGGGAATTTTATTTTGAGTCAGGGAAAATTGACATTTTGAGGAAAAGTAAGGGAAATTTGGAATCATTTAACATGGCTGATTTAATACCTTTGAGGGCTGGAAGAAATGTTTGGGATCACTGTGACCTCCACAATGTTTTATAAATTATAGAATTTTAATATAATTTTAGCAGTTGGTGACAAGTTTAATCAACAAAATGAACTCAACTGTGAAAATCAGTGGGTATTTTTCAGAATTGTGGGGTTTGTGGGCAAGCGTTCCCTCACTCTCCCCATCACTCCATGCTTTGTTGATTTTTTTGTTCTTACTCCAATTTGTGCATCACTGGAATGTGGACAAAGCTCTTTGTCAGGGAATGCTTGCAGTTTATAACAAAGAAGGAAAATTTGTTGAAAACTTGTCAGTGTCAATGAATGGGTGGGTTGGATGACTGTAAGGGGAGGTTAGAAGCTGCTTAGTAACTATCTCTGACATTCTGTATTTGGTTCATCTGGAAAATTGTATTTTGCTTTTATGTAAAGTCAGAATTTTGAAAAACTGATATCTGTGGCAACCATGTTGTAAGTAATTACTAGCATGAATAGGAGGCTATAGGGGGTCAAGTGTCCTGTATTATGCCCCCCTCCCCCCAGTTACTGTTGATATTTGTGGGTGCCACAATATTATTAATTTATTTTCTCTTTAAAGGTAGTATACAAAGCTCACCAATACCAGGGAAATTTTCCTTCGAAGTTTCACTCAAGTTGGAAGTAGTTGTTGTGCGCTTTGGTGAAGATGTGGCCATCAACTGCAAAACCAATGATGCCAGTGCAAATGTCACATTTAAAGTAATTCATAACGACTACCCAAGCAATAATCCACAGAAGCCAGGGAAAATAACCCTAAGTGGCACAACAGTTACTATTCATGATATTACATTAAGGGATGGAGGAAAGTACCAGTGCGTTGCCGAAAGAAAGGATGGACAGAAAATTACCAGAGATATTTTGCTGACTTTTGATATCAGTGAGCATTTCATTTATTAAATAATTTATTTAACTAATAATACAGTGTATACGTACAAAAATGTTAGCATGCTGATTGGTAAGAGCACATCAATTAATCCCAAACAGTGCAGAGAGTGGAAATTGAGTGAAATGTGTGGAATTAGATTGCTTTGTTTATTATTAACAAGTAATCACATGAATTTTTTCTGGAGTAAATAAGCACTTAAAAATTTTTCAAAGACTTCAAAATGAATGCACACCAGGCTTACAAATTAATGAAATTTGTTTGAAATAGTTTTTGAAAAATTTTACTTGTGCTTATGATTTGTTCCAATTTGCAAGAAATCATTTGATTGGTGACATTACATGGTGTTTACAAAAAGCAATAGTTTTTTTTGCCACCGGCAGATTGTAATTAAGCTGTGAGATGGTGTACAGAGTTATTGCTAGACTGCATGTAAGTAGTCCTCATTCGCTTTCCTACTATTAGCGAGAAAACACAAAGAACGAAGTAAAACAATTCCCATAACCCTTTCATTTGCAGCTGCTACAGTTTATGCTAAATATAAGATGAGTGCTGCCTTAATCTCTCTTGCATAATAATTAATTGCCACCAAACTCTGTCGTGAAATATATTCTACATATTATTTAAAAACACATTTTATAGAACTTTACTTAATATGGCCTCTTTCTATACAATTTTTTGTCAGGAAAACCTGAAATTAGTATCATCCCATTTGAAGCAAGGAGAATATTGACTGGATCTAATCTGACTTATACCTGTGAGGGCACGCTGGGCACATTGACTTGGTTCAAAGAAAACAGCGGATCCTCCATCAAACTTCCATCACCTAGTTTACTCGGTGTGAGTATCACATCATCGTTTCACAAATATGGAAGAATGAGGAAAGAGGTGACGATCTCAAATGCTGATTCTTCACACATTGGCATGTACGAGTGCAGACTAAATTATAAAGGAAAAACTATGCAAAAAAGTGTCGAAGTAGATGTCAGAGGTAAATTGATGATGCTTTTGACATTTTACAAATTTTAGTGTTTTGTGGTGTTTAGTACTGTGTATTGTGCATGTAATTACTGTATTATTGTTGTTATTGTTACATTATTATTTATTAACAACTATGAGACACTATTAATACATTTATAATACCGGTAGTGTGGGTCATTAAGCATTCAATGACTGGCCCAAAAGGAAATAAAGAATTTTGTTTCCTCTTGACCCTCAATGTTCCCTGAGGCAAAGGGAAGGGGAACATTGAGGGACGAGGGGCATCAAAACTCTCTGTTTCCCATGGGGCCAGTCATTTTAAAGTATTTTGTCAGACCTCCCAACTCAAAATCAGAACAAACTGCGCAAAAATTATTTGATTCAGGCTGGCACACAAATTTGCTGGGGTTTCAAGGAGCATGACCTGATTGCATTTGAGTCAAATGTTCAAGTTGTCGTTTCCCTAGGGAGTTAGTGAGTTTTCACCCATGACATGCGACATGTTCTCCTCCAATAAAAAAACGTATTTGAGTTGGAAGGTATAACAAAACTGTTTACGGCACATCAGGGCTTAAAAGGGTTCTATCACCGTATGTTGCTTGATGATAAAGCCATGGTATCTTTAAAAGCAAACGTGCTTTCCGTGCATTGATCGAAGTCTTCTCCAGATGGAAGATGACTTCCTTCAAGGGACGGAAAGCCCAGTTGGACGTGAACTCTCAAAAGCAAATGTCCAATAATTGGTGAGCTTGTAGAAATCATTCTCTTGACATTGCAGGTTACACATAGCACAAATGGTGGCACAAATAAGTGTTGTTGTTGTTGTTGTTGTTGTTGTTGTTTGTTGAAGTAGCAATGCCGTGTGCAGTGTCAAAAACACTGTTGTTGCTTTATGCGCTCATACGTGTAAAGGTAAAATAATTTAACCCTTCATCCCCATATGTTATTAATTGATTCTTAATGAATAGCTTCTAAAATATTCAATGCAACTTTCTGCAAGAGTTTGAAAATAATTGGGAAAAGTATTTAGAGCCACTTTAAGTTTAAGTGGCCTCTCTCACAGATTTGTTGTACGTGTATATGTAGCCGTGCATTACTCTCCTCAACAGGGGTGTTTGGTAAATTTGTAGGGGGTCCTTTAAAATCAACTGACCCCCTTTTCCTCTGCCATCAGATTTTTCAAACGTCACTTCATTAGCTTTAATTGCATTTGAACAGTCCTATATCAAACTAAAGGTTGTTTTTGTTGAATATTCTATCAGGTCCAAGTCCTGCAAAGATCATAGCAAACTCAAGTCGTGACATTTGGGCGAACGGTGACAAAGACATTACGCTTGATTGCGATACCATTGGATTTCCTCCACCTGTTATAACATGGAAGAAAGACAACCAAGTGATAAAGAAGTGCTTCGAAAACAAACCATGTGCAAAAACTGAACGATATGTTCTCGCTGGGAATAGTTTGAAAATGAAAATAGTGAAGCCGCGCTATCCTGATGATGATGCAGTCTTCAGCTGTGAAGCTAAAAATGATTTTGGAAACGATGCAAGAGAATTCGTTGTTGTTATACCAAGTGAGTTTGTATTCTGACACGAGAAAGTGAATAAGTGAGGAAGGCTTTATTTATTGAAGGAGGCGTTTGACAGAACATGTAGTTGAGCTGATGACCTCTGTGGGCCTCAATATACCGTCGTGTATAGAGGATATTATATGGCCGTGTGGTGATGTGAAACTTCTTTTCGAGCGTTGAAAAATGGGGGGACCTGGGAAATTTCTGGGCCGTTTGGGCTTAAGTTGTGACAGGAAGGAAACCACAGTGTCCCTGACTCTTGCTGTCTGGAAGTAGTTTAGTGCACAAGGAGGCTAGCCCTACTGGTCCCCCTGCCCAGATAATGTATATCTTATTAACCAAGCGCGAGGGCCATACTGGGAGAATATCGACTCAAACAAAACAGAAGGGAAAAAGGACTGGAAGAAAACGAAAAGGAAACTTCATGTGGAAGCAAGTGCTTTCAAAAATGTTACAAGCCGTAAAACTACCAGAAAATCTTCAAGAGCAGTCGACAATTGGAGAATATTGGATCGGTAACAGAACAATCTGATTGGATGATTTTAGTTATTGGTCCTCTGTTCTAACTTAAGTGGTGTAATTAAGTGGACTTCATAGTTTTACAGAGAGGCTATCTAACTTCCAAGTGATGAAATTTAGACCACAGTATGTGTTAATAGTTTCTAAATTTATTTCCAGCTCCTCCTGTCCTGGACAAATCATATGCAAAGACCTACTTCTGGGATCAACAGCAGACCAAGAATGTTCAGATCCCTTGTGTTCTTGCTGAAGGCAGCCCAACACCTTCTTTTTCATGGCATTATAAATTTTGCTGGGGTCACTCGGAAGATCAATGTTCCGACACTTGGCAATCCATTCAAGTTATTTCTCAAGTTCAGGTTAAAGATGAAAATACAAAGAGTAAGTTGTTGATACCTCCTCAAGATATGATGGTGCTGATGAAGTTCAGGTGTACTGTGAAAAACGTGGAAGGGAGCGATGAAATGATTGCCAAGCTCTATAAAACTAATCGCAAAAGATAACTTGTCTGCTTTCGTTTGTTGATACCCATATTTTACTGTACACGTAAATGTTTATGATGCTGTATATTTTTACCAGAATTTGTGTTTGTGCCAATAGCAAGCAAGGAAACATCGTGATCTAATCGTAAAATGACAAATATCTGGAAATGTTAGATTATCAGCTCGAGATTTCTACCGCGTGATAGCTGACGAGGGCGTAGCCCGAGTCAGTTATCACGCGTAGAAATCGAGAGCGAATAATCTAATTGTTTTCGTATAAATTTACTAGTCGTTCAAACTTAACCTAAATCCTCTTCACAGACTCTTCGAAAACGCCAAGAAGCGGCCGTCATTTTGTTAGCAAGGGCCCACTGCTACGCTACTCACAATCTATCACAGAATAGATAGTGAGAGCATAGCCAATCAGAGAACGGCATTTGTGATAGAATGCTAGTAGATTTATACTAACAAATCTTAGATACCTTTTGTCAACTGAAACCGCTAGCCGGCAGCTTAGTAACTTTGTAGTACTTTGTTACTGCATTTACAGGTGTACAGCGGCTGTATGCTAAGGTAACTTCCTGATTAGGAAACATTGCCTAATTTGGAGTTAAACATGACATCGAGTTTAACAGTCACGTGATCTTTCGCACCCGTAACTGTCAATCAGAACTCACTTTGATTAGTAAACATGTTTCGCAATGCGTTCAGTTTGTTTAAATGCAATATCACTTACGTCAGGCATGGTTATGCACGATTTCATTCAATCCTCAGCAATAACCAACTCCTCTCGATCGCCAAAGTTCGCCTAATAGACTGACAAACCTCAAATGTTTTATCACGAATCATACGTATGAATTTGATACCCAGTTAGGTATATGATAACACTGAACCCCTAACGTCCCCCTCCGTGTAAATATTCTTGATTAACGTTCTAGATTCTCCTTTGGAGAAGTTATTCACGTTGTACACCTCACTCACCTAGACCTAGACGTTGTACACCTCACTTAGACTTAAATTTGTCACGTTTCTGTAGAGAGAAGTTAGAAGTTGGTAACACTTGGGTTAATTATGCCTGTTTTGCTAGTCACGGGATAGAAGATCGCGTGACAAACAGGAAGAAACAGAGAACAATCCACCACGATAACTTTTGGTTATTTTTTTATTGACCGCACATTTTATTTCATGCTTTAGACTCAATATATTCCTTGTCGTGAGTTGTATTTCATTATTACTGTTACGATTGATTATTACGATTCATTATTACTGTTACGATTGTAAGTTTAACTTTATTAGAAATAAATTTTCCTTTTAAGTAAGGGGTAGTATCCCCGTTGATTATAACTTTTATTATCGTATGTTAAAGTGGTTTTCACCTAAGTGTCAAAAGCGATTTGCATTTACTTTTGTTTTGCAGTACTAGGATTCACGATTGGCTTAAAAATCTCGCGCCACTCCCCAGTTTGCCATCCAATCAACAGTAAATCCAAAACCAATCGTGATTCGCTCGTACGCGTTTTTCCCGCCCTTTCTGTCGGCCACGTGAACTTGCTTTGCGTTTTCATTGGTTCATTGAGTCGTCTGTGCCCTTTGTGATTGGTCAGATTGATTAATTAAGTTTTTACGACACTCGGCTGAAGACCGCTCTATCTTGTTCTGTTGAACAAATAACTGAATAAAGTATGCTACATAAAGCTGTTTGTTGTTTCTGTAACGTGAGATATCACTTAATAAAGAATGTATCTACTCAAATATCTCGTTCTGAGTCTTATAGGAGCCTTCATCTATTGTAATTATCTTTTTCGTGTTATCAAGGCCATAGTTAATGGAGGGGAATGGTTATGGAGCCCGGCAAACATCAAAGGAGCAAGCAAAGATGCCAAGATTTATGTTGGAAGGTCCACGACCGTGCACAATCTTTTGTTTTGCGTCATACACTATGCATGAGTTACGTAATCAAAACATTTCTATTGGTTAGTTCCGCAGTCAGTAGTAAACAACAACAAACATAGAACGTCCTGCCAGACGCTCTCTTTGATTGCATGGATTTTGTAAAACGTTAGAAAACCACTCAAATGGTTTTAAAATAGTTGAAACCAATCAAGACAAAGATGACTAAGTAAAGGTTGCTTCAAAAAAGGTCACAAATTCAAAATTTGAAAAACATGCCTGTCAAAACATGGCTGCCATAGAAACATCAAGATCCTTTGCCAATGACATGTCACGCCAAATTGTTCTCAGATAATGTTTGGAAAAAAAATTGGAGTTCACTGAGTCGAGAAGAAGCTCAAGAAACCATACGAACTCAAGAAGAGTTGTCCTGCGCTCCTCGAACAAATTTAACACTTCTTTTGTGCCCTCCAAACCTACAGTGCGACTGCTCCAACCAAGGCCACCTGACAAAATTTTCCACAAATTTATCGAATAAAAATCGGGAGGTTAGCAATAGTTTTTCAATAACCTATCCATTTAATCAAGCTGTTTATTACAAAGGCAACAGATTTTGTGGTCATTTCGGATATATTTGTTGGAAAACTGTTGTTAACCGCCGAGATTTTTATTTGTTACATTCGTAGTAAATTTTGTCGGGTGGCCTTGGTTAAGGTAGTTGCACTTTAATTCCCGCGTGAATCATATTCCAAGATGCACGCTAAAGCACGTCTATTGTTATTTTGTTACCGCGTGGCCTGGTAGCAGGATATTAATTAGGTTTAATTAGGTTCGCGTGACAAGGCTCTTTCTCGAGGGTTGTCCATGAGGGAACTAGTTGTGTGACGACTCACGTGACATGTCAGTTGGCATTCAGCGGAAAATAACTAATATTTGACGAATTGGTGGCCCTTTGTAGCAAGATCACCCAGCAAAATGCGTTTAGGATGCAGGTCAATTATGTCCATCATCTCACTCTTGGAATGACCGTTCCAGTTTTCGCAGAAAAAATATTATACGGTCAAAGGTCATTTTTTCAAGAAAATTCAACTGTTGATCATTGATATTTTCAATTATATTTTTGAAATCAAAGAAGATCATTCCTAACGTAGCAAGGTGGATAATTTAAATTTGCATCGAAAACGCTCGTTTATTGAACAAAAACTCGCCACCAATTCGCCGATGTACTAAATTTTAACAAAATGATCACGTGACACGTCACATGATGAGACCGATTCAAAATAATAAGTTAAGGTAAGAGAGGACACAGAGTTGTATAATCAGGGAAAATTTCAACTTGGTTAAACAAATATAACCAGAGATATAGCTGCCTAGCCATAATTCCCCCTCAGATCCCCTCACATTCCTGATCCAGGCGTGAAACTGCTAGGAAAATTAACAAAAAAGAACCAGCTAAACTACAAACATTATTGTAAGTTGACTCGCAATCAATCAGCGATTTTGTTTTCCTCGGTCGCTTTTCGCGCTGCATACAATATGACAGTGCAAATGGTATTTTTCTTATCTTACAAAGAAAATTGTACCATGAAATGACGCAGGCACTTACGCCCCGTTCACACTACGCTAGAGGAATTTGATAGCGGGGGTTTCACTCTGAAAACGCATCGAATGTTTTTCGTCCATATTACACTGAAGGAATTACGAAACGCAACAATCAGCGGTCATTTTGAATTTGCGTTTGAGGAAAACTCGGTCAGGGAAATCACACGATTATGGTGACGCCATTGTTTTCGAAAGTCTTCGTTTTGAAAATGTTTTCTGTCCACACGAAAACGAAAAACTGGCGTCTTCAAATTTTTCCGGTTTGAAGAGCGTTTTCGAAAAGCGTCGTTTTGTTGACGGGTTAGTGTGGACGTTATAGGCCTAACCGTAGAAATTAAGCTGCTTTTTCAAATTCTTCGGCGGCGCAGTGTGGACGCTGCCTTATATCCTCAATCATAACACTCTTAATGGTGGTGTTACATTTACTTATGTTTATACTCGATGTTTGAACTTTATTAACCGTTAATAAGCGTTAAGGAACGTTCGATTTACAAATTTCTTGGTTTACCTCCGCAGTTTGACGTCCTAAGTCGGTTCTCTCCATCTCTAAGTCGTTTCACGGTGGCCTTGCTGAACATGCTTTATCACGTAAAAGTTATTCAAGTCTACGATCATTTTAAAAAAATGTTTCCTTCGTTTGAATTTGGATTTCTGTTTAATAGAGCTATAAAATAATTGAGTACGAGACAACGTGCGTCCATAAGTCGTTTAATATTATCTTCGCAACATACTTTATTATAATTCCGAGTGACAGTAGCCTCTTCCAGGCGTTCAGTTAGTTGGGGCGCAGCTCGCAAATCGATGAGCGAAAAAACAGGGAGAAGCGCGGCGCAGGAAAGTTCCTCGCACCAGGCTCCTCTCTCCTTTTCATCACTGCCGCTTTTCGCGCTGCGCCTCAACTAACTGAACGCCTAGAAGAGGCTAGAGTGACAGAAAAAGTGACCGTTTCCTATAATTGGTTCTTCCATATCTAAAGACAGACTTCGGATACATGTTTACGCAGTAATTGGGTTCTAAATCAAAAATCTCTGAATAAACAACTCCGGTGGTAATTATTCAAATGAAGGTCTTTCACGCGATCACGGCTTGGGAGGGGAAAAGTTTGTAGTCCGCGCGCCGGATTTTGGTTATTCCAGTAACCAACGATTGAAAGCGAGGCTGCAAAGCGGTTTTACTTCCGATTGAAGTTTAGAGTCCGCTTGAAGTTTAGAGTCACCTAACTGGAAAAAAAAAAAATTAAGTATATTTATTTATGTATACTGAAAAAAATTTATAATATTTACTGTATAGTGTTTAGAACTAATATATAACCCAAACAACCCTAGTGTGTGTGTATGGATTTATAAAAAAGGTTTAAAGAGATTTCACTCAGGTTTAGGTTTATTTTTTTCTAAACTAAAGTAGATGAGATAAAAATTTTAAGAATGTCAGTCTTTTTTTCCTCCACTCTCTCTTAATGTTCTTTTTTTTTTTTTAGTGTTCTTCTCTATCTTCTCTACCTCTTGGAGTTCTTTAGGACTTTACGTAATACAAAATCCAAGTGTGTAGCTCACTTAGCGCTAAAGATGGCATTTGTCTTTAACCACCTTTTCAGCAATCGAGTCCTGTATACATGCATGGATAATATGAAAGACGCGAACGTCAACTCTTAGCAAGAGTTGATGATGGGTGAATAATTTTTAGCTGGTTCCGCAAATAAACCGTACGCGCGGTCAGTTAAAACAACGTAATGACCTCTGGCTAACCCGATAATGTTGGTAGCATTTGTCGTGAAGAGCTCGGACTGTGTTTTGACTGGAGGGTAATAATCGGGAACTCTAAAATTCATCTACGGTAGTTTACCGAAAATAATGGTACTCCGAGTTTCTCCACGGCGAAATCTGGACATAACAAAATTATTGTCTTCTTCTTCCAAATGCGACGACCCAACGCGCCTAGTGGTGTACCTGAAAAAAGGACATCTGAAAAAGTTGCATAACAGAAGGCTAAAGCTTTTCAACGCCTGACGGTAATTTGTGCTGAACAGGAAGAGAATGATAGGATTGATTGCCGTGCTGAGAGATGGAAAAAGATAAAAAAATAAAGCTACCATAACCATGCATTTATCTCGAACAAATAACGCTGGATGGAACATTTTGAGAGCCAGATAAATACATAGTGGAGTCCAGCAGATGAAGAAGGCAACGACTATGGATATCAAGATTTTCGTGATCTTTTGGTTCTGTTGTTGTCTCTTGTTGACTAGATGGTCTTGTGTTTTATCTTCAGTGTTGGGGCGATTTCTGACAGTCTTCACAATGCGAGTATAAAGGATGGTCATGGCAAAAAGTGGAGCGCAGTAAAACACTACAAATCCGGTGAAGTTGAAGATGGCGTGTACCAGTTTATCCCACACAATCCTACAGAAGGTTTGATCGTCCACTTTAACAACTTTCGTGTAAAGGAAGTAAGGAAATCCACAAGCAACTGGGATAATCCACGTCAGTACTAATAGCGAAACGCGAATTCTTCCTCGCGCAAGCACCGTTATCTTCAAAGGAAACACAATGGCGACGTACCTATCCACAGCAATCAGGATCAAACTCAGGACCGAAACAACTTGTGATATTCCTCTGAAATACATTCCTAGTTTACACACAAAGGTAGCCACACGCCCGGTGATGAAGACTCTTGTCGTCAGCATCCCTTCAGCTGCGTACAGTGGCCAGTTGAAACATGCGCAAAGGAGATCTGACACCGTCATGTTGACGATGTAGTAGTTTGTGCTCGTTCGAAGGTTCTGGGTATTTACAAAGCATGCCATTACAAGAAGGTTTCCAATGAATGCTGCCAGACTAACCGTGGATAGTAGTACTGTAAACAGCGTGGAAATCTTGACGGAGCAAGGTGGTTCAGGGCTGTAGACACCCGGCGGTTGAACCGTAGAATTGTTCATAATGCCCACACTTGAAGTTGAAACGGGTACTGTTGTTTGATATGAGCTAAAAGGTCCGGCTCAGCGTAAACGTGATAACCCAAGTGAAAGACGCTTTGTAATAGAGGAGAAGAAAAGATAACAAGTGGTTAATTAATAAGATGAATTGTTTTACATTACCGTAAGTCCCGGAGGGTACTTCCCAAAGTTTTTGGTGGGGGTGTGTGGCCCGAATGTTAAGACCTGTATCCTATTTCAGGCCAAAATGTGTGATTTTTTATGCCCCATTTCAGACCTGAGCGAAAAATCGATAACCGATTTTACACCCCTAAAATTAATATGCGGCTCTAATGTTCGTCCGCAGCTCATCAGAAATGGCTCACATTTGCGTCAACATTTGAGAAGGTCTACAAATTTGTCAATGTCAATGTCGTTTTGACAATTTGTCAAAATACCCAATGTCAAGCTAATGTGAAAAACCCTATTCCGGACGAAAATGGTCAAAATCTAATGAGTCCAAAACCGCTCATTAAACCAAAGCCTTCAAGGCCGCACATACCTATATATCCCATATAAGGGAGTATCCAGTCCCCCCCCCCCCCCCCCCCCCCCCCCCCACACGCAACATATCGGCAATGACACACGCACCCGCGCCCGCC
>Ga0126339_10002986_pt1 | contig 12226 bp, 7 predicted proteins | sample OrbTmetagenome_2_FD_92532 | JGI IMG/M metagenome (GOLD analysis project Ga0126339, IMG submission 92532) | Coral microbial communities from Petempiche,Puerto Morelos, Mexico - Orbicella T R C metagenome | ecosystem: Host-associated > Invertebrates > Cnidaria > Coral | place: Petempiche,Puerto... | reverse complement strand
TTGGATCATAGATAGATCTTCAGCCTAGGTTGGTATGCTAATGAGTTCATCCAAATTATTTCTTTTTTCGAACGAAGCTCATTAAATTCAGGCGTGAGACTGTTATTGGAATTGTACTGTGTTATAGTCATCAAGCATATTGCCTTCTTTACTATTTGTGCGAAATTATCAATGGCACTCACATTTACCAGTTTGCCTTTGAAGTTTTACACTTCTGTTTCCGGATGTGGTTGTGGTATCGGATTTGAACAAAAATTTTGGTGGATAGACGGATTTGGCGAAAAAAAGGCACCGATCGGCGGATTTGCATACCCCTATTAACCCCCCTCCTTAAATCTGTCAATCTTCTCTTTTGCTGGATTCCTCCGTCCATTCTGCCTCGTATTGACGCTACAACTAATAAACTTTGTTTTGATAAATGTTTCAAAAATGAGTAAAACTTGCTGGCTGAGAAAATATTAAAGAAGCCGCTTTCTTGAATACGCAGCCTGGCTTTGCATACGGGTGGTCCGCCTAAAATTTGAATTGATCAATCAGGATTCGTCAGCAGAAAACTGTACTGTTCTGATGTCAAATGCATGTTGACAGGAAAGCGACTGACAGAAGAAGGCCAACTGTTTTCACTGGAAATGGCATTAAATATTCACGAAAAGCGATTTACAATTCCAAAAAACCGTATCAGATTGTAAAAAAGTGAAAAATATGAAACATTTTAGAAACTCTTATTCTTCGGCCATTTCAGCTTGAGCATAAATAAAAAACAAACTGCGGTTACAAACATAACAAAACAAGCCATGTTGTAAAAACCTTGATTTGAGAACTTAACGTTTCGCACGCTTCTACATACATCGTCAGAAGTATAAAACGGTTAGCTGCATTACAATAAATTTAAACGAGAAGACTAGTATCTAATAAGGAAAACCGGTACCTAGCATATCAAGGCTGTTACAACATGCGTTATTTTGTTATGTTTGTGACCACAGTTTGTTTTTGATTTTTACTCAAGATGAAACATTTTGTCTCCAAGCTTCCAATTTGGCGCCAAAAATGGGTCTCCCGCGTTCGGCAACTCGCTCTTCGATCGCTGTCGTATGAAAGGATAATAGTTGTGTTATTTTGAACAAAATATGCTGTTACACGTCAAATTAAACCCAGAATTCTCAACTTAAGTATTAGAAGAAACCAAAGCAGCTTCAGCATTGTGTTTATTTGTTAGCGGCGAAGAAAAAGACTATTATCCTTTGTTTCGGAAGGACAGCTTGGTTTTGCCGGACTGCCACAGGTACTGCGGGCTCAACCATCGTATACAAGGGGCAGCCGATAACGACTACTCTACGGAAATGGTCGAAACCTGTACATCTAATTTGAATCTTAAAGAAAAACCGACTGAGTAGTGTTTTTTTTTCAAGCCTCGTTTCCAGAGTACCAGAGCCCGCGCTCCCACTGGATAAGATAACGAGTTCTCGATCTCTGGCAAGTAAAGAGAATTGAACATGACGCGACAAAATTATTGAAATAACATTTGTTTAAGTAATTTCCCCCAACACTATTTGCTTCGAATAGTTTTTGCGAATGTTGCAGGTGCTTCAAAATTGGAGAAAAGTTTGAAATGAATATGTTTAATATCGAGCCATTCGTCGCGTGATATTTTGACAAAATCCTCGCGAAATCGCTGCCATTGCACTTCTTCGAAAATAAAAAATATAGAAAGACAAAGACACGAGCGATGATACCAGTTTTCGCTCTGCAGGGTTAGTTTCAATGATATTGCGTGCTTAGTAGGTTTTCGTGAGTGTTGCAGGTGCTGTAATCCTTGATGCATATGAAAATATGAAAATATTATATAATTTCTTGTCAACCGAAAATGGCATTGTCAGGAACTTTTCGAGAACGTTACTTCGGCATAATATTGTCCCATTCACCCCCTTGTTCTCATAATTTCTTGGTCGATCTTTTAAAATAAAACGAAGACAACAAAGAACATTCAGTCCCTGAATCCTCCAGTTGCAATATGTAAACTGACAAAGCGCCCATTGGGAAGATGAAGTTTCTTCGAGCTGCCCTTTTTAACCCAAAGGTATCAATTTCAGAGGTCTCGAACGCAGGAAAAAAAAAACAAATTTCATTTTATATTTTTCCTTTTTACCTTTACAGTTTACAAGTAAGCTTCCACTGCGGAAGGAAATAATTATTCCACATCAGCTTCAATTATTTAACTTTTCCGTCTTGATATATGAAGGACTATAATTCAAATGACACATTATGCATAACTATTAATCATTATTGATTTGAAGTCTATTTTAAAATCTTAGCCCTGCCCACGTGTTTCTCACATCATGTAGTTAGGGCACGACAGCGAAACCAAAGCGGCGACTAAACGACCCTGAACATTTCAAAGTTTATAAAAATGTTCCTCATCTTCTTTCGTCGAGAACTTTAATTTTCTGTTGAGGGTTTCTGACTCTAAGGTAAGGTTAAATTAAGAGCTGGCTTTAGTCCCTTACTCAAGGTAGCCTCTTAATAGGCTCCGATTGGGTTATAGAGCGAAGGTAAAAAAAAAAAGAGCCGGGTTTCACTCGCAGAATTTTTTCGCGTCCTCTGTTGGTGCCTGTTGACAGGCTATCCTCAAGGCAGGGCGATCGCAAAGCGTGAGGCGTCGGAAAAGGCTTCATGTGGATCCTAAATTTCTTCGTGACTTAAATGATGTAACTTACCGCTTCTGAACTTTGCAAGTCTTGCAATGGAAATGTGAAATTGAAATTGAAATTGAGATGTGATATATTTTCGCTCAACAAAACGATTTTCTCATTGTTCGGACAACCCGATCCCTAAGCTCCATTCTGTTGTAAATTTATCATACAGGATAAAAAGGCACGCTATTTCCTCTAGTTACGATTTTCTGAAAACAGAGGCTTGTCTAAAATCTAGGTAAGATCTGATTCCTAACCATACACTCACTTGGGTTAAAACTAGCGCAATCTATTAATATGTGTTTCTCTCTATTTTACTTGCTTGAGTAAAGATTACGTGAAGAGAATAAATTTATTTACAGCAAATTGCAAATTGATAGGGTGTTCGTCATTAATCTAGGGCGGGGAGATTTGATAACTCATGACTATCGTTCGGGGATAAGCAAATTAATGTGCGATAACGATTTCTTTTTCCAGACTGACGGAGGTGATTATTTTTACACAGAAGGGTCTAAGTCGACTGCAGTCAACAATTATTTGCTTTCATTTCCTCGTGATCACGAAATCGCGATCTCTGAGGCTCCGTTCACACTACGCCGGAGAAATTTGAAAACGGCGTTTTCACTCTGAAAACGCATCAAACGTTTTCCGTCCACACTACGCCGGAGAAATTACAAAACGCAACAATCACCGGTCATTTTGGATTTTTGTTTGAGGAAAACTCTGGTAGGGGAATCACATGATTACAGTGATGTCATCGTTTTTGAAAAGCTTCGTTTTCCAGATGTTTTCCGTCTACATAAAACGAAAAGCCGGCGTTTTAAAATTCCTCCGGCTTGAAGAGCGTTCTCGAAAAGCTCTGTTTTCGTGACGGATTAGTGTGGACTGTAGGCTTAACCGTAGAAATAAAGCTGCGTTTTTAAATTTCTTCGGTGTAGTGTGGACGGGCCCTGAGCTTCTCATAAAGATAATAGAGTTCCGTCGATTCTCTCCGGTTTAAATACCAGGCGAGGTTACTGAGCAATACAACTTACCACTTGAGAGAGAAAGTTGGTATATCCTTGCTTAGAGGAACACATTGTGCATTTTTAGGGCTTCTCGGTCCCTTAACGCTGCTGTGTTGCGTTGATGCATACGGCATAATCGAGTGGAATTTTTGCACGGAAGTTTTAAATTTATGAAAATGTTGGAACCGCTTTAGTGCGCGTTTTTGATAAGGTTGCGAGTGTTTGTTTAGTTAAGACAAATTTGGGGCGAAATTTTAAAAGAGATTATATTCTGGCGAAAATTTTTAACATTAAACTTCCTCGCAGAGTTTGCTATGCTGTTAATTATGTATTCTTACGCTACCTGCAAGTTTGCGAACTTCCGAAACCAGTAAAATTTGACTTCAAGACCAACTTAAATCTATTAATGGAAAGTTGTTTGCAACTAAGCGTCGTAACAGGAAGCATTTTAATGTTTTGCAGCTGATTTAATGTGTGTTCTGTAAATAGCTGCTGTTGCGTGTCTTGTTTCATGACGCCAGAAGTCTACAGGAAAACTACATGATAATAAAAATTTGTGCTTTTTAGGCTAATGGCGATGAAACCCTTTTTAAAACTTATTGAAAGAAATTGTATCGTCGCGGTTTCACTCCCGGCCGATATCAAAGTTCTTACACCAAATGTAGTGACGCTTCTCTAAAATCTCTGGTCTTTGTTTTTTTTCTTTCTTTTTTTAAAAATACCTTCTATGCATTTTAACATGTAATGATTTGTTCAGTAATTACGGATTATTTACACGACAGTACTTGCGATAAAAGTGGTACGATTGTCAAAAAAAAAAAAATGATCCAGTACGGATACATTTCGTTGGGTAACTGAGCCATATTCACCCGTGCTTTGACTCCTTTTCTATTCTGTCGTGTAAATGGACCTTAAGTGCCTTCTTATTGAAGCCTTACTTTAGTGCCTTCTTATCGTACCACGCTAACGACCGGCAAAATCCTCTTCTAACAAATCAATAATGACCTAATTTACAATTATCTTGTGGTGAACTTGCTATATTTGCCTTCTCGTTGTGAGGATAATTTTAGAAATTATCTAAAAACTCGTGAATTAAACGAAGATGATTTATCGCGACAGCATGATCAGAGCGCATTAGAGCTCCTATTAAAGCATCTACATAACAATAGAGTTAGTTTAGTAGCTTTAGTTTATTTTAAACAGCTTTTTCCTGGGCAGGCTTCCTCTTTATGTCTAGTAACCCTGCTATATTAATTTCTTTTTGCTGCTGCAAAATTTGTCTACCTCGCTAGAATTGTAAAGTACAGCATTAGCCATAGGTACAAGTGTCGCTCAAGTAGGGGGCTGTTGTGTTAAGAGCCATGTGCATAGACCTAAATTTGAATATCGTTTTTTTATTCGTTTTCCTTCGAGTTATCTTTTCCTCTCTAACCACAATTTTTCAGCGTAGAATCTTTTGATACAATCCGAAAATATATAAAACCCGGGAAATGGCCTATATAACCGTAAGGTTTGAGCAGAGCCAAAATTTGCTGCAAAATTTGAAACTCACGATAGACTTATATGAAAGCCGTTTTCGCGTGCTTTATTTATCATCGCGAGAAATATAGTGTATGACTTCATCACGAGTTTCGCACACAAAGCCTTAAAGAAGGCTCAATGCATATTTTATTAGGAGAAAAAGAGCTTTAAACCTTGGAGGTTTTCGTATTGATCCTTAAGAGTGCCGCCGAATATTTCTATTCAATTAAACAGCCAACGTCACTGTAAAAACGTCATTTCCATTTTTCCACCACGTATTTTAAAACACATTCTGAACTTGATAGCTTTGTAGTAAAACCGCCTGGCAGCCAAACTCAAGACTCACAGAGGCTATTTGTTCAGCCTACCCTTTTTAAATAACAATTATTTCATTTCAAAAACGCAGAACAAAATTCGTCGCATGCTATTTGCCTACTTTTTTCCGAATTTATTTATGCCAAGTAGGGCTAGAAAATAATCATTTCGCTTTTTTACTGGGTTGAATAGAGCTAGATTTTGTAAGAAACTAACCCAAAAAAAACTGAATGAAATTCAGCCATGTTAGCTTTCCGCCACTTAATCTTTCTTAATGTTACTTAACATTCAAGGAAAGGTGTAGGCCGGCAGATATCTTCAGCAAATAAAATCATTAAATTCTGTCGAATTTGACCACCTTGGATCACACCTTTTCTGACAAAATTATTTTCCCGTGAGCCGAAATCTATGGTACGCGCCTTGTGCCTAGCATTGTTGAATTTCTTTCAATTAAGTACGAGGTTGCAAAATTTATTTTTTTCTGGCAAAGGTTTGCACCTTTTATGTCACTTTTAGTTGAACACTAATGCAAACTGTGAGATTGAAGTTTTGGTGTGGTCGCCAAGAAAACGAAAACAACTGTCACTTTGAAATCTAAATAACAACTGGAATGATTAATATATTGGCCATTTTCGAACGGGTGAACGAGATAAAAAAGAAAGTTATTAATGCCTTTTGACAGCGGAGAGGCTGAAACTAATTTGTCCTTATACAAAGCGAGAAAGGAAATTTAATCTCAGCAATGATTATCTGTTGCCCATGTCTGAATAGTGTAAATTTACGAGAAAGATGCCGTGTCGATTCTTCCTGACAAATCGATGTTGGCTTTGAAAGGAATTGACATCCGCCCAATATCTCCTTATTGTACTTTTAGCCAATGAGATAAAGGCAATGCAGGTAACACGGACAGACCACTTTCTATATCACTAGGTGGTCAAACAAATCTTGGTCAAACTTCATACACTGTACACGGTTGTCTTGGTATCCAAAGCGTTCTCGAGAAGAATTAAATTGTAATCTTGAACCACACAATATTAGTGCTTAGGTTTTGAATTAGTGTTGAGCAGGAAAGGGCGAAGCAATTCTCTTTAGGTTAGTTTTGAACCTACGTAATATACATATTTAACTCGGGAAAACAGTTCAACCGATGAAGGCCAAAATGGTTTTCGAAAAATTTTTATGCGACGGGAAAAGAACATTTGAGCTTATGTCCTTATATTTCTGGTTTTAGAACTCGACCGTGGCAGATGGCTGCACAAATCGCTCAGTTGGAGAAGTTACTTCGACCTTGCCAACACATCTATGCCCAGTTTAACTTTACAGCATTGCAAGGGCTAGATGTGAATGAGACTAGATCCGTATTACCTTTGCTATTTGGAAATTACTCGCTTTGTGTGAAATACTTGGAAGGAAAGGCAACCTATCCGTCACCCGAGTGGACAACAGAGGCAACAGTTGTACCGTCTTACAAGCGCCCAATCCTTTTAACATACTTTGTGCTCATCGTAGTGTTAGGATTGGCCATTAATCTGTGCGTGATCGGTACAATATGTCGCGTCCGAAGACTATGGACCATCACGAACGCCTTCGTCTTGAGTCTGGCAATGGCCGACTTCTTCATGGCAAGCGTCTTGGTCCCGATTTACATCTGGTCCCTGTACCACCCTGGCCAGGACACGGTCAAAGACACGTTATTCCCTTTACTAGGCGTCGCGTCGCTCCTAAACCTTGCCGCGGTGACGCTGGAGCGTTTTCTATCGATTTCGTTCCCACTGACCTATGACGCGTACCTGACCCGTTTTCGCGCCACAATCATCATAACCTCTTTATGGCTCGTATCAGTGTTCCAAGCACTACTGCAGTTTGCATTTAAGAACAAATCTCGTCGAATTCAAACCCTGTACGAGGATCTGCGATTCGCCTTCGCATTTGGTCTGCCGTGTTTGTGTATCCTGATTGTGAACATTAACATTTACTACGTGGCGAGAAAACACGCGAGGCAGATCAACGCTTCGAATCCGCAGGGTCAAAGTGGAAGCTCGAGCCGTGCTTTCCTAAAGAAGCTGAAGACGGTGAAAATCATCGCTCTTCTTGTGGGTACATTTGTGGTAACTTGGCTTCCGTATTTTAGCCTGTCCATCTATGAGCACCATACTGCCTACGGGGAAACAACAGCAAGTTTCGACGTGGCCTTGAAAGTAGCTGAAGCGTTAGCGTGTGGAACCGCCCTGTTCAACCCACTGCTGTACGGATTGCTTCGAAAGGACGTGCGAGAGGCCATGGTGAAAGGACTGAAGTGCCAGAATGTGAATCAAACTGAACTAGAAAGTATTTCATACAGCTTTCGAACAGATCCGAACAAAATAGGGCCGAGTAAATGAAAACGCATCTGTTAAGACACTTGCCTCCTCGGCCCGACTGAAACTTCTAAGGGATTGTGTTGTTGGAATAAGAAAACAAAAAACACAGCGCTTCAAAATTCCCATGATTTATCGATCAGGATCCATTTATTGAATCTTTTGGAATTCTGTAACCGAGCATTAAATCTTAAACTTATCGTTTATAGTGTGAGTCGAAATGTTTCCTTTTAGACGAAACTTTTCTGGAATTAATAGATTTAGACAAATGTAGACTGAACTAATATGAACTATGGTGCAAAATAATGAGTTTTGCGAAGTTAGTTTTTAAATGGAGTTAATCAGATTGTAAATTAACCAACGAAAAACCAAAGGTAGAAGTTTTCATCCTAAGGGTAAATGCAGCGTTAGCAGGTCATGTCTCTAGTAAACGGCTCTTTTGTCAAGTAAGTTGAACTGCATGTAACAAAAACTCTCGTTAAGGTAGAAAAGTCATATTTATTGCTCAAAGAAAATTTCGGCCTCTTGTGAATGGGTAATATAATGAGGAGAGGGGTTATTCTTTTATGTACAGTTTGAACAAAAAGACTTGCCTATTAACACGTACGATTGCAGTCTTTTTGTATGTTTATGTATTAGAGGAAATTAAAGAACATGTGCGTTCTAATGTGTTCAAAACTAATGTAATATATTCTTTGTGTGCCGATGTTTGCAAACACGATTTCAATATCCAGAACGTTTTATTTGAAGCATACATCCCTCCTTTAGGCATTATTGTAAATGACAAAATCAGAAGATGAAGGCAAAATGACTTTATTCATTAGGGATGGATTGAAAACTATGTAAATAAGTGGTTGTGTAATACAATAACGTTTCTCGTTCATCTGTTAAGCGAGTTCTTTACACAAGTGTCACTGGCCTTTATTTAAAGCCAGTGTATTGTCTCAAAATTGTCATTTAAGAAATACAATCTATAACTTTTAATTTCGACTTGTATTCACTGTTTACAACAAGACGCAATTTGATGAGGAGTAATTACTTTCAGTGCAGACGCAAAATTATTCAAAAGATTATTTAGCTAGTCAGACTAATCAATATTTGCCTTGAGGATCCGAAATCATTATGGAACCTATAAAAAGTCAGTTTAAGCCGACAAAGTTAACAAACATTAAGGAAAAAATGTTTTTAACTGTGCAGTGAAAATGATTATAACGAAATTGAATTGTATATAATGAGAGAATATTTGAGAATGGCAGATCTAAATCTAAACAGCAGATCCGGTAAAAGGTGAACGAGATTACTGCCTGAAAAGGAAAACTAACTGACCAAAATTTTGCACCCATGCCCGGCCTGTAAACCTAGATTTTGGATCTTGTGAAACTTGTGTTAGCTTAAAAAAGATATAGATCCAGTCAAATGGAAGTTTCCACTGACTTATTGAGGCCCTCCGGTCATCGAATTTATTTTTAACTTTGCCGCCTTCGCAGCACGTGTCAGGCTTGAAACGGAAGAGCTCGCAAGTGTTTTCCTAGCCAGGCAGACGTTAAACTCATATTTTGAATTGTCTTGCGAAATTGAGGTCATAAAAGAACCTTTAATCAAACCCGTTAATCTTCTTATGGAAGCATTTTCGTCAGCTTAAAGACATCACGGCTGTTCTAGCAATTTATCTTTAACTTAAATCAGCCACCAAAACTTTACCTAAATACATGTTTATCGATATCGCACCCGTTCATTTGTTTGCTTGCGTTAGGCCAATTAACGAACCCGGGTACTCGGTCTCCTTGAGGGAGACTGGGGAGAGACAGCCTGGAGGCAAAGGTTGGGGAGGTATCTCTATGAAAAGCGGGAAAAGAGAGCGCGGGAAGTGGGATTTCTTAGTTGGCGGGAACCGGGATCTAAGGGTACGGCAAGCGGCAAGTTAAGATTTCTCCCCCGAGGTCTCAAGCTCGATCATTTTCTTTGCCCTTAAGTCATTTTTCCAGCCAGGAGCATGGACTGCAACAAAAAAAACTTTCGGGGCAAAGAGTAGAAGCTGAATGAAAGTTGTAAAACGAACGAGGCGGATTGGCTGTGTGTTAATAATTTAGAAAATCAGAAATAACTATTATGAGATCATATCGACTGGGCGCAACCATTTTAAGCTGGATGGTTGTTTGTTCTGTTTTTGACCAATCTCGGTTAAAAAGGTGATCAATTGTAAACATATTGCATGCGACGGTTGCGCCCGCAGTACGAAGAGCAGTCAAAACCGAGCTGTCCTATAGAAACGACTCGATAATAGTCTTTTTCTTCGCAGCTAACAAAACTAAAGATAATTTTAACGTTTCTTTGGCCTCTTCTAATATTTCACTCCAGAATTCTGGGTTTAATTTGACGAGGAACAACAACAGTCACAACTGTTTTCCTACCTGACGACACTCGACCAAGGACGAGTGAATTGCCGGACGCAGGCGACTCATTTTTGGCGTGAAATGAAGAGCTTGGAGACACAAAATATTTCATATTTTTCACTTTTTACAATCTGATACGGTTTTTGGAATTATAAATCCCTTTCCGCACATATTCAACGCGATCTTCAGTGAAAAGAGCTGCCCGACTTCAATACCTTTTACATTGACAACAGGACAGTACAGTTTTTGCCATCTGCTAGCACATCTTTTTATTATAAAAACTAAGTGAACTGCAGTAAGTACTCGTGTATACTTTCACGTCTGGAAATGATAATGTTGATTCGACGTTCGCTTTGCAAAAAGTTTTTCCGACACGATATTTATTTGCATTTTCATAACAATGAAACAAAATACTTTCTTACACACTGTCTAGCCTATGATATGCTCTTAGCAAGTTGTCACACCTGCAAGATACTGACTTTCATCTTAACTTTCTTACAAGGTCTAACAAAACAGTTTTTATAAAGTTGTTAAGCCAAGAAGTTAATTAAACCTGGCGCCATTCACCACTTAGCCAAACCTTACTGATGAATATTTAATGCTATGGCTTAATTGACTATTCTGTCCTCAAGGCGGAGATGTTTTTAAAGTGCTTTTAAGAGGGGCTTTTTTCAGTAATTGGCAGACATGCTTCCACAACTACTGATCAGCTACTCTACTTGTAATTTGCGACTTTGTTAATGGCTCCATTCCAGTCCTTTTAAACTTGTTCGTCGACCTTCTGTGTGAACAGCTGGCTTTCACGAAGGTCAACACAAGACATGCGCGGTAGGAGATCGTTTTTGTTGCATTTTTCACGCCCGGGGGAGGAGGCCTCCCGTAATAAAACGACGGGGGTGCTCATCGTACACTTTAGGGATTAAAACGGCGGTTTTAAAAGGCGGTACCTCTTAGGGTGTTGATCCTCAAAAGGTCCCCAGCGGGAGCTTTTGCGTTACCCATTAGTGTATTGAAGCGAAACAATATGACAAGAGATAATGTGTTGTTTTAGAATTGGTAGCTTTTAGAGGTGAAAAACATTTCAAGCTACGCCCACAAAACAGGAGCTTGGTTCCTCTTAGGGGGTCTTTTCAAAATTTCCGACGAGCACCCCTGTCTATTTTACATGGGAGCCCCCCCCCCCGGGATTTTACGTCCACGCTAACCATACGAAAGCAAATTAACTTGTCACAGTTTCAATTTTGGTACATTCCCAAAACCTGGTATTTGTTCCATGACATGAAAAAAATACAAAAAATATCCCTGTTTCGACATATTAACATTCTAACATGGTTAAAACAAAAGAAATCTTACAGCGAGGTTTGAGGTTTCTTTTGTTTTATACCCCTCTACCTCTGTTAGATCTAGAATTTTGATTTGTTTAAATCGGCTTAATACAGCACGAGGCTTTAATTCCTGTGTGTTTACCACTTGCTAAATAAAATTGGTTTTTTAAATAAATATTTTGTGGGAGAACAAATCATTTCTAACAAAAGAAGGTTCTCAATGCTCTACCATCTCAATATCTGGGAAACGAACGATCTTTGAAAAAATGTCTTTGTTTATGTGAAAAAAGGATTTACTGCCGATTAAAGCGCGAAGGCGGGTATTAAAAAAAAAAAAAGGCACCTTTTTCACAACATCCCATCTGATTACTTCATTTTTTTAGTACTATATTTTTTTCTGAGTGAAAAAATAAAGGATGATCAAACCATCCTTATCAACAGTGTTGCTATCAAAACATAAATTCTCCTCATTATTCCTATTCATTTGTATCCTTTTAGTTTTGAGAATTAATAGTGCATCAGGACAGTCAAAATCCACTAGCTAGTTGCATGAAGATTTTGGTTATTCTCATATAATGTTCGCTTGTTTTATAAATTAATTTCTGGGTGTTTGGGTAT
>Ga0126339_10002985_pt1 | contig 12227 bp, 11 predicted proteins | sample OrbTmetagenome_2_FD_92532 | JGI IMG/M metagenome (GOLD analysis project Ga0126339, IMG submission 92532) | Coral microbial communities from Petempiche,Puerto Morelos, Mexico - Orbicella T R C metagenome | ecosystem: Host-associated > Invertebrates > Cnidaria > Coral | place: Petempiche,Puerto... | reverse complement strand
TTTTCCACACGCGTACGTGAGCACTTAGCCGTTGATAGGGCCTCTCACATCTTCAAACATCTTCAGAATTCTGAATGTTGTCGCTCATTGTGTTCAATAGACTGCTTTCATATTTTAGATCACACCACTACCAGCTTTCAACTCAAGATAAAGGAAGCTATCCATATTCAAAAAGAATTACCTTGCCTCAATCAGCAATTACACCATGTAAATCAAAATTATCCTTTTAATTTACACCTTTTCACGTTCTGTTGTTACTATTTGTCTTAATTAGCATTTTTGCCTACTTATTATTCAACTTGCTTTGTAATTCATTCAACTGAAGATGACAGAAGTTTTGTCGAAACATGTCTTTTAAACTTAAAAAATTGGTTGTTTTCCTTAAAAGCATTTCCATGAGTATTACAACACTTAGGTATACTTTTTGCTGTAGTGGGGAAAAATAAGCTTCTACTTCTCTACTAATTTTCAACAAGCACATGCCCAGAAAGCAAAACATGAGCATGCGCAGTACCGTAACTTGAAGAATTTCTATTTTGATGACGTCACGAAAAACAAGGGTCTTTGAGTGATCTAAAACATATATTAAGCAAATTCCAGATGGTGAATTTTTTGAAAATTAGCACATGGATAGGATTTTTCTTTTTCTGGCTGTTGAGAAAAAATCAACAAATTTTATACACACATTAATCCAATACGCGTCAAAAATGAAAATTGCGAATTCCTCCAAAAATTGTGCAGATTTTCTTGTAGCTTTGTCAGTCAAAACTCCTTGTATGTTTACTGTTTCTCGCAAAACAAAGAAAATTCACCATGTCGAAACCTAGAAACACCGTCTAGAAGTCAGGTAGGTTAAAAAAACAAGCCAAGCATTTCTATTGGTAGTTGCCATAGCAACAACATTTAGGTTCTGAAAGTGTCTTCCATACGTAGTCTAAGGCTGTAGGTTTTTTATTATTGACCTTCTACCGAGTGCTATGTTGTACACATTTGCCAAGGGAGAAATTACTTATGCATAGGTAATATCCAAAGCTTTGTGAAATACTATATAGAGCCACCTTAAACTCGCGTTGCACAAAAAGTATTCAATACATGGCGCTCAAATTCCTTGGGACAGTTAATCGTTCTGTGCCCTTTCAATATTCTTTGTAGCTCCATCAGAAACTGTATCACTTATGGTAATGAGGCAAATATTGTAAACAAAGATTCTCCTATATACCAAAAGACTGTTTGTGCAGGTTTCTCAGCCCTTGCAATTCTTGTCATTGCATTTTCTGTAACATTGTCACCCAGATTGTTTATTCCCTGCTTAATGTGATTATTGCTATGCTCAACTTCTATATCAAATGGGATGTTCATTCCTGAGCAACCATGATTATTGACTGATCTGTTCCAGGTGAAAACTTCTGCCTCTCTTTCACTTACAGCACCATTTACTAACAGTAACTGGTAAAGGCTCTCAAGAGCATATTTGGTGCTGTGAGGATCATCAGACTTGCAAAGCAGCATAAGGTACTTGTACTGTCTGATGATCCTCCCCTATCACCCTCTTTAACTGCAACTAAGAAGTTTAAAAAGAAAAGCCCTTCAGCTTGATCAAGATTATGGCATTGTAAAATACATTCCAGGCACTCAACAGCCATTTAATTTACTTAAGTACAAGGAAATGCCTGGGAAGCCATATAACAGGATTTGTTTCCACCTGTGTGAGAAGGAGGCATATGAAGGTATTTATGAGATTATTAGATGTACAATATTGTTTACCTCGCTGTGTAAGCCTTTTGGTGAACATTTGCAAGTAAAGTACTCTCTGTAGTGAAGGGTTCCATTTGGGAGTCAAGGATTGCATTTGACTCGTTTAAAACAATTCTCTTACACATCAGCCCAGAGATCATCCCAAACTTTATACTGCCAAAAAGTGTAGAGAGTATTCTGACCTCAATCTCAACCCTGAACCCAATCTGCCACCCCTCTGGGTGTTATAATCTTATTACCGGTAATGCCTTTCATTGTATTAACTTGCATTAATATACCTAACGACTATTTTAAAAATTCAACTCCGTAAAATTCATCAATGAACAAGAAACCAGTGAACTGAGTGAAACAGGAATGTGAAGCTAGCAATGAAGTACATGTCCCATTTGTTTTTGTATAAATATATATTACTACCTTCAGCCACAAAAAAAAAGATCAACAACTGTTGCAAGTTTCTTGTACTGATGAAATTTGAATAAAAATTTAATGTTGTGCTGCAGTCTCACAAACCACATTCAGTGTTTCATTTTTAGAATGAATCAATGATTGTGTCTGTGAAGCAGGTGAAGAGATGTACAAAACCCAGCAAAGTTTGGAGACATTTTAAGCCTTTACTATTGAAACCAAAGTGATGCGACATTTAATCCATTTTTGTTTCCTTTTTTTTTCATTTGCAAATGTGCCAGGCACTCGACTCCTCTGGAGAAGTAGTATTGAACATTCCAAAGTTTCCCACTCAAGAGGTTCAAGAGGTGAAGCCAGATAACGTTGAATCTAGACAGAGTGCACCCAAGTAAACTGTCAGAAGTGCACCTAGCTGTTCTTGCCAGACTTACTGTGATCTTGATGTAAAACTGGGTGATGATGAGGATTACTTTGGTGATGACGATGAACTCTTACTGCAAGAGACACTTTTAGCTTCCACCAACCCTGCAAGATCTAGAAATGATCTACATCCAAATAAAGGCATTGATCAAGACAGGGAAATGGTATGCAACATCTGTACGAATGTACAGTATCACCTTCACCAGCAGTAACTCTGAACTTTTCATATTTAGCAGCTCAAGGTAATTTGTAGGTAAGATTTTTCAGGGGGATGCCACATGAACAATGTTCTCAGAGGTTCTCCTTTGGCCAAGCTTGGGCAAGTAATACCATAATAAAGAGTAGATTTATTTGATGCATACACACATAGCTCTTGTATTTGTTCCAGGGTATTTTTCATTGTTTTTAAGCTTAAAAGACAAAAAAAATAACCACAGGGTAATGCAACAACAGTACTATGTGTGTGTGATGCAAATAAATCCAACCTACAAGGCCCCCCTTTGAACGTTAAGGTTAAATAATATTCCTTCTGAAATATTTAACTTGCAAAATCCCATCCAAGTATTAGGAGCCCAATGCCACACTACCCTAACTCTGTTATATATAGGTGATAAAAGATAGTGCTGTAAAGAAAAATATGAGGTTTACATTGTACTAAGCCTTATACTTGTAAAACAGCATCTTTTTATATGCTTATATGATTGATAAGGTCATAGACAGGCCAACGCAGACTCCCCTATGTGGTTTTACTGTAGTGGCATGTAAGCCTTTAAAGTTTTGCTCTGACGAGCATGTCTTTGAGTGATTTATCTTTTTTGTATGATATGATCGGAGGTGTTTTGTAAATTATTTTCAGCAGTGGCAGATTTTGAATGAGACTCCATTTTTGCACCAGTGTTTGTTTCAAGTTTTTTACATTGTTTTATGCTGTCACAAAAGGCATAATTTATGCAAAAGTGCATATTTAGTTATGCGGTAACCATGCATTCATCAAAATTATCCTACATAATGTAGCAGTGATATAACAATAATGTTGTATTTTTTGTTTTTTAGAAATACTTTGAAGGAAATGCTCCAGACTTTGCAGAACAAGTTAGACACAATTTCCCACCAAGTAATACAGGTTAGAAGACGACACATATGGGAGGACACTTTGCGGGCATTTAACAAGAAAGATTTTCATTTGGACCATAGTTTTGAGATAAATTTCATTGGGAAGGAAGCTGCTGATGAGGGAGGACCAAGATGTGAATTTTTATGATTGCTCATGTCAACTCTTGCTGAACATTCAGGCATTTTGGAAGGTGCAGAAGGAAGCAAGAAAACTATCACCATGAATCCAGTTTTGCTGGCATCTAATACCTACTTTCAAGCTGGAAGAATGGTTGCTGCATCACTGCAGCAAGGGGGCCCAGGTATCAGATGCTTATCATCTGCTGCATTGTGGTACATGATAGAACAGCCTGAAATGAGTGCACCTTCAGTGGATGAAATCCTTTAGTGCTTTAAGGTATTCTGCCTGTGTAACTTTTCCTTTTCACGATAACTTGTCTGTGCTTTCTAGAGGGGTGATATTTCCTGAGAAAATTAGGGGTAAATTGTTGTTGGCAACTGAAGATTTGTGGTTATTTGATGTGTAGAGTGCTTTGTAAAATACATTTGGTCTTGCAAGATTTCAGATTGGTCAGTAGTAAAACTACCATTGGGAAGTTTCAATTTAGTGGTTGTCCTTTTTTTTAAAGTTTTGTTTCTCTAAACCATAAAAGTATCTGGTGTTACGTTCCATATGCTCATGGCATCTAACTTTACTTCTAAGAATTGTACCTTTAGTCTTATATTGAATAATCTTTTTTAGGTGGGATCTGGCACCATGAATTTCATTGATAATTTGCTCATTGTTAAGATGTGTTTCAGCTTTTTTGTAGCATTGGTTGATTTGTTTTTGAGGATGAATTTCCATATATTTTCTTTGTTTTGCTTAATTTTTAGAATATTTGACTGTAAAGCCTCTTATTTCCATTTTGATTAAATCCCATTTTAGACTTAAATCTTTGATGTCTTTATATTTTTGTTGAAAATTGGGTATTTTGGCACGCAACTTGGTAACATCCTTAAGAAGTGACTGGATAAACTTCCAAAAGCCGGGTCCCCTTTTGTGCTTGAGTTCTTCAGATGTTTTATGTATTAGTATTGCCAAATGGTCTGTTTCAGGTGTGTTTAGGATTTTGCATTTGTCAGTTAAGTCATTTATTTTTTTTGAAATCAAAAAAAGTCAAGGTGGCTTTGTATTTTAAAAGATTTATTTCTCCATGTGAATTCCTCTGCCTCTGGATTGAAAAACACACCAAATGTCATTTAAATCGTAAAGACTGCAGAGTTTTTTAGTTTCTTCAACTACCAAATGCTTTTGATTGTTAGTATTGCCACCTTTTTTATCTTTGTCTGCTAAGGTACAGTTGAAGTTGCCACCAATTATTATTATTTCTTCAGAGAATTCTTGAAGCTGTTGTTGTATTTCCTTGAAAAAGGAAATTTGTTGGTTTGCATCATTTGGGGCGTAAATGTCGATAAGTACAATTCGCATATCTGCGAGTAAAATAACTAATATAATGTATCTGTTTTTGTCACAATTTTTTTCTCAACCTTGCACTTTATTTTGAGATTTATGAGGATCATTGTGCCTTTGCTATGCTATGTATCATGGCTAAAAAAGACTTCACTGCCCCATTCCACCTGCCAAATATTTTCACATTCTTTTGAGCTGTAGGTCTCTTGTAAGAAAACAAATGGACAGTGTTGATTGTGCATCCACCTGAAGATGGTACGGCATTGAAGTGACTTGTTCAAGCCTCCAGTGTTTACTGACAGGCATTTAAAGTCAATAGGGCTATTCATGGAAAGTTGTTAAGGTTATGTAATTTCCTAATGCATGAGTAGACTGTGTATGAACATGCTCACTGCGACAGAATTTTTGCATTTGACTACAAAACAAAAAGTTGAAGTTGAAATTTGCCTTTTACTGCTTGGAATTGTTGTGACAAAGTAACTGACACAAAAAAGCTTTTTTGGCTAAAACTGGAAATTGCTAAGCTGAAAAGTGTACATTTAAAATAAAACTTCTAATATACATGTAGATCAGGAAATAAAAATTTATTACAGGATTAGTAGACAATTGCAAAATAAATAGCAAAACATTAAAAGATCTAGTAAGATCCAAACACAAAGAAAACATAATTTACTCGCATTTCAGTCTAGGCTAACCTGGTATAAAATAAGCAAGTTTATAGAGTCTCCTCTGAAGGTATGAAAGTTATGAACTTATAATTATATCAGACCGGGTATCTTAGCCAGTCGATGTCACATGATAAAACAGTAAACAACTTACCTGTTTGAAATATAAATGCCTCAAAGGAAGAACTTTTTTATGTGTTTTATGGTGTTTCTTGAAGGGATCATGTTTCATACACACTGGGCAGATCAACAACTAGAGCGTTTTGGATGTAGATGTCATTCTGTTGGGGTTGTGGTTGGTCAGGCCTCCACTCAATAGGAATCTTGTTGAACGTGTACCAACGTCCGTTTATTACAAGCTTGTCTGACTATGGAGGCTTTAACACCATTGGTCTTTTGCACTTTCTTGAGAGCAGGAACTAAAATATTTTTTCTATATTTCATTTCACGTGCAAAGGCAAGTCTTCCCCCATTCTGATGTTAGACTCTGCAAGAAGATGGCACTGGCTCCAAACGTGGTCCCTGGCCCTTCATGTTTTTTTTTTCCAAGCCAATGAACTCCATGCAATAGCATGTTGTTTACACACTGATCTGGGATTTCAAGGTTATTCTTCAATACATCCTTCACAACATGATGGCAATTTTCACCCTCTGTTTGATTGATTTTAAATAGAAGCAGGTTCCATCTGCAGCTGTAAATGCTTTGGCGGGTCAACTCTGTCTCTTGTGTGATGTGGTCTTTTTCACATAAACTGCAAGGAGGCTTCGAGTGCCACCACTTTATCAGTCAAAACCTTTATTTCATCTTTTGCTGTTTGAAGAAGGGCTTTTAAGCCTGCTATATGTACACCCTTCTCCACGTCTTTTTGTTCAAGTGCCTTGTATAGAGTTAAAAGCTCTTCATCATGGCAGCCATCTTCTTCAAGTTCATTGCTTGTCAAGCTACTTGGTCTTGCTTGTTTCTCTTTTTTGTGCCTTCATCTTTACCACCCATTGTTCAAAATTTTTTAGGAAAAAAACTTTAATTTACCTTTAGGGAATGATTGAAAGCAATAACTTTACAAGTAAGCTCGCATATGGCTAGACCTCTTCGGAGACTCAAAACGCACGTCCGCTCTGTAGGGATGCATTCCCCAGACTCCGACAAACTTTTGTTTCTCGTTATCCCTGGAATGTTTGGCAAAATTTCATGAAAAACCGTCAATTCTGCATACCCTATAAATTCAATCAGGTCAATGGTATTCTGCAATAAATTTTCCACCTAAAAGTTGTAACAACTTGTCTATGTTGATATCAGAAATCCAGAAAAATATGTTACATAATTCACCTATTTCTACACCTTTTATCTTTCCAGTGATTCCCTTCTCATTTGTAGCAATTCAACTCCCAGATACTTATATTGAAAACAAAAATCTCAAACCGAATGGAATAAAACTAAGCATAAACCCACAAGTTTGCATTGCGGACCTATTTTTTTTCATTTCATCTCAACTACCATGGCCAGGTTCATGAATGAATTAAAATTTGGTGTGTTTACACATGACCCAGCATATCACAATCAATCGTTTATTGTAGTTGTTTCATATTTACAATTTTTCCTTGCACAGTTTGAATTGTGACATTTATTTGATTACATATTTGTTTCTGTGTAATCAGGAGAGAAAATTATTGTGAGTGGTTTTAAAATGGCAGAGCAGGTAGTTATAACTATTTGCTGTTATTTTTTGGTTTAGCATTGGTCTGCATTGGACACATGACCGTAAGGATACATTTTTACCCAGAATAGTCTATTTTAACAATATAAACCCCAGTGTGGGTAGGTAAAGTAAATTAAAGTAAAGTAAAATCCTTTATTTAAAACATGATTATCATTTAAGCACTACATGCTTGAGGGGTCATGTATCTAATTGTCTAATTATGTAATTGCTTACTGATAAAATGAATGAAATAGAAATTAACTTACTTTATCGCAAATCTGATTTCCCAAATGGGTGGAGGTTCCATTGTTCAAGTGACACCTTAGGAGTAAGGAGTAATGGTAACAGTGTGCTAAAAGTCTAATTGAAACCAATGGCCTTTTTTGAAATACTGCTGTGATGCTATTTACACAGCACTTCACCCAGGATGAGCAAAGTACTGGAAGATTGTCATCCATAGACCTGCTAATGTGGGAAAAATGTTTATTTAATCTCCTCTCAAATGTATTTTTAGAGCGTCAGATTTGCTGCAGATTTTGGAAGATGACATCGTCCATCTTCCAGCACTTAAGAACTTTTTCAGCAAAGACATTGAATTCAACAAAGACACACCATTCTTCCCAACAGTGGACGCTCCATGAGTCTTCATGAAAGGTGGCTCAGGAGGTCATGCTAACTCTCAGATGACGTCAGTTTGCTGGCATTTCTTCCATTTATGGAAACAAATACAAGAAAAACACCAGCTGTGTCTAAATTCCCGCCCCAGATGTTTATAGAGAATAAGTGCAAACCATGACATGCATATAAAGTAGTGTGAGACAACCCATCAGCCTGACACTCTTTCACAGTGCTCCATCCAAATTTTCTTTTTCCACAAAGAAACATTTCTTATTTCTCTATCATCATATATAATCTATGAGAATGCTATTTTATTGTAATTTTTGATAAAATGTTCATTTCATAAGACGACAAAGTTAGAAAATGAACAGTGCTCCCTCATTTGTTTATTGTAGAGTTGATACTGGTAAATTGTTTAAAGTGACATTCGAATAGAGCTCTGTTGTAAAACCAGAACTTAGAAGCAACGTTGTGAAAACATTATGTGTTTTGAATAGCATAAATTGCTACTGCTGTTGAGGTGAATAACAATTGTGTGTAGTTTGTTAAACCACAACAAGAAATGATCTACAAGTGGAGAACTGCATTCCATGCTCAGGGATCACGATCATGTGAAACATTAAAACTGTTTCACATTTACTTTATCTGGTGCTTTGATAATGCTCTTTTCATTCGTGCTTAACACTTTATCCTTGCACTCTTTGATAAAATAATATGATAGATTCACTTTGGCATGCTCCTTGTTGTGCAATCTATAAGCTCAGTAGCTACAGAATCAAAACAGCACATCACTGTGCTCTTGAACTCCTCAAAGGACTCACATACTATTTCTAGATGAATTCCCTCGTCGTCTAACATCTTTCTCACAACATGGAAGACATTCTCAATTGGATTTAAGCAAGGGCGCACAAGCAGGAATTTGATATAGTTCAGCACCGATATCTTTTAACGTCAACTTTGTGGTTTTGGACGCTTGCGATGGATCATTATCGGTCACAAAGAATCAGCATCTGGGTCTACCAGCCCTTACAAAACACCTTGGAAATTTTTCCCTCAAAGGGAGCAAAATAAATTACCATTCATTGTCTCATAAGGTTCACAGGGAATTACATCTTTTTTATAAGTTATAGCTACCAAAACATGTAGTCTTTTTCCTCCAGCAAGATCTTTTGGCCATAACAGTCAGTCCCTCTGATCATTTTTGCCACATGCGAGCCTTAGATAGATAAAGATAGATAGATTTGGCTTTGGTGGCTGTACTTAACAGATTAGTTTTATAAATACAGGACACCCCTCATTCCTCAGGCATATTGTAATCTTAGCACATCATCTTTTACACTCAATAGTCCTTTCGCCTTTGAAGAAATCTGAAGCCCTGCTCATTTAAATAACATGAGAGAGTCCTTCTGCTTGCCAGATGACTTATTCCAGCTGCCTCAGCTAAGTTTTTCATGGTAAAAGTGACATTTGTAATTTAGATTGAGGACCACTGGTTTGTCAGTTTTTACTGTCATGTGCTACCCTTTAGAAATAAAGTTGTTACTTACTATTCCTCTTTCATACCTTGTCAAGAAGTTTGTATTAATGCTCTGATTCTGCATTGATCTATCTTTTTCGGCCGTCCTCCTTTATTCTTTGCCAGTTGATCTCCGGACTTCAACTTGGTGGTATTTATACATTAGTGTTGCACGTGTTGCATTAGCGTTCCACCTTAGAAATTTTGCTTCTTTTGGTGACGTTCCCTTTCTTAAAAGTACTGCCATGGCTTTGGCTTTGGCTATTTGTACTCTCCTTTTTGCCATTTTCAATGTTTTGTTTTCAGCCGCATTGAATGTTGATATAAGATTGACTTGATGATGAAGCATATATAAGTAAGTAGCTGTATTGCATTGTAAGTAGCCATATCGTACTGAAAGTAACATGACTGTAGTTGTAGTTTGTAGAAGTAGGAAAAAAACCCTAAAATTTCTAAAGTTTACAACATCTGTAAGGTTGCTGTTTAATATGTTTCTAACAGTTGAAAAACTAATTACAGGTCCATTATTTCTCTTTTAAGCTGGCTGTCTTTAAATGAGTGCGTTCACGCATGAATTCAGACCCATTTGACACATTGAAATGTTGGAATCAAAGTATTTCTTGCACCCATTTCTTGCTCTCCAATAGTGTGATTCTGTAGTCTCACATGAAAGTATAAAGTTGATAACAGCATGTCTTGCTTCAGGGAGAAGTTTCCAAGGAGTCTTTCATCCCCTCCTGTCTGGTATCTGGTAACAGCCCATCTTGGTTGATCTTGGTGAGCAACATGTCTATTTTCCTCTTGGAAATGCTGTATAGTTGTTCACTTATACTTGTTTAAATCAATCAACTTACTCTTTTGACAAATGATTCAAGAAATGAACAAATTAATGAACTATTAAAGCAAAACAAATATAAGGAAGCAAAAGAAAGTGAAAAAAATATTTCAACAAAAACTGCATGTTAATTGCCAATCCATGAGCCCCTAGTTTCAGTTTCAGTTTTTTATTATCGCACACTATTTACAGAAAAACAACTTAACATAAGATGGTTTACAATGATATAGGAAAAATAAATACAGATAGAAATTAACTGGAAGAAGCAATATTTAATTGTGTACAGTGACCAAAGTAGCCAATGAGCTTTCAAGTTGCTCACTGTAATGTAGATATAAGTTGGTGTTGGCCGCATGCTAAGTTAATTTAAATTAATATTTACATTAAAGACGATATTATTATCATAAAAGAAGAAAGACATACATAAATGCAAGCTAAAATAAAGGAAAACAATTTCGTGAATATTGTACAGTAGTATCTTACATAGCTAACAGTTAAACTATGGTCAGTTTTCAGGGGTCAATAAGAATCTTATAGCGCTTTTTGAAAAGCCTGTATGGAAAACGTTTAAGTTCTGGTGGGACAGATTCCCAGATGTTTATTGTGGAGAATTGAAATGTAGATACACCATAATTGGTGCGTCCTGATGGCTTACAGAAGTTTTGATTTGCAGCATACCTGGTATTATATGAGTGAATCTGTGATGCAGGTGTGAGAATATTCTGTAGTACAGCTGGGGTGTTACTTTTATCATTCTTAAGTTTATGTGCAAAAAGTGATACTTTAAGTCTGTAAATATTTTCAAATTTCAAAATTCCAAGAAGATTATAATATGGGTTGAATTGTTCTCTGCCGTGAGCAAAGAACATGCTTCGTATACATTTATTCCGCTTAGTGCAGATTTTATTTAATCTAGTTTTGTAAGCAGCACCCCAGCTGGCAAGACCATAGTTTAAGTATAGATAAATAAGGGTATAATACAACTGTTTGAGCATGTGAAAATCAAGATAGTGTCTTAGCTTATTAATTATACCTACATTCATTGCTAATTTATTGTTTACATTTTGAATTTGGGGTTCCCACTGCAGATGCTCATCAAGGTATATACCTAGATACTTAATATAGCTTTTGCATTTGATATTGTGGATATTTAAATGTATTTTTTTCTTTGATGATGTTATTGGCATATAAATAGTTTTCTTAAAATTTACAGATAATTCATGCACCGAAGGCCTTTTCTTTGCTGCTCTACATGTAGTAGCCTCTTCTGGGAAGGGCACACTTTGTAACTGGGGTCCTTGCCACCACATGCAAAGGATTTCACCAAAAAATGACATGAAAGATGTCACAAAATAACATTACCAGTACAGTGTACAAAGAAAGTCCTGAAAGTACTAAAAGAGATGATTTTTTTTTTTTTTTCGGGGGAGGGGGGGGAGCTAGTCAGAATGATTTTTGGGTTAGTACATCATAGTTAAAGCATGCCTGAAAAGCTTAAGATATTGTTTTATTTGCACCCTGTCGTAAAAGAGTGGCATCCTTTCCAAATGTGAAATAACACAACCACTGGCTACTATGCATGGAACTGAAGGGCCAGGCATGGAGTTGAACAGGCAGAGCAACATCTGTTCTTGTTCATCATATTGTACTGAAAGTAACCTAAATGACTGTACTTGTGATTTGTAAAAGTAGCAATAAAAACCCTGGACTTTCTTAAGTTTCGAACATCTTTAAGTTTGTTGTTTATTAT
>Ga0126339_10002984_pt1 | contig 12227 bp, 7 predicted proteins | sample OrbTmetagenome_2_FD_92532 | JGI IMG/M metagenome (GOLD analysis project Ga0126339, IMG submission 92532) | Coral microbial communities from Petempiche,Puerto Morelos, Mexico - Orbicella T R C metagenome | ecosystem: Host-associated > Invertebrates > Cnidaria > Coral | place: Petempiche,Puerto... | reverse complement strand
CAAATATTACAAATACTTGGGTTATAAATTCAAACGTTTTAAATAAAAAGTGTAATTTTTCGAGTTGAATTTGAATAATGAAGAGGCCAAGCATGACCTTGAAGTTGCAACTGACAAAAATGGGATTTTGCCCTCTGTCGGTTTGTACAGTAGAATGAAAATATTTGTATTTGCGGTCAACTCTAGGAGACATTTCTCTCCTTTTTTGGTGATTTATTTTAAAGATCAAAAGAAAAGAACACAGAATTAGAAGTAATTTTGGCTTTTTCCGTAAATGTCATGCTTAACTTCTCTGTAATGGTTGTTACATCCAAACGCGATTTATCATATTTTGCCATAAAATTATCAATAGTTTTCATCATGTCGCTGTTTGTAATATGTTATTTTTGTCTTTTTGTTTTCAGGAATGAAGGACTTCAATAGCACTATTAAGCTACTGAAGACTGATGCTCCCCGATGAAGAAGCTAGCTGACATAATCGAATTTGTCGTAATCTGCACATATATTTACAGTATTATCAATAAAGACGGGAAAAGGTTCTGTGGACGGTTTATGAAAATTAAGACAAGGAAATTGCTTTACGTGTAAGAAACAATTTTAGTCTTTTGACGGGAAAGTAATTGCACTTTTCCGAATATTCACTCGAATCGAAAAGTCTTTTGGCGAGAAGAAATTCAGCTTATAGAACTTGTTAGATGTTTGGTCAAAAAAATTTTAAGTCTTTTGGCGGGAAACAGTAGTATGCGCTTTTAAACGGTGCCTGGAAATTTTTCAAAAAATATACTTAGTCTTTTGGCGGGAAAAAAGTCTGCGCTTCTAAATGGAGTCCAGAGATTAGTCAAATATAAACTAAGTCTTTTGGCGGGAAAAATCTGTGCAGTTTGCAGTCAGATTTGGCCCATCGAAAGTCGGCGTTTACTTTGACTTGTTACTGGACTCTGTTTAAAAGTGCAGAACGTTTTTCCGCTTCGGCAACCCTACATAGTCAAAAATTAGTAAAAGAGATAGCCTACATTTCGACTAGCTTCCAGGCCCCTTTAAAAGCGCGCATTTTTTATTAAGTGGTACAAGACTCATTTGTTGATTAAAATATTGTTTCTTTATTTTAATTCAATAAAGTATTAAGTTGATAACTGATTTATAAGTTGTGATCTTTATTGAGTATATACTGAAAGTGTGAAAACTCTTTAACATACTACTAAGTCAATAGATGCAGAGTAATCTTACGAGTCGAAAGCTTTCTCGGTATCTATTGATCATGGTAATCATTTAAAGCAGTTCACAATTAAGGACTAAGCCTGACAAATATCTAAGAAATAATTACAACAATCAACGGAAATGAGAATACAATAATTCGAAATTGGAATTGCCGATTCAAGTTATTTTGCAAGCAAACTGGAAATTAAGAAAGAAAATTAAAGTAACAGAGCTTAAGTCCATCGCGTAAATTTCTAGCAACAAATATGTCAGAACTACAAACAATGTCTTGCCAACTAAGCGCGGATCCATGCAAAGAAACCACACGAAAATATAACTAGAGTAAGTCCTACTAAAAGAAATTCGGGCAGAAGGTCCGTGTTGTCAGCGAGATAAACTTTCACGATTTATTGCGTCGTAAAACTCTAAAACAAAAACTTCCAAAATTTTACATAAAGTTGAACGTCGAAAAATGAAAATAGGCAGTCTCTGGAGAAATATGGCGAAATATTTTGGAAGAAATCACAATTAATTTAGCCACAAGAGGAACACAAAATTAACTTTAAAAATAATAGAAAAAAAAAAACAGTAAAATGAACTAATCAAAGTTGCTTAGCCGACATTAAAGTTAGGACTGGTTGTAAACGTACGGCAAGATTTTAGAATTGGAAATATTCACAATCAATTGCGCCGTACATGTATTTTATTCCTTTAGAAATTTTAAATCAAATTGCATATAACTGACCTAAAAGTTATTTCTCTGGTTTACAAAACTTAGGTCCACGTGCTTCCAAGTTTGAAAGCTAAATTATCCTTGAAAAGCACACATTTCTTTTAGTTTTACTTATGAGAATTTGAACGTGAATCAAGGCGACATTTCCTAGTTCAAGTCTCGACACCTAAATGAATCTGTACGACGAAGTTAGATGTACTAATTGTCTTGGAAATTAAAGATTTTATAGTTTTTCGAATTCGGAATAACTAACTATCAGTTGTTTTTATCTAACGAGTCACATAAAACGGAAACCATACAAAATGATGTAGTCTCTTCTTCCTGTCCTACGGCATGTGGCGTCCTCTAGAATCCACGTGAATCTATCCCTGTGTCCCGCAGCAATGTTGAACAAGGAGCCACTCGATCTGTAAAAAGTAAAAATATTACTTTAAATTCGGCCTCACTAAACAAAAACCGTACTGAAAAATTTCTACAAATGTTAAATCACTTGAGGGCGCAAACACACACCCGCAAAACAATGCAAACACATGATACAGCCGCCTTAATAAACATCTGTTTGGTAATTAGGGGAATAGCACTTCATATGTAATACTCAATTTCCATGCAATATATTCAGAGTTACTGGGGAAAAAATAAGAATTTGATCAGAGTCTCCCAGTTTCAATTTATTTGACACTTAAGAAACCACGTGGTAAATTTGCATCAGAATAAGAAAGTCAATGGCTTGTTGAAGGTCATTCAAGGTCACCCAGCTTTGTCAGGAGTGTTTAATGCAATTCTCCACAATTTGGCATTTCATCCGTTGTTTTTTAAACATCTCAAATTGAAGCATACCATCTATACACAGCTTGAAATAAGACAGCTTTGGTTGAAATTTTCTGATTTCAAGTTGGTTGTCAATTGCGAAAGTATGTGGAAACCAACATGGTGGCTACCTTGAATACGTGCCACTGAAGTTCATTTAAGTTCACCCACATTATGCAGGAACGTATTAAGGCTTGGTCCGAGCCATCGAAAAGCTTGCAAAGTATTTTCTTTTCTTTTCTTTTTTTTTTAACTAGAAAGAATATTTTTTCATCCCTGCTTGATATATCTTAAACCAGTTGCAAATTGGAGTGATTTCCTGGGTTTTGGCTTTCACATGCATGGGCGTGGATTTGCATGAATTCCGCGAAAAAAAAAAGCAATGAGCATCAAAATTCGTTAGTTTAGGTTTACCTTAACTGCCTCCAAGCTGTGTTTAGTCGGCAGAACAAGATATACTTTTGAGGGGACAGCATTTTTTCTTGAAGAAAATGCTAAGTAGGTAAAAGAGACCTTATTAATACTAAATAAGCAAACCACAACGGCAAAGGCAACAAGAACGCCACCAAACAATAGGTTTAATGAGTTGAACAATGGCTGTGCACGTACGTTATAACTCCTCACACATTTCTTTACAGTCCTCTGTACAACAACACTGTGAAATGACTAAGTTATGCGTATTTAAAAAAAAACGAAAACGATGGTGGCTAATTTTCATAATTTATCTGAGACCAACAGGCGCACTGAACAGATCTAGACAATTGTAAAATTCGAAGGTAAAATTTAAATCTATTTTTTGTTAGGCGTTGTCCTCGGGATCGTCGTCGTATTTGCCTAAGCTCTCTAATTGTGCTTCAGTAGCGTAACAACTCTAGAGATACTTTGCAAGAGCTCGCCTTGGCTAACCCTATAAATAGTAAAAATCTAAGAACCATAAACTCACCATTGTTCAATGAGCTGAGCAGGTCATTTTCCCATGAACGATTCATCAGGTGCCTCCTTTTGTCATTGCAGCACTGAATTCCAGTCTACAAAGAGGTTTAGGAAACAATGTTAGTGTTGAGGGCCTTGAGACAACAACAACGTCCTGAAAAACCAAGAGAAATTATTCCTAAGGCTCCTTCTGCAGAAAACGTGAAAAAGGTAGTTTCTGAGATTCTCTGGCAATTTTTGTAGTGACCGTGCATTTAGGCCAAGAAGATGACAGGTACTTTAATAATCACTTCTGAAACAAAGGAGAGTAAATAAAGAAACAATACTGGCCAGCTTAAAAACAGTGATCCTGATGCACCAAACTAGCGTCAATAAGTGAGAGAAATCCAAATGATGACTGGGTCGAACACCACAACTCAGTTACTCTTTAGTTTCAAGACAGTAAATCTTGGACTGATCGTAATCACTTTATTAAATAATTTTAGCCCTTATCAGGTTTTGGGTTTTACTAGCAACGTCTGTCTCATTTGTCAGGTAAGTGGATACAAGTAACGGGCGTAAATTAAGTCATTAACACTACTAAACTATCATGTCATAACTAATATTATAAGAGAACTTTTGTTTACAATATTTGCCTCATTAGCATAAGCGATACAGTTTTGATGGAGCTTGAAAACATTAGGTCTGAATAGGAAATGTTTAGAAATTTAAGGAGAATAACTCTTTTGTGTTCAAGCGGCTAAAAGATTATAAGTTACCTGAAGTAATCTGTGTGAAGGGTGGAGTCACGAGTGTCAGTTTCACAGCCATCTTTCTTGTCTTGAAGAACAGTTGAGAAAAGCAAAATTAAGGATTTAAACGAATTTACCGTATTCATAACTATTCCCCCTGTTGTTGATTTAAGTAACGAGGCGTCTTGTTGACCTGGAACCCGATGTTAAATCCAACAAAATAACGTTGCTAACAAAACATTCGAAATTATTGTTTAGCCATGCAAATTAAGGAATTTAAATTCACAAAGATTGATTGCTTATAAAATCTACTTCTCCGTTTGCGTCTACATTGCCATTTCAGTCGGTAAATATGAACAATTCCTTCAAGTGCAGTATTGTTTCTGTGAGAAAATAATATCTACTGTTGCAGATAGGTCTTACCTCAAGAAGGGCTCAAAAGTCGTCAAATGTCCTGAGAAAGAGCTTTTGCATCTCTGGTTTATGCGAATCACGTGCTTGAGAAATTTTCTTGAAGCGAAGTTCTTGATGCAAGAATTGAAGATTCGTAGCAGCTCCTGATATACGGACATATCTTACGTTGTGCATTGATAGATTTTGTAGCAAAAAGTGAGGAGAAAACAAGATTTCTGCATGTTGAAGTTCTAAACGTGGATAGCAAAGCCTACTTTCAACGAACAGAACGTGACAAATGTTTCATCGCATGAATAATTTGCAATATGATTTTTGAAAAGCTCGTGACCACGCACCAAACGTCGTCTAAATGCAGCTATTTGATTGGATAGTCTTCTCAATGTCACAACAACTGCGGAATATTGAAATTTCCTATAGAGAATTTTTTTTTCCCTTTCGAGGAAAATCCGTCACGAAAACGAAGCTTTTCGAAAACGCTTTTTAAACCGTTTTTCCTTTCTTCTTTTCGTTTTCGCGTGGGCTGAAAACATTTTGAAAACGGAGCTTTTAAAAAACAGTGACGTTACGATCATAATGTGATTTTCCTGACTGGGTTTTCCTAAAACACAAATTCAAGATCGCCGAAGATTGGTGCGTTTTCAGATTTCTCCGGCCTAGTCTGCACGGAAAACATTTGAAGCGTTTTCAGAGTGAAACTTTCGTTTTTAAATTCCTCCGTCGTAGTGTGGAGGGGACCTTAAACGATTTTAACGGAAACCTCGAATGGAATAATTTTGCAGAAACTAAGTGGTCGTAGCTTACACTCAAAAGGATAATTTGAGTGCCATCAAATCAACGTTCCGACAGACGTCACGATACACGTGACTCCAAGAATGTCTGAAGACTTCTTTAAAGTAAGAGTAATTCAGCCAATCTGTGTGCTAATTGTGTTTTCTCTGTGAAGCTGCGAGTCTGAGGTGTGAAAGAACTGCGAAGGGGGCGACCGATTTGGGAGCAATTGTCCGACTCCAAACGCGAAACATCAGCCATTGTTTTGGGAGCCATTTCAGAAAGTTTACAGATGAAACGACTGGGAGATGTTTATGTTGCACAGTGCAACACACGTGGTTACGTAATATCTAAAACGACATATGCCCTCGCAATATTTACCTATGCATTAATTTCATACACTTTAATCACTGATAAACAGAATTACCACAAAAAAATTACGGATGAGAGACTGACCCCTCATTTGCATTTCATTTACATAACCTGCTTACCCTCAACAACTCGTAACTTGTTATCGCAAATCACGAGTTAAAGACTAAATGTGGAATGACATTTGAGTAAAAATAAGTAGGAGCGTAATCTGGTTCAGGTCCTCACTAACTAAGGTCTTCCCGAGATTTCTTGGACTTCTTGGTACGTATTACGCATGTCGCGAAATTATGATTATCATAACATTAAAGGCAAATAAGAAATTGTGACGATCATAATTTTGGTCTCCAACTCATGGCGTAGTCGTAGCGAGACAGGGATTACCATATCCTAAAAGCTCCGCTAAAGGCCAATTCCATCTACGATTTCTTTGTTAGACTAGTTTCCCATGTCAGAGACAGGCTGTTTTTTGAAATCTCGGCGTAATCATGAAATATACATTTTCTCTTTCGTTTATATTTTGTGGCAGTCTTTCCTCACTGCACAATTGATTTGTTACTAGACAACGTTTGGAAACACGTATTTTTGGCCTATAAGAAAACGTTAGAGCTACAGTTTTAGAGGCGACTTGTTTTGCTCGGTACATTGACGTCACTTTAATCATTAAAAGCATAAGAAAACGACGACTGAATAACGATTTTTAGATGAAATTATTTGATATATTGGTTCCAGAACGTTTCCTTTGTCCGGACGTAATAAATATATTATAATTGTGGCTCTGAAGTGACATGTGTGCTGACACAAAGACAAGCACGGATCGTGTCATTCATTATAGGGTAACACTATTTTCTGATCTTATTTACACGTAGCCCCGTACCACGGTGTGTTTCTGTAATTTATGGCAAGAAAACGTATTTCTTTTAAACAGCAAAGATAGCCAGCGAAGAATTACGTTTCCAGAAAGAGAGGTTTATCACCATTCCTTATAGCCCCAAGTGGGGCATAGGGAGAAAGAGAGGTTGACGTCGTTTAATTACAGTTGACATTAAGTAGAGGTAAGTGTATGGAAGAAAGTGCAATTAAGGATTCACAGTCTAGGGGCGTTACGACCCTATACAAAAGTCGCGCTTTAGCCACCTCCGGAAATCCAGAAAAAAGTAGTCAATTATTTGTTTACTTGTGAAAAGCGCCTCAAATATTTAAATCTGCTAGTTTGCAGTCTTCAGTCTCTGCTTTAAAACTACTATTAGTTATCCCAAAGGTTATATAAACGAAATAGGTTGGTAAATTACTCCACGTTTTTCCACTGATGTTTTGATTTATCTAACGGTTGGAAAATGGTTACCAACAGCATTTCCAAATCTTAATAATTAAATTTTCCAAACCTCCCACAAGGCTAGAGCCTTCGGCAGATCATTAGCTTTTTTCTTGGAGCGTTCTGCACGGAAAACGCCCGGGGTTAATACACTACTCGTGATATTTGAATATTATCACAAAATTTCGCGACCCGTTTATGCGAGTGCAGTTTAAAGAATTTTCAAATATCCGGAGTAGTGTAAATTCTTAATTGTTTGGACCTTTTATGCGATTACACAATTATTATATGACCGAGAAAATCGCGAAAGCGCGCCCGTTAATTTACACCTCTGTACAAATTAAAAATCAGCAATAAATTACACTGCTCTAGTCCAATCACCATGAAGTAAATTTTGTGAGTCATAGTCATAAGCAGTCTTATATTGGTCTTACGAGTGTTTGTCACAGACACCCGTCACAATATTTAAAGAAAAGCTGTTAGCTGGAATATAAAGTAGATTGAATTAGGTGCTTAATTCAGAAGATAACAATAGCTGTCCATGCATGACTTACAAAATTTCCATTAAAGCTATTTCACCTGCATTCGGGCATTTGTTGGTCTAAAGACGAAAACTTGTATAAAAATGACGTACTAAAATTGAAGTAAGTAGAATTATATGTCTTTCAATATCATAAAGTGAGTAGATGAATGCACTTCATATCATTAAACCCCTAACTTGCCGCTTGTGAAATCGAATCTGATATAAAAAAAAAAACTGGACTCCAAGTCTAGCATAATCGAAATGCGTTGAATTAAGATTTCACTCCTGTTCAATGTTAGTTAAAACCGTGTTGTTTCGTGTTTCTGAACTATGCTCCAAACAGCAGCAAAACTTTTTGAATACGAACAGAAATCGCTACGCACCAAGACCTAAAGAAATTGTAACGGCAAATTTATGCCCAGAGAAGTATAACCCGGTGTTTTATTTTCATTATTATTTATCATTACACGTACAAATAGATTGTTTTTTGCAGCGAAAATGTTCGACGCTCTTTCAAAGATACTTTCGCTTATATCAAAGTAAATTCACGACAGGAGTCTCAAAAAACCATCTTAAACAGCAGATCATTTTATATCATCACACATGGTCATCGAGCTTAATTAGTATTCAACCATACACTGCCCAGTCCTATTGCCCAATGAAAGGGACATTTTGGGCACCGATTTTCAATCTCTACATCGATTTTCACAGCATGAGTTCATCAACAACAACAACAACAACAACAACAACAAAATTGCCCTCGAATGGAAGAAATGCGAATAGTACAGTATGCTATCAGTATGAATGATACTTAATGATGTCCCCTGAAGATGTAAATAATCCATCTTTGCCACAGTGCAGACTAGCCACAATTTTGTTTTTCAACACTTCAGTTTATTAAAAAGTTGAACCATTTGAAGTTTAAATTTATTCATCGAGACTTCAAATTTTATTTCATTGTTATTTCTTGGGTCAGAAATTCGCATGTTTCACTACGTTTATTTTTCCCCCTTCATATTTTGCTGATGAAAGTCAAACACAAGCAAACTTCTCCTTGAGACAAAGAAGAAAAAAAAGGACAAAAGTGAAGAAAAAGATAGCAATTAAAACGTTCAGGCAGCAATTAGCAGTTTTTGTTGCGTTGTGTTTATTGTTTGCCGCCACTGGAAAACCCCGAAAACGGAATAATTTTTCTTATCTTAGTGCATTCCAAATGATTATTTCCCTAACCGGTTGCGACGTACTGTAACTTTTATTTTTAGCGGAGACAAAAGGCAAAATTCATTTAATTTTTCACCAATGTAAACTGGTTGTTTCCTTCGTAGATAAAATTTAAGCTAAAGTTAACGTGAAAAAAAGAAATAAATTCAAACAGTGAATTAACAGCTTTGTTCGCATTTTTTTTAAGCTCTACTGCTTTGTCTTCTTAGTCCAACTACTAACGACTTGTTTACTTTCTGTGTTTATAATTCATCCAAACAACACAAAAACAAGACCTCAGTTTTTATTGACTTCTCAGCAAAAATGTTCGTTTTTGTTCACCCACGTAATGATATCGGAATTATCTATACCCAGAGAATAGGTAATAATTTCACTATTTCACTGCCAGAAAAGAAATTAAACTCATTTTCTATTATATTGCCCTAGTTTCATTGAAAGCCGCCATTAACCGTCGTTATTGTGTCAAAACTTTCATACATTATTAAAGCCATATTCAGCGGAAATAAGAAGAGAGTGCAAAATGGTGAAATTTACATTTGATCCTTTCACGGTTGTTTTGCGAAATTCAGACCGCCTTCCGACCAAAATATAGTTAGCATAAAGATAAGGGTTAATATTGGTACCGGCATAGATGAATACCCGCGGGAAGCGACGCCGCTTGAGACACAAATTAAAGACCCCGGGACGCAACGAAATGTACTTATTTCACTATATCCGCAAATCCGCGCCAATCACAATGCAAAGATTTGGTCACCTGACAATTTCAATAGCGAGAGAATTAAAAACAACCGAAGCCGTAGACGTTTTCCGATCGCAAGACGTCGAAAGAGAATGGAGTTATCAGTATTTGTTTCGCATGAGAATGAACGGAACGTTCAAAATACAGAAATTCATTGAGAGGAAGCAATGAATGAGAAAGCGACGCTATCTTAACCATTTTACTTCGAAAAAGGTGAGCGTACCAGAAATTTCCCTATCCGAAGTGTCAAGGTTGCTAGCAATAGAACTATCGTGCTGTTATTCCCTAATCTTAGCAAAATATAGCTTCAATATATCTCCTTTGAGATAAAATGTTTCTCACCTAAGTTGTAGAATAGTTTAAATTCATGAAAAAAATTGTGATATATTTATAGAGGTTTGAAATGTTTCCGTGACTAACCAAATTTAAGGAAAAGTTAAGCTGAGTCAAATGATGATAATTTTCCAATAAAGCAACAAACACACATTATGAACCTTTCTTTTCCTATCTGAACATCACTTTCAGAGGAATGGCGGGAGAGAACGCCTGAAAGAAGAATCATTTCATTTCTTTTGGCATTTTTCTGAAAATTTGGTGAAAAAGAAAAAAATATTGAGGATAAATGACTTAATACACCAAGTCATAAATCACCTGTTATTGAACAAATTTACTTTTCTTGTTTGATGTACTTAACTGGCACTTCGATGTAGTTTACTGAGGTTCATGAAGCTAGTTAAGTACACCAAGCAGCAAAGATAAATTTGGTTCAACAGCAGTTGATGTATCGTTCGCTTTACTTGTATGACATTCACTTATGAAGTGTATACGAAAAAAAGCAATAATCTGTGACGTCACTCAATATATTGTCGCTGTTAATTATCTCCCGGGCTTTTAACAAAAAAAGTATGCATTTTGTTTCCAGTTTAGATCTATATCGTGAATCCTTTTTCCCTGCATGGTTGTCGGCTTCATGCGAAGAAATGTAGAAAGAGTGCTGTGAACACTAAGAGCTTCAATCTGAAATAGACCGTAATAGTCACAGCTTCTTTACAGGACGTCTAAGGGCGAAAATCCCTACGTATGAAAAAAATAAACTTAACTAAACAAAACAAACACAGATTTATCATTTCCTTTGTCAGTATTTTTTTTTGACCGATCAAAGTAATCGCTTTCCTCGTCACGTCAACGTCAACTTTCATTTCAAGATTCTTGTCAGTTTTTTCTCCACCTTTCATACTTAAATTAAGGCGCTTGAAACTGAGAAAAAACTAACTTCATTTTTTCCTATTTGTATTACTGAACACAGCAATGAATGAACTGGGACTTGCTTTATGTCTCGCCGTCGTTCTAAGCACTGTTAGGGACAAAGCTTCTGTTGGAGGTTACTTAGCCATTGAAAGAAAAGAGGAGAAAAGGTTTGCTTTTTTCCGCAACGTCAATAAAGGTAGGAGACATATACAGACGTAATGAACTGGCTTCCTCAAACGAACACAGTTTTGACATGCAACAGAAGTCAGATTTTGTGGCTTTTTCTGAAAAAAAAATGTATTAAGAAACATTTTCGTGTGTTAGCTGTTTGGTCACGTGGCTTAATGGCATCCATGTTTTAAAAGTTTGTTTTACCCAAAGCTTGTGTAGTTTTACCTTTTTAAAAATTTCCTTTTCAATTCGAATTTAGATTTCATGGCTATTGTGACCGAGTTCTTCACATTTCTTATACTCGTTTCTTTTTTTCCTGATTTATCAGGTTATTACTATTATTATTATCATTATTATCATTATTATTATTACTATTATTACTATTAATATCACTATTGTTACTATTATTTTCATTATCGTTATCGTTATCGTTATCATTATCATTACTATTTTTTTTTTGTCTTTTAATTCCTGAGCTGTTCTGACTTCTCTGAGGAGCGTTTTAATTCCAAGATAGCGTCATTTTGAAATGTGACTTCATTTTGGTTTTATGAGGCGACATGACTGACACGCGATAATGACAAAATTAACAAGCTCGGATGCTGTCAACACCATATAAGTTTGATTACCATTGCGTAAATACTTTTTAAGCGAGATACATTGGTAAGGGAGAGGTCAGAAAACCCTTATTAATTTTATTTTAAGCTGTACCTATAACGAAATCACTGATTGGTTCAACTGTATTAAAAGGTAGGCGAAGTGGGAAGCCTCAGAAATGGAAGGTAATAATTTGAGGTTATTGTTTTTCAATGTGGGGAACAAACTAACAGTGGACAATACTAAAACCTGATCATAGTTATTCTATAGCTATCAGCGCGTGCACTTATTAAAACCAGGCCATAGAAAATACAGCCAATCAGAATACTGGAAAGTCGTTACATATTCGACGATTCCCATCGTGTGCTGCGGGTATGTCTACATGACTGTGTTGGCCACGGTATTTTTATGGCACGGTAAAAAAAAAAAAAAAAAAAAAAAAAAAATATTTTTTTTTAATT
>Ga0126339_10002983_pt1 | contig 12231 bp, 6 predicted proteins | sample OrbTmetagenome_2_FD_92532 | JGI IMG/M metagenome (GOLD analysis project Ga0126339, IMG submission 92532) | Coral microbial communities from Petempiche,Puerto Morelos, Mexico - Orbicella T R C metagenome | ecosystem: Host-associated > Invertebrates > Cnidaria > Coral | place: Petempiche,Puerto... | reverse complement strand
TCTGTTTTTATATATATATATATATATATATATATATATATATATATATATATATATATATATAAGAATATGCTTAATAAGAGTATCGAAGCTGAAATTTGCGAACTCTTAATAATATTTTTTAGAATAAACCCGAGGCTGAGATTTTGAAAAAAATATAATTTTTTGTGTTCAAAATTTTTAAATGCAATACAATTATATAAAGTGAAGCCTTGGCGCGGTGGTCTCATGGTTAGTGCGCTCGTCCCCGGAGCGAGCGGTCCGGGGACAACACCTAGCACAACAACGGACACAACACCGTGTCCCCTTGCCGGGGACACGGTGTTGTGTTCTTGGGCAAGACACTTGACTCTCAAAGTGCCTCTCTCCACCCGGGAGTATAAATGGGTACCGGCAAATTGTTGGAGAAACCTAACAAATTGGGGGGGAGTGACCTGCGATGGACTAGCATCCTGTCCAGGGTGAGTAGAAATACTCCTAGCCGCTTCATGCTACAGAAACCGGGATAAGCTCCGGCAGCTACGAGCCAATACAATTTTATGTTCTTAACTAAATCGTGTACAATTCAGCCTCGGCCCGAAAAACAATATATTTATAAAAAGGAGTGTACATGGTTGGGCAGAGGTACAAAATTTCTCTTCTGGTGTTGAAAAATAATAACGAGTAAGCGCAGCGAACAAGTGAAATATCGCATAAGAGAAATTTCGCATCTCCAAGCGACAATGTAATTTCCTTTTTATTATATAAAATCCCCACAATTTATAAACACACTAACAACGACGTTTTTGACGATTTTCCGAAGATTTCCGAGCGCTTTTCGAAGATTGCCGAAGATTCCTCTAGTTGTCCGAAGACCACACGAACGTTTCCGAACATTTTCGAAAATTTCCGATAATTTCCGAAGATTACCGAATATTTCCAAAGATATCCGAAGATTACAGAAGACTTCAGAGGAAGATCCGAAGATGTTTTGATCACACATCAACAGATTTAAAGGGGCTTAGTCACGGTATTTTGAGTTATTTTGGCCACCTATTAAATTCACAAGCAAGTTAAAATTAGCGATAATTGTCAATCAATTGTCCATCAATAAAAAACAGTTTATTTCCTATCTTTTGAACTTGAAAATGGTGTCATGACGACTCCGAAACGTCGTTTGTTCTTATCGCCAATTTTTACTTGCTTGTGTATTACGAAACCTATTAAATTACCGTGCTAAGATAGAATATTTCTTTCCCAACTAACTGCTATAACTCATTCTAGCTACGCTATCACTCGTTAAAAACCTTCTAAGAGATAATGATAAATCATAAAGGAACAAGGATGGTCCAGGATGGAGAAGATTAGCAACGATTGAAAACGACAAACTTGAAAAATTTAGGCTAAACTTGTCAAGATGCCCAAACGGTGACATAGCTCCATTAAGTACAGTTAAAGGTTCAAAACACGGACATCAAAAATGACATCATACCTGTGTGAATAAAAATTATATCCTTACATGCGCGATAGCGTTTTCATTGATTTGCTACCAACTCGGTATACCACTAACCTTTTATATAATAAAATTGCTTATGCAAACGCGCGCGCCTTCACGCAAACTCTCTTTCAGACAGTCATACGAGGAGGCACCGGGCGCTAACGGACAGTGTATAAGTTTGAGCCGAAAGCCAGAAATAATGAGTCCTGCATAGGACTGTGCCGTTAGTTCTTATGCATTTGAATGCGCTGACTTTATATATTGGTTTTGATATTTCGGATAGAAGGGGAAAAACATCTGGTTAAACTTTCAACGAGAGAGAAGATCGTTTACTATTTGTGTTATCAGCTATTTATAATTTATTGTGTCTTTTCATGTTTCCCCTTGTAGAAGCCCTACGATGCCCCAAAGTGACCCCCTTCACAGAGACGTGCTCTCCAAGGGTTGAACACCTCTGTTTATCGGATATCGAGTGCTCAGAAGGTCAAAGATGTTGTCCCTCGGCCCAGGGTGGCTGCACGCTGCAATGTAGAACAGCTGAAGTCCTAGGTTAGTACTTCATGTGTATAGCCACAGTCCAGCACAACTTGGTTGCGCGTGAAGTGCTTCTAGAACACTACCTAAGATGAACATGTCAACAGAGCGCTAAAGTGAACGCTAAAATGGACATAAACATATTACCAGAACGCTAAATGAACGCTAGGATGAACATATTAAGAGAATTGTTGAAGGGAGTACAAATTTTAAAAACTTAATAGCGATTTTTCTAAGACAAGAACACTTTCAATTTTATATCACAACGTTGCGTACGCGCTGTTCAATGAAACACCCTGATGACAAAACTGAGCCATTATCTTGGGTTTTTTGTCGATGAAATACGCCTTTTCGGTTTTGGTGCTCGTAAAAGAGTTCCTTTATGAAGCGAATTAGTGTTGTCATTTCCTGTTTTTTCTTAGTTTGTTGTTGTTTTGATTGGAGGTAATGTCTGAAAGACTATGAAAGACTATGAAAGACTGAAACGTGACAACAAATACTTTAAAGATAATTCAAACAATCAACGAGGAAGCGAACGCGAAGTAGGGGTGGCGAATGGTACCCAGAAAATCGTGGATCTCGGAAATTCTTGATCCGATCTCGGAATCTCGGAAGCTTTTGTGACGAGCCACGAAGTCTCGTTTTTCATGTGTTTCTTTCGGTCTCGGAGTCTCGAATTTTTTTCCCAAGGTTTCGGAGTCTCGGATTTGCGTTTTTAGCAGAAGTTCTCCGGCAAAAGTTATCGCGTTGAGAGTCAGTGTTGCTGAGATTAAGCATGGCGCTTACGCAAACGGCGGCAAATACAGAACTTTTACTTCTCTTATTATATTCACTCAGCCCGCGCGCATGCTCGTTTGATCAGGTTTCCGCTGACAATAACCATGCGCACGCTTTCATGTTGAAATCGCACGAAAACATTGTCGGTGGACCGTATTTTTAGCCGGTTAAGTCAAAGAATTCAAGTAACTCGATTTAGATTTCATAAGTTGTTAGCCTAAGGACGTGCGATTGTAGTCTGGAATATACCGGCGTGTCTAAGACGGTGTATTCTAAGCTATTGTGGAATACCGTTTCGCAAAACATACACAATATTTTACTGTAATGGTCTTTGCTATGAACTGAGGAGCACTACGTCAACTGGAGAATTTCTGGAGGTCGTAGAAAATACAAATATAAATATAACCTCTAAATAAGACGTCTTAAAGAAAACGACTGACTGCATGCTTGCTTTAATTTGCTTTACTTACATTATGTAGTGTTCTTACCATGTGTTTGGTAGTCCAACGTTTTGTTCTCCTCGTCCTTTGTGGTAAGTTACTTCACATTCGTGAGTGGTGCGCTGCGTCGCCTTCTAGAGCAAGCTAAACGCTTTACTTTCAGAGCAGTTGACCTGCATGCACCTCTTTATAACCTCTATTTTGATTCTTTCTTGTTAATCTGCACCTCTTTTGTTCTTTGAACTTCTTTTGGGCTAGGGGTATTGTTTGTGTTGTTAACCTACTGTTCATTTTTTTTATTGTTTCGTTTGGCCAATTATAAAAACCCTTGTAAACGGTGCAGGTTGCCCATTTCACAGTGCCTCTGTCTACCCAGGAGTATAAATGGGTACCTGCCAACTGTCAGGGAACTTTACAAAATGCTCAGTAGGGGTTAACCCTTTGAATACCAAACTTTCGCCAAAAAAATACCGTTTTTTACCGTTTTAGTCAGGTTTTTTGGCTGCCATGACGCTAAGTAAGCCTAAGTTTTGCTTAGATAACTTTTTTAACCAAAAGGAGAGATTTTTCGAGGATTACGTCCAAAAATTGAGCAATATTTCAATTCCGGGAATGCGCATAAGCCAAAATTTGGACCTTTTTTTGGTGCCATTACCCGTTCTCAATTTTGTTTGTTGCCCCTTTCCTTTGTTCTTTCTGGCCCTTTTAGTCTGGCTACCTTTTGCGCTGCATGTTCTCTCTGGCTGCCGTGAAAGGTTGGATGTTAATCACGGGCGAAGCCTAGACATGGACCTTGATCAATCATAAGCATAGTGGACCATTATACCACCCTTTTTGCACCAAACCTGATAACGTTGTTTTTCGATTTGCGATGTCGGAATGTCGTCGATATCTAAACCTGACCACTGTACGGATAGGCCTAGCCTAGTTCTACTATCTGCTTATCACGAATATCTGATGACATTCGAACTGATGACTTCACAAGTGGTACAAAGAACATAACCATCAATTACGAGTATATGCGTAATTGGGGCTCAAAGGGTTAACATGCGTCGAACTCCTCGTCCTTGCATGTTAAGCCACTCGACACGTGAAGACTTTACTTTTACACCACATTTTACTGGCGATATCTGAGTGGAAGCCTCAGTCAGTAATCGCCCTCTGGAAGTACTGGCACTATTTTTATCTCTGACTGCCGTTTCTATGGAGAGTTCTTTCCTAGGAATTTGGCTCAATTCCATCACACACTGATGGTAAATAGCTTCATCGATTTCCAGATGAAAGTCATCATCAACATAACTGATAGAGCCCTCGGCTCTTAGCTTACACACAACTCGATCCAACTTAACTATGCCAGTGAACTCATAGTGAAACAGCAAACAGTCCTCTGAAGCTGGAGAGCATATGTGCATTTTTGCTGCATCACAGGGTTGGTATGGTCTCCAATCTTGCACCAACATTGTACCAACTAGTCAAACTTGTTCCAGTACTGCGCCTAGGTTTTTATCCATTTCGCGGTCGAAATTATCGTTTTACTAGGTTACTCACATAGGTGGCCTGTGCAAGAAAATAATTTGCCGGCGAATTTGTTCACGCCATGACAGCCGGTCACTATGATGCTTCATTAGTCTTTCATTGCGCGGTTAAAATACGAGCTAATACAGTTTTAGAGTAAAAGCCTTACAAACACACAAGCAAATGCATATGTAGACCTCCTTAATTGATGCTTACGAACAGCAAGAGCTAGTCAAGATACATCTTTCATAGGCAATGTATGGAGACACGAGAATAATAATGAATAATCATTTATGAATAATTACAAAGTTAACAATTTACTTACATTTGCGTTTTCGCCGTTTCTTGTCCTCCACCCTCTCCTCGTCCATAATGCATTATATCAACCAGTACAGAAGTCAAGCAATATTTAGTAACCGAAGGAGGATCGCGTAGTAAAGCTCGAGAAACTAACGGATGATCGCCGATGAGAAGCTATGAGATGTTTGAAGCTTGCTGACCGGAAGTTGATGACAGCGTGTGACCTCTAAAGTAGCTGAAAGTCGGGTCGTGATAGGGTCGTAAAAAGGTCGAGATATTTTAAATACATAACTAAATAGTTAGCGTTTATCTGTGACTGCTATTTTGGTAGTTCAAATAAACTACAAGTTATTGATTGCATAATAGTTTTGACCTCTTCCCTAAATGAGATCCAGTTTCAAGCGACCAAGAGCGCGTCTCGGGCTCGGTTTTCTCTGCACTGAGTCCCGGGCTCGGATTTTCCGAAATCGTTTAAGTCTCGGTCTCGAATTTTTAAACAATGGTCTCGGCAATTCTCGGATTTTACCATTCGCCACTCCTCAAAGTGAAGCGCGCATACACGAAGTTGCTAGCGAGCTTATTGGCTAATTTGTCGTTTTTGTTGTTATCCAATCATTTTCAGAGGGTTGCCCCAAGCCTATCGATCTTGCTCTACTGATTGACGCGTCAGGTTGGTGATTAATTTCTTTATTTTTTTGTTATTATTATTATTATTATTATTATTATTATTAATATTATTTATTTATTTATTTATTTATTTTTTTCACCTATTTAACGTAGTTGTTGTACTTAACATACAGCCAACCCTTTAACTAGACTTGATTTCCGCCATACTCTCACGGCCGGTCTTTGTTCCTGAGAGGAGCGCGGGCTCGTTTCCCGAACAGCGGCTGTATCGAACGTACCCTTAAACAGGCTCGCTTCGCTCGCTAGAGCGAGTAGTAGCGAAAGAATCTAACTAGTTACAAGTTGAAGAGTTAGCTGTTTGCTTTAATATCAAAGCCACTAGCGTGATAAGGCTGCTGTCCGAGTATCGAATCGGACGCGGTTCGGCTCATAGTACGCTAGTTATCTGAAGGAAAAAAAGCGTCACATGATTAGGACACAAGTTAGGAAGGTATCCACCACAAGTTCGAGTAACAAGTGGACAAAAACTTTGTACCAAGATCTTTTGTATCACATTGCAAGCTTCTGAGCGACTGTTTTAAATTACATTCTCAAAAGAAATCATTTCTAACAACACTAAATGTCGAAAACAAATTTTGAAGTTGATATGAAACACTTGAAAGTACTTGTGAAATGAAGCTGATGATGAAATTTTGCCTGTAATTGCGTAATTTCTCTGAACTTTGAAATTTATTTTCTCGAGTGCCTGTGGAAAATTGTCCTTGGTGTTATTTCGGGCGATTACTTATATCTTTAGCTTCTAGAAATTGCAAAAAAAAAAAAAAAGAAAAAGAAAAAGGATCTTAGTAAACTGCTTAACATTATTCTGGTACAAGATTTTTGTCTACTAAAAACTGAAATTGCTCGAGTTCCAATCGTATTTCGTCTTAACTATTTTTGTTCCTCCATAATTTCAGGCAGTATAAGTAGAAGAAACTTTGGAAAATTCAAAACGTTTCTTGAGCGATTGGTGGACGAATTTGACGTATCTGACAGTGGCACACACGTGGCTCTTGTGGAATACAGTACTAAAGCATCAGTTCAGCTACGCTTTAATGAATTTACTGATGCGAAGCTTAATGCTGTCAACGTGAAGCGGAAAATTCGGAAGCTGCCACACGCGCGAGGTTTTACATACATAGACAAAGCGTTGGATCTTGCTGACATGGAAATATTTTCCGAAAAAGGTGGAATGAGACCAAACGTTTCCAAGGTAAACTTGTGCCACTTTTTGATCACGTGATATCTCCTTTTATTCAGCCTTAAGATACTTGTTATCACCTGTAGTTATCATATTAACTATTTTAGCTTGTTTTACGCGAGTCTTATGCCCCATTCACACCAACTATGCTAGTTTAACTAAATCAGGTTAAGGTTTTCCCAATTTGTCGATTACGCTTTGCAGTCATTTCAAGACGACAAATATCAAACCACCTTGCTAACATATTTTAATCAAATAGGTTTATACCTTTTTAAGTTGTGGGATGTGTACGGTATGAACAACTAATTTTCAACCTTGATAAGTTCAACCACTTTTAAACATGGTGTGAACGGGCTGGGGTCTAAGACGCTAATTCATTTATCATCTAATTAATAACATGAATACTACCCATGTCTTCCCAGATACTTATTGTTATGACTGATGGAGTGCAGACAATTGCAGAGGGCGACCCCAGGACATCCGGAGATATCCTGTCAGCGGCGGTAGCACCAATAAAGGAGAAAGGCGTAGAAGTAATTTCAATAGGAATTGGAAAAGGTATCGTGCTCATGGACTTGGTTACTCTCGCCTCGGATGATACCGGTGTTTTCTTGGCAGAGTCCTTTGAGGCTCTTGATCAGATCGTTACAGATGTCAGAGAAGGAAAATGCCCAGGTGAGATCGGTTTGGTTCCACTTTTGTCACATGATCACGCGCACACCGTCCTACTCTCTCCTCAGCCCCCCTCCCCTCCCCTCTCAACCCTGTGCCTTCCAATTCTTAGAATTGTAATTTGTATTAAATAAAATGATAAATAACTTTCAATAGTTAGAGAGGAAGCTATATCAGTCTTAGCTGGTTTTCATGCGGATCCTGTATCCTGGCGAATTGGAATTTGGAGTGTTGGTTTTTGTGGAGGGAGGAAAACCGGAGAACCCGAAGCAACCCGAGAAAAACCCTCGAAGCAAGGCCAGAACCAACAACAAACTCAATTTACCCACATATGGTACCGGGCCGGAATCGAACCCGTGCCACATTGGTGGGAGGCGAGCGCTCTCTCCACTGCGCCATCCCTGCTCCCCGTATTGACCTGTTAAGACCTGAATGCTCCCCGTATATTGACCTGTTGTGGCTTACAAGTCAAAAAAGAATTTGGAAGTAAAAAAATTGAAGCCTGCCTCAAGCCTAGTGGCACAGGGTGCCTCGATATATCTGCGTGCTTTCTGTAACTTGAAGTGATTAGGAGTATTTTTATTGCATGATCTTCTTCCTCACAGTCGACGGTCAATGGTCAAATTGGCAGAAATGGTCCGACTGCACTGAGACATGCGGTGGTGGTATCAGAAAACGTATTCGTAAATGCAATAACCCTGCTCCTGAAAATGGAGGGCTGAAGTGTCCAGGCCCCGCCGAAGAAGAGGAAGCTTGCAATGAAGAACCATGTCCAAGTGAGTAGAAATAGGCGAATATACAGTGGTGGTAGTCATACAGTTTTTAGTCGGAAAATTATGCGCCCGTTTAAGGCCAGCAAGAGTATACAACGTGAACGCTTGCTAGGGTTTAAAGTGCTGTTTTAACGGATCTTTGGAACAACACCTACAAACTTGATACCCGGCCGTGCCATTTTCGCACGTACATCAACATCGTTCTTTCTCCTTTACACAGTTGACGGAAACTGGTCTGAGTGGGAACCTTGGTCTTCTTGTCCTGTAACTTGCGGAGGCGGACTGGAGACTAGGATACGGACTTGTACCAATCCTCCACCAGCCTTTGGTGGACAGTCGTGCCCTGGGGTGGGTGAGGAAAGTCGTCCGTGTAACGAGGAACTATGTCCAGGTATTATTACGGTAGGAGAAATGTTCCGAACACGTTCATCTGCATTTTTCTTGTGGAGATGTCAGACAAATTTTTCTGCCCATAGTTGTTTTGTGAGAATAAACAACTTGTAGCGTATATCGTCTTAATTTACAACCAAATTCTCACAGCTAACCTTTAAGGAAATGTAGCATTTTGATCCAATATTAATTCCATATTTTTTTTCTCGTTATTACCAAAACGAGCAAGCTAGTTTAAAAACCAATAATAGATTATGCTATAATAAGCAGAAAAGATCTGAAGCTAATGTATAATGCAAATATTCTGTTAACGGCTTGTAATAAGGAACGTGAAATATATATTACGGTGAATGAGCGTACCGCGGGCAATCAAACAACAGTCCTTCTTAAGACGACCCTTGCCTAGACAATCACAAAACATAGTTTACTGATAGACCTGGGTTCCGACGAGTTGGTTTGTCTAACCTGTGTCTATAACAAAACAACTGATGGATAAACCTGCTCGTGCGCTGGAGTCTCAAGAATATACCTCTTGGTGGAGCGTCAAATAGATCCCCTTGGACGAAGTTATTCTGTGGAATTCAGGCCTTAGATGCACATACGTTTAGCAACTTACTTCGATTCGTGTACGTTACAACAGAGAAAATATTGTGAAAGAGGAATATCGAAAGCTCTCATCGGAACGAGCCTTTCTCGTCAACACAATGGAAATTTCAGGCCAAACAATAACCACAGGATTTGTAACCAAACCTGGAGAATAAGCGAGTAAAATCGCGAAAACATCTTTAATGCAAGTCAAGTAGTGATTAAAACACAAATAGAGACAAAAACGCAAAAAAGTTTAACGTGAAGCATAAACTAAAAAATTTTATCCACTCTTATTTCATGGAGCTAACTGAGCCAATTTCATCTGTAGTCGATGGTAACTGGTCTGACTGGCAGGACTGGAGCGACTGTCCTGTCACTTGTGGGGGAGGAGTGCAGGAAAGAACAAGGACTTGTACCAATCCCCCACCGGCATTTGGAGGAGAGTCGTGTCCTGGGGAGAGTGAAGAAACGAGAGCGTGCAATGAAGACCCCTGCCCAAGTAATGTGTGACTTTAATTGTTTTCCAAACTCCGCTGACACTGATTTTCTTATACACATCTACCTCTCGTTAGTCATATCTCTTAGGTTTAACACGTGCAATTGTTTTTAGTGGTTATTCAATTTATTTTGGCAGCCATTCGAACTGTTTTACCTCCTTTCCACAGACCTTATTATAGCTATATTTTACCACCCTTTTTGAGACCTTGAAAAGTATGAGAAGTCAAATGGCGACGAGTGAAATGTGGAAATAATTTCACGCGCGTTTTGGTCCAAATTCTTATAATTCACGCCAAACGTCGCCATGGCAGTTTTGTAATTTAACATGTCAAATTATAACTTAAGGCTGAAATTTCGCCCCAGAATTAAGGAGTTATATGTCACCCATGATATTACAGTTTTAATACATTTTGTTCCCAGAAATAGCGCACCAGTTTCCGTCATCATAATATTTTGTAAAATGTACAAAATGCGTGGATTGAATAATAGTTTGCAAATTGGATGAAAATAGTCAAGGATAAGGCATGTTGCGCTTGCGCGAAAAATGCAGCAAGAACATTTAATGATTAATTAAGTCGGCTGTTTAAGGACGTTCGCGCGAAAATGTCCTACTCGATAGATCTTCTTGAAACCTCTACTGCGGATAATGAATTAGTTGTTTCAGAAATGAAAAATATTGGGTTCATGGACTTCGTTTCAGAGATAAAGCGCGTGGAAATCTAGTCTGATTTTGACAAATTGGCGCGCCTAAATCAGCATGGTCTCTAGGTTTTTTAGCTTAAAATATCGAAGATGAATCAACGGAGACAAACTATCTTAGTAATATTTTGCATAAGTGAATCTGTTGCGTTAATAAGTCCAAATGTTGCTAACGTTTTCACAAAACTTAACCCTTCAAGAGGTGTTTGAAACCGCCGCACAGATAAACGAAGAACTAAAACAAACGGAATTCAATGGTGCATTTTGCAAAAAAATTGAACTTCTAATCGATAGATTTTCTTCAATTCTTCGGTAAACGTAGAAAATCGGCAGAGAAAATGATCCATCAAAGGAAATATAGGGATCACCGAACGTCCAAGATCGTCGAATCCAGGCAAAGCTGTAGCAATGGCCGTTAGACTGTTCACAGTCCCCTATTTTTCCGTGAGATCGTAGATGTCGATCGTTGAGTTCGATGGGCCGCCATCTTGGTCTCTTGATGCGAGCGAAACTGGGAAGAGTACAAAATGCCCGTGGGTAGTGGCGCTGGGGTTAATAGCGTGGGGGTGAGGGGGCGGAAAAAATCGCCGGCCGTGCCCTCCACCACCCCTACCCACGGGCATTTTGTACTCTCTCCAGTTTCGCTCGCATCAAGAGACCAAGATGGCGGCCCGTCGAGCTCAACAATCGACATCTACGATCTCACGGAAAAAAAGGGGACTGTGAACAGTCTAAATGGCCATCTGCCCTATCATTGTTCATTTTATTACTGAGCACGCGCTCGATGCATGACGTGGCGTGTGAATTTGCGTGCGCAGTAAGGATGCCCAGAAACAATTAGCGCGAACGTCCTAAGACTCGCTTCCGCACTGTTGTTATGTACGTTCCTTTTTCTGGCATCATTCTCCGTAATGATCTAGAGCTATAGTAATTTCCCAGTAAACTTTAGGGCCAAATTGAGCCAATTCACATTTTTACAGTTGATGGAAACTGGTCCGACTGGGATGACTGGAGCGACTGCCCCGTCACGTGTGGCGGCGGAGTGCAGGAAAGATCAAGAACTTGTACCAATCCCCCACCACAATTTGGAGGAAATTCATGTCCCGGGGAAAGCGAGGAGACCCGTTCTTGTAATGAAGACCCTTGCCCAGGTGCCAGATTCCCAAACAATATATGTTGTTTTCAATTTTTAGTTTTATACTGGATAAGTGAATATAATTGCGGTGATTTTGGGCGATATACGAGACAAACCATAGAAATTTTACTCCAATTTGGCCAGTGGCATCAAAAGGAAATAATATTAAGAATCAATAAAAAGATACATTGTTATCTGTTAAGGATCTTCATTGCACGCTTCTGATTGGCATTACTCTCTTCAGATTTGTTCCGGTAAGGGGTAACGCTCCAAATGTTATCTTTTCCATAATACACTACTGCGGTTACTTCCCTTTAATTTCTTTAATAGTCATCAAGCTTATATTGACGAGTATCGTAGCACAACAGTTTCTTTAGAAACTAACCACCGTGCAGCAAAATGCAAGGAAATCACGATTACCAACGCGGTGAATTTTGACCTGGAAAGGGTAACAGAAAAAATGCGTACCTTCACGGATTTGCCCATCGATTATCAAACGCGTACATGCTTCCTTGGTGGTGTACACAACTGGCCTATGCACTTATACAGTGAGGAATGAGTGTTCT
>Ga0126339_10002981_pt1 | contig 12235 bp, 9 predicted proteins | sample OrbTmetagenome_2_FD_92532 | JGI IMG/M metagenome (GOLD analysis project Ga0126339, IMG submission 92532) | Coral microbial communities from Petempiche,Puerto Morelos, Mexico - Orbicella T R C metagenome | ecosystem: Host-associated > Invertebrates > Cnidaria > Coral | place: Petempiche,Puerto... | reverse complement strand
TCATGTTTCGCGTGGTCAAATTCGGTCGTTATGTAATAGTACATGCCATATGTCACGTTAGCCTGAACGTTCGCATAAAAAGGAAAAAAAAAAGGATAACATTGAGAACTTGGGCCGCCTGTGTTTTGTCTGTGGGCATCATTGGCTAAAAAGCCTCTCGTAAGCAGATATCTTTGCATGGAAACTGACCAAAAATATTACAGGGGCCTATAACTTACAATAGATGACTTCCACTCAGGTTGCTGAAACACCAGTCACCATGAACAGTTCATTTCAGAGCTACCCCCATCCAGATGATCACGTACGCTATAATTGTATTTGTAAGCGTATGCGCAAGTGGAAGGTGTCCCTCCACAGGGGTTTGACTGTATCTAAACATCTTAACGTAAGGCATATACAGTCAAATACTGCATACAGTGTACCTAAACCTCTGTGAACTGACTCTTGGTTTAACCAATCGTCTGCTTCTCCTTCCAAAATATTCCTCACCCCTCTAAATTTTGGATACTTCATGTACTTGTCCAGGATGACATCCACCTAAAAATAATTGGAAAATTGGAAAATTAAATACTATTAAATAATAAATTTGCAAATAAATATAAATTTCTCCTTAAAGACTTCAGTTTAAATATTTAGAATCCATGCAGGCTATCGTTGATCTGAGTTCAGCTGTTCCTTGGTATTCGCTAACAGCATTTTATTTAGTACTTTATAGTTAGACAAATTTGTAAACTAATAATCTCCCTCATCATAGGCCTGCAATGCGTGCAGAGAGCTTTATTATCTAGCTCTCTGCATGCATCGCAGGCCAATGATGAGGGAGCATAATTATCTCCCTCATCATAGGCCTGCAATGCGTGCAGTGAGCTTTATTATCTAGCTCTCTGCAAGCATTGCAGGCCTATGATGAGGGAGCATAAATATCTCCCTCATCATAGGCCTGCAATGCACGCAGAGAGCTAGATAATAAAGCTCTCTGCACGCATTGCAGGCCTATGATGAGGGAGATAATTATTGTTTCTCATGAATTGCTGAAAGAATACACTTGCAGAGCTTTGCAAATTTTTAAAGAAACTCAAAAATTACATCAGAAGCACTTGGCTGCAGCTTATAAAATTGTTTCAGTGACTCTTAATGTTCTTGAAAATTCTATCATATACTTTATATTACATGAAAAATCTTTAGTAAAAAAATTACACTACTTAGTAAAGCAGAAATTATATGACTGCATGTATGAATTCGATCTTATCGTATCAGATTACTTAAAATAATATAATATTAATGAGTTACAATTGTTAATTAATATTCTTAAATGAACTTAATTACTTATAATTACTTGCCATTGATTTAAAAATCAATAAACGACAGCAAGTGTGGGCTGTGGTGTGAGCAATAACAAACTTTGATATTGTATTTATGAACTCTGATAAAGGTGAACAGAAGTCACTGAAAATTCAGTTTAAAAAGCAACAGATCGAATTACAAAAAAGTTTAAAAAAGAACTTAATTACCTTTGGATCTGTAAGATCAACCCAACCAACAACACCAATAACTGTTGAGTTCTCACTGGCCAGTTCCAAAATCCAGTCTGTTTGTCAGTCATGCAATAAAAATAATTGAAGTTGATAATTTAAACATTAATTTTGTGGAGGCATATCTAAATGCTTGAGACTGTGTTACTAATAACTGAAATTAACTCTACTTAACACTGTCAAATAGCAATTATCGAATATTTATTTTTCTTTTTTTGCAGGGAACTTGTTGTAGAGAAATTACAAAGATTCACAGTTAGACCTGCCATGTACTGTCACCACAGACTGTGAGCACAGCAGAGCTAGACACTAGACCCATTAGCCCTGAAAAACTAGCTTCTACAGAAAAGTGATGGATGCCTGATCATCTAAAATTTGAAAGGATTAATCAACCAACAAGAATTATCAGAATTTCATTGCCTGGGCATGGAGTGAATTCATATTCACTCAAGAATGTAGGGGCTAATTAATTTTGAAGTAATTAAAAAATGAAAATCTTGCCTGTGATTTGGGTTTACTTTATCTTCAAATTCTCTGATGGCAAACATTTTTCCATATTTAATATACACTAAAAATGGGCCTCAAGATTCTCAAAGCCTGGCCAAATCTACACAACATTACAAATTACAGTCAAACTTCCCATAAGCAAACACCCAAAATGTCAAACCTAATGGTGGTCACTTATAGGAGGTGGTTGCTTTCAAGAGCTTAGACCATATTTGGTCAAATTTTTTTCTCATTAGCATATGGTAACTGCAGACAGATGTTACCCCATGTTTTAAATGTTTTATTCATGTGAAAAGTCAATTTTGAGAAAAAAAATCTGCTACTTCCCGTTAAGAAATTTCCATCTAGTCAGAAATGCGATAATGTTATATTATCAACACCATTTTATTCAATTTCTGCTCTTGAATCTGTGAAGTAGTCGCCTATGGGAGGTATAGAAACAAAAGAAAATTTCAAACTTTATAGCGCTAAAATCGTTTATGAGAGGTGGTTAATTACAAGAGGTTCAAAATATAGAGATTTGACTATAGAAAACTTTTGGTGTATTTTTGGAAAAGTGGTCGCTGAGAAGAGGTGGTTGTTTATGGGAGGAGATCGCAACCGAAGGTTCGACTGTATGCAACAGATTGCAAAACATTTCAATGCAATATATATGTGGCAACATTTGTTGCATACAACATGCTGCAAATGTTGGATTTCAGGCAAAAATATCCAAATTATGTGGTTACATATCACAAAAAGATATAACATATCATTGATTAGTAGCCTATTAAATTTTGTAAATTTAAAAGTCACCAAAATACACATAATGATCTGTCAAAAATGAAGTTATATAAGGGGAAGATGACAAATTATGTTGTGTTACCTGTTTCTTCATAGGTCTGGTTTACTTGTATAAACACCACCTTTCTTATGGGAGAAGGGTTTATGGCACTTTCAAGGTCACTCAATTTGAAAGGCCTAAAAATGGCACTCAGATCTGGAGTAGGCCAGGGATAGAAAAACTTGTCTGATTCCCATAGATCTGAAAGAAGACAAATATACAAATTATTTGCTTTGCCTGTCCATTTCACAATACAAAAGTAAGAGTGGATAAAATAAGAGTGGATGAATGGACTGTCTGCCGGCACAAAAAAAGTGGCTGTTGAGGTAGAGAGATGATGGCCAAAAGTGTAGCTAGGTTTGACTGCATTATATGTGTCTGAAAAAAAGGTGCTACCATCACTCAAGTGCTGACCTTGATTACGAAGACGTACCACAATTGATGGCCAATATATTTATTAAGCAAACTGTCCATGAATAAGTGCTGCACAACTGTGCAAAGCAATGCTGAATATTTAAAATTTTTTAGATTGATAGATGAATATTTTACTTTATTTTATTTATTTATTTTTAATTGGAAGACACAAGTAATTTACAAATTAACTAGCATTACTTACATCACTTACAAATGAATTTAGAAAACAGTCCTAAGAAAATATGCACGCTGATTGGTTAAAAATCATGTTTCTTGACTTATAAATAACTTGACAGAAACACAGAACTAGCACAAGCTGTTGATGTAATGATGGCGCAATCAAAGAGAATTTACACTTTGATAATCAAAGTAATAACAAGTTGTTTTCCTTTTTTCATTGCGGTGTTTTCTAAAAGAAATAGAAAACATATTCTTCCTTTTTCCATCGAGTTATAGAAACACTCATGAAAGTTTGGGAGAACTTGAGAAAAAAAACTTGAGAAAACAAAAAACTTGAGAAAGCTGTGGTAACTCTTGCTTGGGGCTCATGTTTCCACAGCATTTCTCATTCTCCCAAACTTCCACACTTGTTTCTGTTAAACAATTAGATTATGAGCTCGAGATTTCTATCGTGTGATTAAGCTGAGGAGGACACAGCCCAAGTCAACTATTGGGCGATAGAAATCGAGAGCGAATAATCAAATTGTTTTAGTATGAATCTACTAGTCATTCAAACCTTAATCTAAATCGTCTTCACAGAAACTCTGAAAATGCCAAGAAGTGACCGTCATTTTGTTAACAAAGGCACACTGCTATGCTACTCACTATCTATCACAGGATAGATAGTGAGTAGCATAGCCAATTAGAGAACAGCATTCATGATAGAATGCTAGTAGATTTATACTAAAACTTGATAGAAACACGGTACATGTTGAGTTGTAATGTTACACGAGCCAATCACAAGCCCAAGTCAACCTTGTGTCACGAGTCAACCTCAAGTCAACCACAAGTCAAGCCAAACTTTTTATATATTTTTTTTATTTCGCCCTGAAAAAAGAAATAGATTGTAGGAAATGAAATATATGAATATAGATTGTCTTAGCCATAATAACAACAGGACATTTTTAATAATGGGCCCACCTTGATCGTGCTGCACACCTAAATAGTCTTATGCAATTGCAAACATGCTGGCAAGTCATGCTATTGAACGCTGTGTCTGTCCACTGCAAATTATCAAGGTAAGATTGTCTTATCCAAAAACAGTGAGTGACAATATACATCTAGTTGATTGTAAATAAATTGCAAAATTAAAGACCTGCAAATAAAAATCCCGCAAAATTTAAACACGAAATTTCAAATTTAACACCCATATAGAAAATTCAAATCACAGAAAAAAAAGATTAACTTGTGATAACAACAACAGGATATTATCGACAAATACACAAAAACTATCAGCTGGTTTTACTGGTAAGTTTCATTTTGTATCTTCTGTTGTGAAATAGCAGAACTAGGCCAAGTTGTAAAATGTTAATTTTCAAATATGCCTTTTGCTTGTTCCAGTTTACCTTAAAAGGTAATTTGTAAAAATGCGTTTTACTTGTTGCAGGTTATCTAGGAATTTTAAAAAGTTCACACTTTTGAAAAATAAAACGAAGTTGAGAATGCTTGAATCGCGAAATTGTATGACCTTTTCTCACATTCGCCTATTGAAATCGTGAAAATAACCCCCCTCAAAACTGTCTCGCCAAATTCACGAAATTAAGTATCCATGAAACTAAGTACCAAAAAGTTGTATTCACATATTTTATTTCCTACAATCTATAATTTTTTAGGGCCAAAAAAAAAAAAAACTGGCTTGACGCATGGTTGACTCGAGGTTGACTTGGGCTCGCCATTGGCCTGTGTAATGTAACAACTCGTACATGTTTTCTATTTCTTAATTAATATTATGAATATAATATTTTATTATAGAGAAGAACTACTGGCCAGGATGATTCAAAGCCATTTCTCCCACAATATGGATTTTGCCTGGTACCTTTAACTACCAGAGGGTTGATTACCAGCTGCAGCTGTTCAGGAATTAGGAGCCATGCTGACCTCTCCCAAAGGTGCAGCTTGATAAGTGATTATTATATGGTTATTAATGAGTTTAAGCTATCCACTACTATACTCAGAAACCTGTGCCAAAGATCCCCAAGTCAAAAAACTGATACAGTTACACCCTGACTGGAAATGAGTTTGGGCTATCTCCTTAAAGAAAGCTTCCCATATAAGCATAACAAATGGTTCAGGTTGCTGTCTTGGACAACCAAGTTAAACGCTAATACGCTGTATGGAATCTTATAAGGGAGAGAGGGGAATGCCACAGCTTACAGTATGTTGCCCAGTATCCAACCACTTCATTTTAAAACTGCTATATACTCCCCTGTTCGGTCGCTTGAGGTCTGAAATTTGGCCCAGAGACGGTATCCGGTCGTTTCGCCAACGAGTTGTTTCGCCAACGTCTCGCTCGCCAACGTCTAATAGGTCGATTCGCCAACGTCTAAATAAAAATTTATCTTCGTTTTTTGTGCTTGTAAATATTTGGAACTATATATTGTAATAAAATTGCTGTTGTTATTTACTTGACGTTCCATTTTACTTCTAACTCGATTATAAGGCTGGAAAACGAAAACAAAGTATGTTTGCTTCTGAAAAAAAAATCGTAATGCATGATCAGCGAATTGGTGGGTAGTTGAAAAACTTTTGGAAGCCATCGGACTGGTATTCAACAGTCAATTTTCACCGTGAAAATTACCGCGATGCAGTGCTCACGAGCCGGCTGGTGAAACTATCAAAAACATGCAAATTGATCTAAAGTCAGTTAAGCGAAACTGGCAGTGAGTTAAAATTTCTTGACTCAAGGATCACCCAACGATCAGGATTGCATTCCAAACATCAATAAGCAGCTTTTTTTTTCTTTATTACTGAACATCTAACGTTGGCGAATTGACCAGTAGGACGTTGGTGATCATGGAGCGACTTTAAGGACGTTGGCGAATCGACCTAAGACGTTGGCGAACGAGTCGCTGGCGAAACAACTCGAAACAACCGCAATTCCCAGAGATGATTAATTTACTCTTTAATATGACATCGAAATTGTTTAAGTCTTTGCCCCTGAAAAGCTCCTTTTATTAGTTGCCCAGTATCCCACCACAATATACATGTTGCCCAGTATCCCACCACAATATACATGTAGACAAAATGTAGAAATCGTCGTAGCTTTCCGAAGCCAACCGATGTATTTAGCTTCTTCTCAGTTGCCAAGTTGTTCGGCCTTCGATTCGGAAAAAAGAAATCGCCTTGCTAAGAACCGAACACCTTGATAAAAAGAAGAACGGATTTTTTCTAACTTCCGGTGCATGTTATATTCAAGTGCTGCAGTCACGCGAAACAAACACATCACGGAAAATAAGCTGAACGTGCCTTCGGATAATGAAATCATTAGAATTTCCTTTTGTTGCCTAGCGTAACATAAAGTGAATATCCTAAAGCAAAGTATAAAGACACTTTTTAGGTAACTTTGCACATTCAGGACAAACTGGTCGGAAACTGAAGGCACAAAGCACGGTGAAATTATACATGTAAATACATTTCCGATCTATTGTTATTCAAGAAAAATTCAACTTCAGGTAACATTATTTAATGCTCCGGTCACCTGAACTCTTCGAGTATCGTGCAGCGATAAGCATGTGAGGGCCGCCGACACTTTTTAATCGAAAGTTGAAATGTTCGGCATTCCCTCAGAATATTTCGTTTTCTAGAGATTAACAAGCTCGACACAAAAATTGAAATTATTTTTCCACTGGTCGGATACTGGTGCCGGCCGAAACTGAACCATAACATATTAGCTTACAGTTGTACATTGGCGGTAAGATTCCAGGGCATTTTGGGGCATAGTTCGCAAGTGAACCATAAGCTTATTTTAAACAACAAAAACAGCTATAACTCACGAATATGGGCATCTACGATCTGTTTTCCATGGAAAGGATTCATCATCAACAGGCTGTGAATTGGAGGTCCAAACGTGAGAAATTAGGCGTTTGGGCAAAGAGCAAAACACAAGCTGTCGTGCAAATTCGCCCGAAAACGCCAATTGATACTTCCTTCCGAAAGGGCAGGCTACGCAAAATCCTGACTTCCCAAAATATGATAGCAGTCCAATGTAGGTCATGTCATGTGGCGAGGACGCTGTCACATTGATCTTTCAAACGCCGAATGCACTGTCATGTTTTTCAAAATTATCTCCCGTGTTTCGACCCCTGCGGCGAATCGAGAAGATTGGGGATGAGGGGAACAGGTTGATTAGCCTGCAGCAGAACAGGCGGATTAGCGGTTCCGCTTACCCGCCTGTTCTCTAGGCTACAGTTTGATCGAAGCGTAAGGAAAGCGCGTTACTCCGGCTACAATCCATCCGAACTTCGATTCTCTTAGCCGGCGGGGTCTTTGAGGTCTTTGAGCCTTCGAGCTACCCCGCAGGCTACCCTTGACGTACATAACATAAGGAAATTAAACTTTTCTTGAAAGGAAATGCTAGTAGACGCAAACGACCTTCTGATAGGCATACAAACTGATAGATTTATAGCGACTTTCCCGAATGTTCGGTCACTAAAAAGCTGTTTGATCAAATTAAATCACGGGCGCTCCAAAAATCTGAACAGTGGATACCGCCGTATCGCCCAAAAGGGCCAGCTACGTAGATGGAAAACGCGGGGCCGGGGTCCCGGGGTGTGGAGAACACGGGGTCTGGTGGAGAACACGGGGTCTGGTGGAAAACACGGCCCGTTCTGGTGGAAAACACGGGGTCTGGTGCAAAACAAAGGAGCCTGTCAAACGTTTTCCCCCCAATTTCACGAGCATTAATTTCTCACTGGCCTCCTTTTTTTTGGCCCAAGCTCGCTTAGGTTAAACTAAAACTAACGCACAACTCGCAACGTTCAATTCTCGGTGACTCTCGTTCTAGTTCGGCTCTGTCTGGTACGTCTTTTACGCATTTTCTATCGTATCCAGTGGCGGATCTAGGGAAGGGGACGAAGGGCCCGCCCCCCCCCCCCTTATTTTGGGTAAAGAAGAATCGCAGAAGAAAGAAAAGCAGGCATGGCAAGCAAAAAAGACCTCCCCTTAGCTCAAGGTCTGGACACTGGGTCCCCCCTTAGCTCAAGGTCTGGATCCGCCATTGGTATCATCGTCTGAAAAGGATTTCATATTCTAAATTCTAGGTAAACGGTTTTTTGCTAGAAAACTGTTTATGGAAACTGCTAGCCTAATATATAGATTTAGGCCAGCATAAAAGCGTAGCTCCTGTTCCGGGTTGTTCAGAGCCCCACAAGCTAACCCAGGAAAAGGTAGAATTTTGATTTGAGTTTTCAGCTTTGCAGTGAGGTTTTCTATATATTGTTTGGCCTTCTGTTTTGAGTTTTAATAATCACCATATACACAAAACAAAGCAGCAAAAAACATTTGTATAGAAGAAAAAGTTATAATTCGGTTAACTTTTAATCCTGGGTTAGCGTTAACCGCCTTCCGAACAATCCTACCCTGTTTTCAAGAAGTTAACCTGACATGAGCCTGCAATCCAATCGAAAATCAGCACTTGGTCAGCGGTCAACTTCAAAAAAACGCGTGAACTCGATGAGCTGTAAACTTGAGCCCGCGATATGGTCACATGATACTGGTCAGCAGATACCTTGTTTTGACAGATGTCAATTGATCATAACATGGATGTCCAATATCAAAGAAGTTCACGGTAAAGCAAGGGTGCATATCTCTGTCAACCTATTATTTGGAGTATGGCTACCATGTTGCGCGACTCCGTCGTCGTCGCTGTCGCCGTCGCCGTCATGCGTACGCGCCCACGAGCAATACCGCTAGCCATGATAACCATGAGAAAATCAACTCATGGGTTTCCTTTTCTTTCCTATATGAGTATGGGGCTTCGCTTGGCGGCCCCTGGGACCGCCGGACCTCCGCTGTAACGCATCTTTCGTCAAAATGTAACGAGCGTTTGATATATTACTCAGGAAACTGGTGACCGTGGTTTGTATATCAGAACAATCATATTCTAAATTCTAGGTAAACGGTTGTTTGCTAGAAAACTGTTTATGGAAACTACAAGTCTATAACATATCTTTCGTCAAAATGTAACGAGCGTTTGATATATTACTCAGGAAACTGATGACCGTGGTTGGTATATCCGATCTTTAATGGGAGGTCTGGATTGGGGTGCTAGAATGTTGCTTATCAGTGAAATTTGCCACTATTTCTAAGCTATAACATAACATATCTTTATTATTCATATAGCGCAGAATACATGGGCATATGATCTAATGCGCTTTACATGACAATACTTATAATATGCATATAATATTACAATGACAGCTTATCTAAATAGTTAATAAATGGTAATTTATCAGTAAGAGTTTCAGCTGGTTTCTCAGTCACGGTTATCAATAATTATTATAAAACTGGATCATTGGATAGTGTAATTTAAGAGTTTTCATTCGCTTAGCCATCATGGTATACTTGTTACATACTCTTTTTCTCAGACCTCTGCTCTCAGTAAAATCCCGTCAAGACTCCCAATTAGTATGGTTGTTTACGATCTTGTTTCTTCGTTCAACACTCAAGACAGTGTCTAATTTACATACGCCTCGAAGTCCGTAAAAATATACTCCCATGCGCGTCTCTTCTTGGTGTCAGGAAATATGATGAAACACGGGCTCTTGTGTTTGATATATTACCTATTGGCACCCCATTAACCTCTCGTTTAGAAGATTGAGCTTTACTAGGTTAATTTGTAGAGAAAAAAAACTTGTCTGTATACACTCATTGCGACCAGTCGGCTAGTTAATAATTGTGAACGACACTATAAATCCTCTATATTAAAAATCGACCGTCAAGTTTATTTTAACGCTTTGTTTCAGCAAGAACGCCAAACTATAACTAAAAATGGATATATTTGTAACTGGTTTTGACTGAAGGTAAAGATTGTTCCTGATTCTGGTCTACTCGGCCGCAATCTCAGGCTGGTACTCAAAAGGTTTATAGAAATGTTCTGAACTCTTCACGGATCTTTTCAATCGTGATCGTGGTACTTAAAACTTCCTACTGGGATAATAAGCTTGTTAGGTTTCTTTCAGGGATTGAGTTCAAAAGTTTACGCATGCTTTGGCTCCATTAGGGAAGTCCTATACGCCTATGAAGTCATGGTTGCTGGGCAACAACACATACTTCCTCCTAGATTTCCTAGAGTTTCGTTCATAAAATTTGGTAGAGAGGTTTAATAAACTTACTTTGTATTACTTAGGTCTGATTTTTCTTCAGGAAAAAATATATGGCAATAAACAAATCAACAAAAGAATAACAGAAACCAAAACAAACCACAATAAACCGACCAAAATACTTATATTAACAAAAAATAATGATAAGAGGATGCCTTTGCAAATGTTGCAGCTTCTTTTCTGGCCAGGTTTTACTTGGAAGACAGAAACCGGCAAATAAAAGACACCCATATATGCATCTACTAGTGCTGTTTAAAGGGGGCGATCTTTAATACTACGTTCTCGTTGATGTGAAATTTTAGGGGTTTTCGCCGGTCTTTCGATGTTCTGTTGCTTTTGCTGTGAGTTCTTTCCATCTAGCAGAGTAATGGTCTTTCAGATATTTCACGACCAGTGTTGTCATTACTTCCATTCGTTCCTGTAGCAGAAATGTACAGGAAATATACATGTTAGGAACAAGCTTGATTTACAGTACACGTGTGTTATTTAAGGGCTTGTTGGAACTTGTAGCAGGAGCGAGACATTCGACATGCGTGCCTCCAGACCAAGATTCGAACTAGGTCGATTTCCTATGGAGCCGCCAGGATATGAGATTGATGAAGAACGCAACCGGAAAACATAAGACCAGCTTAACTCCCTAGGTTAAACCAGATACAATGCACTCTCACGTCTAACATAATATTCGATCGAGAGACAACTCTTAGTGCAGCAAATGTATAATTAGGAACTTGGCAAAAAAAGGCTAATTTTCTAGATCTAAGTATGTTCTTTTTCAAACTAAAAACGAACATGAAAAGTATACCTTTCTCATGGACGTTTTCCCCCTCGAGCAGCAAGTGCATCCACACGCACAACTACATGTACAGCTTCTACAGCAGGAGCAGCAGCAGGGAAAATGCTAGAACATTAATGAAAAATAACAATAATGAGCACTTGATTTACATTGTTCAATGGCAACATGTACCCAACCTATGACAAGAGAAAAGAAAAGGTACTGGCAAAATTAACGGAAAAAGAAAAATGGTCGTTACCTGCGATATCCAGTTTTGTCCCTCGTGATTTTCTCCCTAAATAAATGTAAGTAAATATGTTGTATTATCACTATAGCGCCACTTTTGCTTGTTTTTTTTTCCTCGTAGGTAGGATATTTGTTGCCACTTATTCATTTATCACAATTTTCTACAAATTATTGCGTTAATTTAATGTCCTAGAGAATTTCGAACTTAATAATAGACAAATTTTAAGAAAGAAATAAAGAAAGTAAGGGGTTGCACATTTAGTATGCAATAGTCATGCAGGAAAAGAGTGCGTGTTATTATATTATGCGAGTGACTGAGAGGGTTTGTTACTATATACATTTTTATTGTAATATGTAACCTATACATGTGTACAGCCTCATTTGATTACACTGACCTCACGCTGTGAGTTGCCTTGCTCTGCCAGTTAAGCGATAAGTAATGTTAAAGAAAATGATCTTTTGAACGGGATAGAGATAATGCGACAGATTTTAAGTTGTTTATTAAAGAGACACGGGGGGGGGGGGGGGGGGGGGGTGTATTAAAAATTTTTTTTACAAAATTTTTTTTTTTATCTTTTCTACAAAAATTTTTTTCATAAACACCACCACCACAAACATATTT
>Ga0126339_10002979_pt1 | contig 12243 bp, 3 predicted proteins | sample OrbTmetagenome_2_FD_92532 | JGI IMG/M metagenome (GOLD analysis project Ga0126339, IMG submission 92532) | Coral microbial communities from Petempiche,Puerto Morelos, Mexico - Orbicella T R C metagenome | ecosystem: Host-associated > Invertebrates > Cnidaria > Coral | place: Petempiche,Puerto... | reverse complement strand
ATAAACGAAAAAAAAAAGATACAGTTTTCATATTGAAATAGCGCATTTAAGGAGCATATTGATTTGTAAGAAAAATTTTTACGTATATCTTGAGATATCATATCGTTATCGACGCTGTTAATTTTGTTTTGCCAATTTTAACCATACTTAATCAGAATATATGTATATCTTTACCAAGGTTGTAATCTCTGTATTTGATTACTTCGTTAAAGGCTAAACAGATTAAAGATATATTTTTAACTGATATGTTTGCCAAGTTTGTTAATCCTGCCAAAAGCAATTATTAGCCAGTGTGGCGACCTGTGTGTTTTCAACGGCACTGTACAGAACCAAAGACTCTGTTTAGGGCGGTTTTCAATTGACTGCCGTGAACCACTTTGGCCAATCACGAAAGACGCAGACAATCTAGTGAACCAATCAAAACTTAAAGCAAACACGTGTAGCCGGCGCAAAGCGCGGGAAATCGTCTGGCAAGCGAGTCAAGCAAGTCAACAAGCTAGCAAGTCATGATTGGTTTTGGTTTAATTTCTCATTGGTTGAAAAAGTGGCGTGAGTTTTTTAAACCGATCATTGGCGTAGAAAAACAAAACGAGCTCAAACGTAAACGTACTTAATTGAAACCCGCTCTATAAACGCGGTTTAGACAGAGTCTTTGATGTTACCTTAAGCAGTTTATGTGTAAATGTAAAAAACAACATGCAAATGGGCCGTGCCTCTCTAACAATGGGGCGTTGGAGCCAAGGCCAAATGCCTCGCTTTCCTGACTTTTAGTACTTTATTGAGTATTAGCTTAAACCACTGGCCGTCTTATTGACAAACTAGCAATCTGATTGGCTTCAAACACAGACGGCGTTTATCGATCGATAGTCAGTCCTCATTTTCGCCTCTAGAAGGTTACAAATGTTCCGTGAGGAAAAGTTGAAGCCGATTAAGGGAGCGATTACGCTATCCAATTGAACACTATGATAGACATTTCAATGTGCTTATGTCTTGAAACAACCGTTCAGTTCATGAAAAGTTGCCACACCCACCATGATTTCGTTCTCTCATTGGCCAGTTCAATTAGGAAAGGGACATCATATCGACCGCCGAAATGCCATCATCGACTGAACAAAACGCAGATGAAACAAAACAGTGGAGTGACTTGTTTCAATGTAAAATTTTAGCCAGTTTAACTGCATGTCATCTTCAGTTGAACACGGCGGCTAAGCAAAAATGGGCACGTGGAGGATTTTTTCGGTGGTTATTCTAAAAATGCTTTGTTGATATCAATCCTCCCTACCACACACCAACTGGTTTGATGCTAAGTGTGCTATCTCGATATAGCAGATTTCCAGTCTCTAATGGAAATTACCACGTGATAATTAGAGGTCCTTTGCACGAGCCAGTCACATGATACAAAGAAAGAACAGTCACTCTTGACTGAAACGCATGACTGGTGTGGCTGCGCAAGCTTAGTAGCCAGTAGATATGGTCCTGCCCACGTGACTTATATCAACCAATGACTCGACACGAGAAAACATTCTTGGAATTAATTCTAACCCCCTATAAGGTACATTCATTTCTTTCCTGAAGATCTAGTGGTCCGGGCTGTTCAAAGCCCGATGAAGCTAACCCAGGATTAGTGAGAATTTTGATTCCAGGTTTGTAACTTTTCGGTGAGGTTTTCTGTTTGTAATGTTTGTCCTTCAGTTTTGAGTCTGAACAATCTCAAACTACACAAAAAATCAGCAGTAAAAAATATTTTTATACAATAAAAATTAATACTCCTGTTAACTCTTAAACCTGAGTTAGAGTAACCAAGCTTTCAAACAACACGGCCCTGAGAAAAGGTCACAAAATTCTTGAATAGCGGTAGACCTTTTTGTAATAAACACGTTGTTTTTCGGCCCAAGCTGAATATTATTATTTTTCTGCCGATTTTATGGGCTGAAATATTTTTATGAATATTCCTAGATTATAGCGTATGACATTTCTGTTAAAGGATGTATATTGGGGTATCAATTACGTGTTTGGTGCCTAGAAGGCGTTGAAGTCATTTAGGTGCCAGACTACAATTAAGCAATTAAGCCTGATATGAAACAAAAAATTTTTGCAGACATATTTATATTAGCATCGAACATACGGCTAGAGCTGTTTTTGTTGTTTTTTGGCTGTACATGTTTCGCCGTTTAAAGAAAAAAAACCATATAATTGAATAGTAATTACAAAGTTTCAACACAACTGAAACTATATTCTTTTCAAAATCTCAGTCTGAGGTTTATTCTTAAAATATGCTTAGAAAATTTTGCAAATTTCAGAGTGTACATCTAATTAGCTAAAAATAAAGATATAGGACAACTTTCACAACGAAAAGTGTTTTATTTTATGTAAAGCATCGAAACAGTTTCTAATTCTAGAATAAATTTTACACATAGTTATCAAGGACGCTAGCAATATTGGTGGCAAATATTGCTCACCTCTCAGGATTGAACGCGATTACTGTTTGACAAGTATTTCATATCTGGCTAACTTATTAAAACATTTTCATATTTCTTTAAAATTGACAAGATTATGTGTGTTTTGTTGATTTTTAGGCCCGTCCACTCTACGCAAGAGAAATTTGAAAACGGTGTTTTCACTCTGAAAATTAAAACGCATCAAATGTTTTCCGTTCACACAACACCGGAGAAATTTGTAAACGCAACAATCAACTGTCATTTTGGATTTGTGTTTAAGGAAAATTCGGGCAATCATAGATTGGTACCGTGACTTAATCGTTTACGAAAAGCTCCGTTTTCAAAATGTTCTCCGTCCACACTAAAACCCAAAGCTGGCGTTTTAAATTCCTCTGATTTGAAGAGCGTTTTCGAAAAGCTCCATTTTCGTGACGGATTACGTAGAAATATAGCTGCGATTTCAAATTTCTCAGGCGTAGTTTGGGCGGAGCCTCATACGCGAGGACACTTTGTGATGCCAGTTACAAAGCGCGTGCCTGCATAAGCTAACCAAACGTTCAATCCGGGACTGATCTACTGAAGAGAAAAATTATTTAACTATCAATAGTGCCAGATCGTTTAGTGCAAAGTCAGTAAGCGGACAAATCATCCTTGTTGTTAGCGTGTCAGTATAAACTTACATTTATCATTCTTAGTTTAATAGAACAAGTTTGAAAATCAAATTTTCACCGTCAGAGGGGAAGAAATTCGTGTGCCAGTTTTTACTATTTAGTTTACATTGAGCTTAGTTTTACATTACCTTTACATAACTGAATAAAATACTTTCAAAACATGTTAAATGGTTAAAAATGGCACTTTTTGCCTCATAAAGTCTGCTGATTTTTTTTTTGTCTGTTCTGTTATCCCATGTTTCTTCTTGTCTCAATTCTTTCAAGTTTACAAAAATCTTAATGTGCTACTCGTATTTCACAGAAGAATGAAAAATTCCTTAAATTATGTCAATTTCAGTGAATAAAAGCTCGCGAGAAAGTTCGTCTTTTGGCCTTGGTTCATTTTTGAATCACCTTGAGCAATGAATAATTTTATCCAAAGTAAAAACTAATCAGAATTGCAAAAGAAGTCGAGAGCATCAAGCACAAATAATGAATTTTGCTAATTCGAACTCTGTTTACATTGTTTTAAATACAGTGGATTAACGTAAGTTCTAACTAGTGTAAAAAAAATCTCGCACCCAACAACTGCAAAGCTTTACTGAAACACCAAACACCAATCATGTCAACAGTGATTTAAGACTAACTTTACCACGGTCAGTGGCAAGGTGAAAGTGGTCATGCGCACTGAAAACTAGCTTGAACATTACTTTTTATTCTCTCGTTTACTCGATGTCTGAATGCAACGGAGTTTCCGCTCGGAAAATTTGCTTGCGAATGTTCAAATTGCGGCTATTTACAAACTTATCCTATAACTCTGTGTAAGTTGGTTTTGAAGCTTAAAGCCAGCTAGCGTTTCAGGGAGCATTTTCTTTAATCGCCTGGACATTACCCCCATTCGATCTCACGCCATTTTTGAGTTATTTGTCTCACTTTAGCCTCACCCCAAATGCTTTTTAGCTCACGAGAGATTTTGCACTCCTGTGTGTGAACAAGCACGGGAACAAAAGGCCTTTTCATCTAGAAAACTAACATGCAAAAATTAATTTTTGTTCTCTCTTACTACGTAACTGGATTGTCGCTTTTGTTAAAACCAGAGAACCATTTCGATACATTCCCGTCTGGCTCCAGCAAGCTGGAAACTTTGGTTTTGATCAGACCAACCATGGAATTGTCTCTTTCCATTTCTTGTTCTCGTTCGTCTTCTTCGTCATCATCGCCAAGTGTGAACACAACCGGTGGCTTCTCTCGGGTATCCCGCACGTCCCGCGAGTCCCGTGAAAATAGTGACCCGACATTTGGGAGAAGTGATTTTCCTAGACTCGCTTTACTTTTGCTCTGTGGTTTAGTTCCGTTTGGAATTCCTCCTTTACTCTTCCCACGCCTCAAATCTGGCACAGAGGTATTGAACGAAGTGAAGAAGTCGTCTTTCGCCCTCAACGAACTTTTCCAGCTATTCCTCCTCTCGTACTCTTCATCGTCCCAAAAGTCAAGCGTTGATTGGCTAGAGTAGCTGTTAGAGCCCAGTGCGCTGTAAGATGGTTTGCCGCGCGGCACACGGCCATTGGTGTACTGGTGCGGATTTGTGTAGTCTTGGTACTTGACCTCGATCAGAGGAAAACTTTCTATGCCCAGGCCACCCCGACTCTTGACGGCCGAGACGTGATTCCAAATGGGCGTCGGCTTGGTGATACAGGGCGTGTGTTCATCATCAAAATCTGTGTCAAAAATCGATTTTTCGTGGTCGAACTTATCTTCAAGGCCTTGCTCACTGGGTGCGTCAAACAGAGAATCAGGGTATTCGTCAAAGTCGCTCTCCCTAGAAGCTCTTCTATTACTCTTCCGCTCACCTTCGCCGAAATCATAATCATAGTTATCAAAGTGTTCTTGAGTTCTCTGGTGATAATCAGAACTTATGCTATGGCGGCGGCCTTGGGAAAGAATTCTTTGTTGATTATCAGAGGTGGAACTGTGTCGGCGAGCTGGGATATACTGGGAGAGTTCATACTCTGACGCGTTACTTTGACGACAAATAGACTGCCGATGGACAGAACCGTCGTCTCTCGTGAAATCGGGACGCCTTCGTGCGTCTTCGTAACGTTGTCGCTCACTTCGTACATCTTCGTATTCTCGAGGCTTGTAAATGTACGATTCGCTGTCATCAGAATCATCGAAGCTAGTTTTCTGACATTCTTCACTGTTCTCGGAATCTTTCTTGTCGTCGCTTTGTGCGCCTATGGATATGTTCAACATAGATTTCCCAAAATCTCGTAGCTTATTTGAAAGAGAAGGCAGCGTTGTTTGCCCGGCTGATGTTGCCCCCACTGATTCGTTTGTTGGTGCAGAAATGTTAAGCATAGACTTTCCCAAATCTTTCAGTTTCGACGATAAACTTAGCCCAGAAGTTGAGCTTTCGCCGAAAGGTTTTGTTGCCTCTTGTCTCTCCGCAGTTTCCGCTTGGGAAATGTTCAACATTGACTTAACACCTTTCAGTTTTGTAGAAATGTTTCCTGCGATGTCGGAAAAATTCATGTCGAGTACCGCATTCAACATGGACGGCTCTTCCTCGTCATTGTTCCTGTACGTGTAATAAACAGGAATGTCCAGGGGGGGTCGCGCTGTGTCGTCGTCATCATCATCCCACATGGCTCGGACGTTGAACGATGCTCTGTCCTTTACGTTGAAAGGAAATTTGAACGGATTATTTTGATTGGCAGAATTTTTGGTTCTGTCTGTTGCCGCCGCCGTTCCTTGCCTGGGGTGACCTCCTGTCGCGTTTGGTACTGTCAAATGTTTACTCGAGGGACTACCATTTGGAATATTCGCCTTTCCACCATGATCTTTCCCGTCCTCTCCTACGCCGTCTTCCTTAGAGTTATTAGATACTGACAGCATCGAGGGGTAACGGTTGTTAAAATGTACAGTGTGCGAAGTGAAGTCCATTGTACCGTCTTCGTTTCTTCGCCGCAGCGTTCGAGGTGTTCTCTTCTCTTGGACAACAGGGCGTTTAGTTTTGCTCCTTTTCACTAAACAAGAAATAGTAACCGGGATTCCTACCACAGAGAGAAGAATAGCAACAGGTATAAAATGTGCCAACCAACCCCATTGAAAAGGAGGGTCTGGTCCGAACAATTTGGGATCGCAGGCTCCAAAGAATTTGAAGTGCGCACTTTCGATTGGAAATCTTGTAGTGAGCGCATTTTGAAACTTCTGCTCAATGACGTTTGTTTCTTCGTCAAGTATCCTCGATCTAAGCTTGCTGTAAGTGTCTTCATTACAAGGAGAATAAGGAATATTCGCAAATACAATAGTCATATTTCTCGATGCTTTGTTAAACGACTTGACCAAGATTTTGGCTGGTTTTTCGTTGAAACAATAGCGTGCCAACTTCGTGGCGAAGTCAATTCTCATTTCCACGTTTGTCATAAACCGCTGAAAATTTGTTCCTGTAGTTAAAATCAATTCATGGCTGTACTCAATGCCGTCCTCTTTCACACGAAGCTTGAAAATAATTTCATATTTCAAATCTCCTTTAACGCTGTCGACAACGACTTTATAAGTGAAGGTGCCCACGTTGCCTGGAAGAGGAAAGCCATAAACCTCCCGACTTTTTGCATCAAACTGTACCCACGAGGTTTGAAGAATCTTTCCATTGTTAGATGTCTTCATTGTAAAGCGAGGGTTTTTAATTTCACCGTTCACAGCATCAATAGTCTGTTGAGGGATAGGAATTCGGAATGCTCGCCCAACATGCGCCGTGCCTTGGAAAACGTTTGGCGTTAATTTTGTTGTGGCAAGAGTAGAACGACTTGGGCCGGTGGAACTGGAGCTAACGGAAGATGGCTTCTCGGTTGAGTTTATGGACACCAGCGAAAAAAACACCTTGAGAACCGTAAGTGCTTTTGACATTGGAGAAGAGACTTCTCTGCTTCATGAGAGCGGCGGACTTAAGCTCTGTTCAATACTGGCCGCTGCTCACGGGTTGATACAGCCAAACAAAACTTTAACTGGCAATGTGTCGAGACACACCTGAAAGGGGAAAAAATAGCTTAATTTTAATATCTGATAAGTTGACACACGGACGGAACTAATAGCTTTTGTGTAACTCTAACCATTAACCAAAACACAAATTGTTTGATGCCTAAAAGACGGAATATTGACAGAAACAGATTTAAGATTATAAAGCGAGGTGGATAACTATAAGTTTTATCTGTTTAACGAAGATTAAAGTAGATAACAGCACTTTTCAATTGTATGATTGAGGGGAAGCAAGTTTTCAGATTTAAGTTAAAGTGTTGCGCTTAAGATCGGAGAATTATACGCAGTTCCAGAACTTATATCAAATACATGTCTCGCTACTACTTTGAGGAATTTTTCGGCAGTTTGTAAAAGTACTGTGAAAATGTTTTCGATTTTTTCTAAACAGGAGTGCCTCAAAAACATGACCGACGCATATTGGAAAATATATCAAGTCTAGAATGAAAACGTTCTGTAACCGCAATTTCATGATTTGTTCTCTTGTTGTTGTTGTGGCTTTTATAAAAGCCTTAAACGACTTGGGTGTACTTTGTGGCTTCAAAACAAGCTTTTTCAAATACACAAAACAGGTATACAATAAACTAGTTCACCATGGTAAATTTAACCTCTCTGGAACCTTGCCTTGATAGTCAAGCGCACAACACGTTCTTTTGGGATGCAGAACTGCGGTTGATGGAAAAATATATGTAAATCTTTGAAAATTTGCACTACTGCTAAATGAAGTTTGAGCATTTCTCAGTTCACAAAATTGTTCGGGCTCCAGTTTGGCACATTTCTCCAAGTATTAAATTTTCCTGTGCATTGCAGCTGGCAGTTGACGTCATCGAGGCATGTTTGTACTTTAGGTAAGAAATTAACTGGTGGGAATCCAATCACAGATATTATTCGCGTCTTTAGTCCTGGGAAAAAATAAAAGCAGGCCTTAGACACGAATCAAAACATCGTTATAATGCTGTGTAGCTATGTGGAGCCTGCAAATTTAGAGATTTGGGAGTTTCAAACTTGAAGCGCAGTCTTGTGCAGCTCTTCACCAAACTTGAATTCTAGATTGTTTGTTGTTTGATAAATCTTTTGCATTAATTCGACGAAGTCTTTTGTTTACTAGAGAATAATCTCTTCAGAATAATCTATTTTGCATATAACAACTAATTTTCACAGTGTAAAGTGTGGAATTAAACAAAAGTGTCTTAAAATAGCTGAAAATATCTGAAATACGTTTATCTCAATGTCGTTGAGATGGACAATTTTAGAAGAAAAACACACATTAAATTTTCGCATTATATGCGTAATAATTCATCACTAAAATGATTTGGAAAACACTGCAGGATTCGTTACACTATAAATCAAATTACCTTGGTCATAATCGGTTTCACAGGCTTATAAACATACCAATAGAAACTTTAAACTTCCATAGGAAAATTCTCTTATACGGAAGACGGATTCGATGGCTTTTGTGAACGGCAAATTTTCTTTTTCATTTGTCTGAATTTTTTTGTGATCGCGCTTTAAGCAGATGTTTCAGTTACTCGCTAAACAAGGCAACGCTAAATATGACCGTAATTGCATTCCTGTTGTGTACAGTACAAGATTTCTGTTTACGTCGTAAAATTAATACCATTTGCACATATTTTGGAAGAAATTTACACCACGAAAACTCTTGTAAACCTTTACAACGTCAAAAAAATCATGCGTAATTTCCATACTTCGCATCAGATCTGACAGATTTAACATTTGTAAAATAACGACGCTTTCTTTGCTAATTCCGGTGTACTTTAAACCCTCTTTTATACAGTTTGAAAACAGTAGATTTCTTTAAAAAATGTGATGTCAACATAGAAAACTGTGTTTGATCATGCAAAGTCCCTTAAAGAGACTGTTGACGAACTCTTGAATAGCAGAAAAGATAAAAATTTCCCATACTGATGGCACCTGCTCTTTAGAACAATTATGCAGCATTTCAATGGAATTTGTACCTCTGTGTTAGACGATTCCATAAACGATCTTGTTATGTAAAACTCTATTGCGGCAAGACAACCTCTCCCTGACTCAGTGAAGCTCTTAGATAGAGCGTACCTAGTTCGAAGCGTCATTAAAGAGCCATTTTCTTACAGATCACGCCGGGATTCCTTCGCTAGGAAAAAAAGTATTGAATAATTTAGGCCATGAACAAAACTTAATTACACCCCGTCTGTACACATGTCTATAATTGTTACCCGTTCTAACAGAAATATGAAAATTTAATCATCTGCAATTTGATCGCCCACTTTCTACGCATGCGCTGAACACAGCATGAGGTTAATAAAGCACGGGCATGTATTGTCGGGCCCAGAGCTCTACTCTGTCAAGGACGATCGCGTCTTGCGATCTGGGTCGAGACTATGCTTCTTTGCTGTTACGTTACGTTATTTTAACACTCTACACAAAAAAGTTTATTCTGTTTGTCTTTCGATTAGCGCTAGCAGTTAGTTTACAAGACCGATTATCACGAGCATGCACGCTTGATAATTTTAGCTGGGCGAAATTAATATTCATATTACAAGAAATTAGTTGCCAAATTTCAAAAGCTCTATTTGTAACTTTTTTTATACCGAGTTAAAATAACCCCTCTGTATTCAGAAGAGTGTTACGAAAAATTCCATCTGGTAATTATAGGCTTCCAAAATCAACTCCACCAAACAAGCGTTATGAGCAAAATAAACCCAAGTGTTATTTTAGGAATCATTAAATATTATATCATAAAGATCTCTTATTCCTTTTTTCTCCTAGTTGTTAAATTTACTAGTTATCATTTTCGTTTAGTAGCAGGTGTGCAAAAGCAGCTTATTATTGCCATGACGACCACCGTAAATAAGTTTTTATTTAGCGTTGTTCGTGATTATTTCATCTCCAGCTAGAATTTACAGGACAACGTTGGTTGCATCTTTCAAGAAATATCTGCTTCTAAAAGTCTAATCTAGGTAAGGAAAATTTAATACTTCAGCAGCACATCAGTTATCTGGAATCTAGACTTTCCGCTTTAAAACATATCTTGGAATTGTACGCAATGTTTTCTAGCATTGAATTTTATCTTTGTTTAGATTCGTTCTCAGTTAGTTGTTTCAGTAACGAACTAAACTGTTTGGCAGAAGTTGATTCCGATAACATGTTTTGCATTTTATTCGACGGTAATATCATTCCTTAAATCTCATGTTAGGTCTTTTATTTATTGCTGGCTAAGAATAAACTTCAACGGCAATTTTTTAGCGAGCTGCAATATTGTTAACAGGTGGTATTTAAACTGTCACATTCGGTGTTATCTGAAGACAACAATTGTAGCCGCTATTCTACGGAGGAGAAAAACCCACAAAGAAAAACATTGACGTTTGTAAAGGATACACTGTCTCCTATTCAAAGAAGCTTAAAACTGAGTTTATGGTGAAAAGATAAGCAAAGACAAACGACAGGAACCTGTTTGGACGTGAGTACAGCTAAAAATGACAACGGAGAAAGGAAATGGATTTTAATGTCGACCTGATGCTCAGGGATTCGTTAAAAGGTTTACAAACCTCTGCACGGAATTCCGTAAATAATTACTTTCTGTAGTTAATTTTGTAGACTCTGACGTAGTGCTGGTTTTATTCAGGTTTTCTAACATAATTTGAAAGATTTCACCGTAGCTATCATTTCACTAACAGTCACAAATTTTGAACCGAAATACGCAGAGGCAATACGCAGGTCTTTATCCAACATTAAAGTGAAATTCTTATGTAGGTGTAAGGAAGGAAAATTATTTTTCGAAAACGGTAGAAAAAAAAAATAACTGTAAAAAACCACACTGCATAGAAACAAAAACTGTCGGGCGAATAAAGAGAAAAATTGACATTATTTTTCATGTTCCCGTTAAGTATTTCGTTTTAGTTTCACCCTCATTGATAACAAATCTCTCTGGCGTGAAACATTGATCTTTGCATTCAATATGATTCGATGATTTAAAAACAGTCAACGCAAACAGACACCTTATGACATCTCTTAGAAATTTTTCTCTATTTGTGGAGTGAAAATCAATTTACCCAGAGCGGGCGGATTTAATGTAGACGGCTATTTCAACACTAGTTTACTCAGACATCGCCTTAAGCGTTTTATTTAATAATCTGTCTATTGTTTCAGAGCTTTTGTTTCTAATAAACAAAAGCTTAAACGGAACGTAAAATTATGCCACTGATTATCAGTAGCAATCAACACAACTCTTATAACTCAGCACGTCTTTGCCGCGCTAAAACATCAAGTTTTTGTGCCATGTCCGTGGATGTCGAATTGTGGCGAGAAGAGTTAGATTTTCCTGCAACAGCTTTGCTGCGTGAGTACATATACTTTCTTTTATTCAGGAAATTGTTCAAGACTCGAAAATCTTTGTTCGCCAAGAAGTCAGATAAACAAACGTGTGAAACCATTTAACGTTTGACAGCTTCATCTGTACCTATTACTCTTACACTGCAGAGAATTTGTACAATTTGCTGGGATTTGGGGCGTAAGGTCGCCAATAGTGCTATTGTCTGTCTCAAAATGATAGCATTCTCAATGTCCAATTTGTATTTTATTTTTAAAGTGGCTTCACTATACACATTGATGTCTTTTATTGCACGGGTTTACAGTCAAGATATAGCCGGATTTTCGAAGGGTCCAGGGGCTATTTTGTAAATTGTTTATCACCTGCTATTATACAAACGGTGCGCCTCAAATCAAGACATGCAAACAGCAAAAGAGGTGCTACAAAGAACGAAATATCTAACTTTTACTGCGTGTGCAATGGACAATTAGATACCAAAATATTTCTCCATGTCTGGCATGAACAGTTTATACAAATAAAGCTTGTCGCTAGCTTTTTCCGTTTTGACAATTTTACCCAGAAATCTGCCCTATTCCAAAAACGATTTCAACATTTGAGAATCTCCTGATAGTTACATGCAATTGTGCGGTTATTCCTTGTATCAAACAAATTTACGCTTGATTTTCCCACTGAAGTATAAAACCAACATAATTCAGATTCGAAAAGTTATGCAAATGTTACACGATGAATGCCTCCGGTCTATTGTTTTGAGCCTAAGTTTTGAAGTGTTTTGCAAAACCTGTTCTGAGCT
>Ga0126339_10002978_pt1 | contig 12244 bp, 8 predicted proteins | sample OrbTmetagenome_2_FD_92532 | JGI IMG/M metagenome (GOLD analysis project Ga0126339, IMG submission 92532) | Coral microbial communities from Petempiche,Puerto Morelos, Mexico - Orbicella T R C metagenome | ecosystem: Host-associated > Invertebrates > Cnidaria > Coral | place: Petempiche,Puerto... | reverse complement strand
TTCTAGTGCTTGTAGTTTAGTCAGGTTAAATTGTTCTAATAGTATCATTACACATTTATTTTAATTAAAATGTTTGATACGGCAGCACTTCAAAATAGTTACGTGTTTTAAGTATCGTTTATATTTGTTTTTTCAAGAATGACAAGTATTGGGGAGAGGTAGGGAAGTATGGGGAAAAGATGTTTAGGAATTCTGCAAAAGTGTAAAAATCCGGATCTGGCAAAATATAAAAAATTGATTTTGATTTCTGCATATTGTTTAATAGTATTTTTGTATTCAGCTGGTTGGCCATGTTGACTCAAGTCAATGGTGGTGGGGGTTTCAAAATCTTGCAAAATCTTGCATATTTATCAATAATTAACGCAAACAGAGTCATTTTTTTGCAGAATGACTCTGTTTAGTTCCATTTTAGTGATATTTTTTACGCATTAAAATTTCTTGTTTTTCATTTGATACAATTTTCTCATTTCACTTATCAGTTGATCAAAAGTTTCTATGTAACCCATGTCGATGGCAAAGGACAATTTTTTTTCTAATTCTTTGAGTTGGTTAAGTTGATCTTGGGATGCTGTTTGTCTTAGTTCTGTACCTTTTTTATCAAAGACTATCCATTGCATTGCGACAGCTACTTTTTTATATCCGGTTGGTGGTATGCCGGATAGTTGGGATAGTGATGCTGACAGTTGGACATAGTTATCACCGGCTTCATGTCTATATTGAATCAGTTGATCGTATACGAATTTGATGACATCGTATTTAAATTTAGGATTTATCCACATTGAGAAATCTATGAATAGGTATGGATGGAACCAGTATGCGCCGGGTGTTTTCTTTCCTTTTTTATCGGTTGAGGCACGTGATTTTTTAAAAGCCTGATGCTCAGGTAACTCGTGATTACGAGCGGCTTTTTCTTCCATTACTTCAATAAATTCTTTTGTAGATTTGAGGCTTAGGAAGTGGCCAATTTCTTTTTTCATGCTATTGGTTTTATTCCATTGCTCTAGTAGCACATTAGCGTTGAAGTATCCATCTTTAGTTCTTTGTACTACATCAAATTGACCCATTTTACGGATCATCGGTACATTTGTTTTCATTGGTAACAATCATTGTTCAAAGCGAAAAACCAGCATATTGACGATTTGACAACATGCCATAGTGTTTTATTTAAATTTTCAAAACAGTTTCAGTTGTTGTTCATTTATTGGTTTATTGTCAGTAAGGAGGGAGGTAAATATTTTCTCTAAGCAGCGTACTACGATGCTGTTACCTGCCATTTTGTATAACTGACTATTTGCTTTGTCTCGGCCATGGTAGTGTTCTTTTATTAGGGCATTTCTTATGAGGTGAAAATCTTTGTCGGACACGTCCATCAGTCTGAATACTTCCAGTGGTGTTAATTTTCTTATTCTGAAGGTATGATTTTCTAGAATATTGTTTCTTCCGGACAGTTCGGAGGATAGGGCTGGCAGTATACCTTCTGTATCGTATACTCTGTTTTGTTGATAGGGTTGCTGGCCATGGCTTTCTTTAGAAGGGTTTATTTGTCTGATTGTTGGTTCAGCGAGGAAGTTGTTGTCTTGCCAAGCGCTGGAAGTTATGGAGGGTGCTATTTTATGTTCTCCTCCTTTGTTGAATCCTCTTGGCGACTGCATTATTTTGGGTCCCTCGCCTTTATTGATTGTTAGGGTAGGGCACAGGCCGTTTTCGTGGTATACATCGCCGTTCATACCTTTCCCTGAAGGATTGCAGTTTCCTACTTTCACGATACCTACCATGGCATCTTTTTGTACTGTCGTGATGCAGTTGCTTATTTCCTGATCGTTTGATTCGAGCATTTGTGTGGTGGGCAGGCCTGGTTTGCGGGAAGTTGGTTTGTCGGGGTTACGTCCTGTCTGGCGTATTCCTACGGCTACGTAGTTGTCACATTGTCTGTCGTTGGGATGAGTACCGATGCATTTAGCTATGGTGTCGGTGTTGAGGTGAGGCTTGAATCCGAACCCGTTGCCTTTGGATTTGTGTCTGGACAGATGTTTAGCGAAGCTCTGGAGTACTTTTTCTGACAGGTAGTATTTTTCGTCTACCTGATTTTCCAGTACATTTTTTAGTCGGGTATTTAGTTTTTCTTTTTCTGGAAATATAAAAGGTTTGTGGTCGCCCAATATGGAGATCATAAATACTCTTTCGCGGTTCTGTGGTACACCGTGATGTTTAGCATTGAGCACTTGATAGTAGTTAGTATATCCTAATTCTGTTAAAGCAATGCACCATTTGAGGAAGTCTGGTTTGTGTTTTTTGGAGATGAGGTTTTTGACGTTCTCCATGATCAGGAACCTGGGGCGTTTGTATTTTATGATTCGTTCGCATTCCCAGAGGAGTCCTGATCTTGTTCCTTCTTTTATTCCTTCCTGTCGTCCAGAGACTGAAACGCTTTGGCAGGGAAAAGAATAAGTGAATAGGTTGAAGTCGGGTAGTTTCTTTTCGTCGATTGATCTTATGTCGCCATAGTTGGGTATGTTGCCGTGCACAGCTTTGTGGGCTGTGATGGCGTATTTATCTATTTCTGAAAATCCTGTGTGTTCAAAAGGTATACCAGCACGGGATAGAGCCATCGCTTGCGATCCGTAGCCTGCAAAGGCTTCGAACAGTTTGATTTCGGGCATTGGGTATTTGAATCAATTAGCAGCGAAAAACAATTCAAAATACCTCTATTAGGGGAGAAAGTCAAGGGGGCTGGGTCAATTTATGATTTTGATGTTTTTGTAGTTATTTTGACAAGTTTTTATATAAATTCAGTAGTTTATTATTTAGAAACGATTATTCTCACTTTTTATTTTCATCTAAATTTATATTTTAGCGCACAATTGCATCTTATATCAATTCTATGCGTGAAGAGGAACAAGAAAAAATAAATCAAATTAGACAAGGGAATGAGCAAATATTTAATACGCTTTTTGATGATTATTATGTAAATTTAGTAAATTTCGCTGAGAAATTTATATTTGACCAGCATGAGAGCGAGGATTTAGTTCAAGATTTTTTTGCTTACTTTTGGCAGTATGCAAATGATATAAAAATAGAAACTTCAATCAAAGCGTATTTTTTCCAAGCAATTCGCAATCGTTGTTTAAATTATCTCAAAGCTATAAAGACTCGTAATAAACATTACATCATGTACATGGATGTAATTAGGGAAATCAATAATGACTCAGATTTAAAAGAATATAAGATAGCTAAGGATATGAACAAGTTGATTCAAGAACTTCCTGAGCAAATGCAGTATATATTAAAAATGAGAATTATTAATGGTTTATCTCGTAAAATCATTGCAGATGAGTTAAACATTTCGATTAATACGGTTAAGACTCAACTGACACGTGCAAAATCAAAAATACAAAATCAAATATTGATTTAAATTAATTGATACAAAAGTATAGAAATAAATAATCTCCTAATTAATTATTCAGAGGATATTTTATTAATAAAAACAAAAAACAATGAAAAAAAAATCGAATCAATTACACCTTTTCAACAAAAACAAAAGGTCAAAAGGAAAGTATATCAGTTGTTTATTTATACTGATGTGTTTTTCTATTACACAGGTTGCGGCATTTAATTTTAATGAGCAACAGCCTGGGGAAAAAGTAAAGATTACAGGAACTGTAACTGATGAAAAAGGAACTCCATTACCTTTTGCTGCTGTATGTTTTAAAGGCACAACAACGGGCTGTACATCAGCGGTTGATGGTTCATATACTCTTGAAGCACCGAATGAGAAAGATTTAATACTTGAGGTATCGAGCCTTGGTTTTGCTACTCAGACGATACCTGTAAATGGTAGAACGGTGATAGATATTATCATGATAGAAGTTGTTAAAGGCCTGGATGAAGTTGTTGTTACCGGTTATCAATCAATTTCAAAAGAACGTGCTACAGGCTCTTTTGCAAAATTAAGCACTGAGGATATTGAAAATACTTTGAATAATTCTGTGGTTGATCAATTAAATGGTCGTGTTCAGGGCTTATTAGTTAATAAGGATGAAATCACTATTCGCGGTAAGAGTACTATATATGGTAATGCGGAACCATTAGTCGTACTAGATAATTTTCCTTTAAACTCCTTAGATGAATTAAACACTTTAAATCCGGATGATGTTGCATCAATTACAGTGTTAAAAGATGCAGCAGCGGCTTCTATTTGGGGAGTCCGGGCTGCTAATGGGGTCATTATTGTCACAACGAAAAAAGGAAAATCTAAAAATGGGTCTATGGCAATTGATGTATCTGCCAAATTTTTTATTAGTGAAAAAGATGATATATCACAGTTACATTTAGCTTCTTCATCTGATATGATTAATTTCGAGAGAGAAGCAATTTACGACAAACGATGGTTAGATTATTCACAACCCAGTTATGACTTAACGCATTTTGGAGATAAGTCAATGTCATATAGTCGTGCTCAGGGCATTATTTTTCGTCATTTAGCCAATGCTAATAAGCCTGGTGCTTTAAATGGTGAAGAAGAGGTATTAATGGATCAGGAACTTAATGCGCTGAAAAATTATTGTTTTAAAAATGAATATAAAAAACATCTTTTGCAAAAGCGTTTTACGCAGACTTATAATGTTGCATTTTATGGCAATTCAGATGTAAATAGTTATCGTCATTCTTTTACTTTTGAGAATAATAATGGTCATTTGATTGGTCACGAAAGCAATAAGATTACAATTAATTCTGTGAATGATTTTAAGGTTAACTCAAAATTCAAAGTTAATTTCAATATACTTGCTTCTTATACGACGAAGAAGAAGAATAGCAGTTCACATAATATGACAAATACCAAGCCTTATGCTCGGATTTATGATGATAATGGAGAAAAAGTATCAATCTATAATGACACGCCTGAACATCATAAAGCGCATTTTAAAGGTATGGGATATTTGGATTGGAATGAATATATCATTGATGAGTTGCATGATAAAAAGGATGAAGATGAAACATATTATATTCGTGCTAATATCGGAGCCAATTATAAAATATTAGATTATCTGACATATAACACTCAATTGATTGGTAACTTATCTTCTAATAACAACGAAATTTTAAATAAAAAAGGAAGTTATTTTGAACGTGATTTAATTAATCGATTTACTGTTGTTGATGATGGTATGTTAACTCAAAAATTGCCTCGTGGTGGTTTTTTACATCAACAACTAACGAAAAATCATTATTGGGCATTTAGAAATCAATTGTCAGTTAATAAAGATTTGTTTAGTGATCATCATCTTAATATGATCATTGGTACAGAAATTAATTCTCAATCCACATCTTACACTTACAGTCAAAGAGTTGGATATGATAATCAAACTTTGTTCAATGATGATAATATTAACTGGCCGGGATTACTTAATACGATCATATATTCTGGTGCACGTGGATCATATGCATTGGGTAATCGTGAGAAATTCAATGAAGATCGTTTTGCTTCATTCTACACTAACATAGGTTATTCAATTAAAAACAAATATTCGTTATCATTAAGTGCTCGTCAGGATCAATCGAATTTATTCGGTGCTAATTCAGATTATAGTAAAAATGCTCTGTGGTCTACCGGCGTTGCATGGCAGTTACACCAAGAAGATTTTTTTAAATCTGATTTATTTGATCGTTTAGTTGTAAGGGCTACTTATGGTGTTAACGGTAACATCGATAAAACTACTTTTCCGGTATTGACGATTATATCCGGACAAAGTTTTTTAACTGGAGAAAAGGCAACTAACATTTCAAATCCTCCAAATAAAGAATTGCGTTGGGAGCGTGTGAAAGTTTGGAATATAGGTGTTGATTTTGCTTTGTTGAATAACAATCTTTCTGGTAGTATAGAGGCTTATAATCGTGAGAGTACTGATTTATTAGGGATAGCTAAACTTGATTATACAAGTGGTTTTAGTAGTGCCAAAATCAATACTGCTAACATGTATAATAGGGGTTTTGACCTTAATCTATTTGCCACACCGATTAAGAAAGAAATAAATTGGAGCATTAATTTTAATTTTGGTTACAATTACAATAAGGTAACAAATGTAGAATTAGCTGAAAATTCGGCACAGGCATATTTAAAAAACAGCCCTATTAGTGATCAATCTTTATATCGATTATATGCATATAAATGGGCCGGATTAAACAATAAGGGCGAAGCTCAGATATACAATGAAAAAGGTGAAATCGTTAATTATAGCCAACCGGTCACTTCTCCTAAAGCATTAGCTTATGAAGGTGTTACAACGCCAAAATATTATGGTGGTATGATGCATCATTTTACGTATAAAAACTGGTCTGCTAATTTCAATTTAAGTTATGGATTTGGACATAAAATGCGTATGCCAGCTCCAAATTATAACAACGCTTTATATGCTAATACTTATTCATCATTAAATGATCGTTGGCGACAACCTGGGGATGAAAAACATATTAATATACCTGGATTGCCTGAAACATTGGAGCAAGTGAATAATAGTTACCGCACACATATGTATGAGTTAAGTTCAGCGAATATCGATAATGCCTCATACATTAAATTAAATAGTGTAGGCATAGGTTATGACATAGTTCAAATACCTAAATTACAAAAATTAAGAATCATGTTACAGGCTAATAATATTTGGATGTGGACAGCTAATGATATGGATATTGATCCTACTGTGGTTTCAGGTGTATTGCCTAATCCTAAAAGTTTTCAAATATCTTTAAAAACAACATTCTAAATTTAAACCCATGAAATATATAGTATTTTTATTTGCAGTATTATTCATATCACTTTCATCATGTGATGATTTTGTTGATATTGATCCAAAGGGGGTGATTATTCCTTCAACGGTCGAACATTATCGCGGTCTGTTAAACAATGCCAAAACAACAGGTGAGTCGGCTATTTCTTATGAAATAGCTTGTGATGACATTTATTTTAAAGAGTCACGTATCAATTCGTTAGAATCATGGCAATTTAATGCTTATGCCTGGAATGATTATTACTTCAATCCTGAAGAGATAGATTTTATGTGGCAACAGACTTATAAAGAAATCGCTGATTGCAATATTATTATCAATGGTATTGATGATGCTGAAGGTGATCAAATTGAAAAGAATTACGTAAAAGGAGAAGCACATACATTTAGGGCTTTGAGCTACTTTTTGTTAGTTAATATGTATGGTAAAAGTTACGATAAAAACACTTTTTCTAATGATTTAGCTGTTCCCTTACTTTTAGAAGCACAGGTTTTACAACAAAAACCGAGAGCAACTGTTGAAACGATTTACACACAAATATTAGATGATTTAGAGGCAGCGGAAAAATTATTGTCAGACTCTGAAAAACAAAAGACGACTAGCCCTAATGCAGTTAAATTTCATGCTGATTTAACTACCGTTTACGCGTTAAAAATGCGTGTAAATTTGTTTATGCAAAATTATAAAGGTGTTATCACTTACGGTGAAAAGTTTTTCAAACGCTGGCCGGTTGAACAAGCTATAATGGATTATAATACTTTAGCTTCACCAGTTTATCTTGTACCTTTATTCAATCCGGAGCATTTTTATTTTCAACTTCCAAGCGGAAGTTATGATTTTCTTCAAGAAGCTTATTTAAGTGATGACTTACTTTCTACTTTTGATAAAACTAAAGATTTAAGGTTGACTTTTTTGGCTGTACCAGATGGAGATAAATATCAATTCAATAATTTCTCAAATAATTTATTCCCAAATCCCGGTTTTACGACAGGTGAAGTATTATTAACACTTGCTGAAGCCTATGTTCGCAATCACGAAAAGAATAAAGCATTAGGCTTGATTAATCAATTAAGACAACGCCGTTATAATGCTGCTATGTATGTGCCAATTGAACTTGATAAAACAAACGAAAAGCAATCATTAACCATAGTATTAAATGAACGACGCAAAGAATTGATGTATCATGGAAAACGGTTTATGGATTTGAAACGATTAAACAAGAATCCAGAGACTGCGATTACTTTTCATAGAACAATTAATGGCGTGAAGAAAACAATTGAGCCTAATGATTTAAGATATCAATTAGCTATTCCTCGCGATGTTAAGGCAATGAATCCACTTTTGGAACAAAATCCAAGATAAATTAAATAATAATCGAAAAAAATTAAAAAATGAATAAAGCAATCAGAATTATATTAATATCGTTTTTAGTACTTAATGCTTGTGCTCAAGAAAAAGGAATTAACTTTTTCCATGGTAGTTTTAAAGAGGCATTAATGAAAGCACAAGATCAAAATAAAAAAGTTTTTGTAGATATATATACTGAGTGGTGCGGACCATGTAAAAAAATGGCAAAAACTGTTTTCACAACCGCTGATGCCGGTAAATTTTACAATGAACATTTTATTTGTCTAAAGATAAATGCAGAAAAAGGTGAAGGAGTTAAACTACGTGAACATTTTGGTGTATCGGGTTATCCTACCTTATTATATCTTAATTCGGATGGTGAGGTGTTGAAAAAAATAACCTCTTCTGTTGATGTACCAACATTGATACAGCTTGGTAAAAGTGTTTTAAATGTAGATGATAATTTTTCAGAGTTGAAAGAAAAATATCTGAATAAAACTATTACTCTAGATGAGCATTATCAATATTTAATTCAATTGAAAGCTAAGGGTCTTGATCATCAAATTCAACCAATCTTTGATGAATATTTTGTCTTAGCAGCGAAAAAAAATATCGATGAACAACTGTTGAATATGATTAATGAATATGCTTCTTCTTCTGATGATATTTCATTTTCATATCTGATTAATCATCGACAAGAATTTAATAAAGTATTAGGTAAAGAGAAAGTTGATAAAAGCATTAGTGAGTTTTATATGATTGAATTTAGTTCTAATTTTTATGAGGATGAAAGTGAATATAGAACTGCTAAAAAAGTGTTAGGATCACGCGTGGATCTAAGCAAACAGGAATCAATGGAGCTGGATGCTAATTTTTATTATATGGCTCAGAAGGAAGATGAATATATTGAATTGTCAAAAAAAATGGTTAAAAAATATTATAAAAATGATGCTCTCTCAATCGCAAATATTCTTGGTTCAATTCGGTTTGTAAGAAAAAAGGAAAACTTACGAGTGCTTGAACAATTTGGAAAACAAGCTATCGCATTAGATAATTCTTTTATGAATAATTTGCAATTGGCAATCGTATACTGTGCTTTAAAAGAAACGGATAAAGCAAATGATTATTTTGCTAAAGCTGAAAAAGTTGGTAAAGCCAACAAAGATCCTTATCTAAAAGAATTGGATAATATTAAACAAGTGTATATGAAAATGTTTGAATAAAAATACTTTAAGGTAATATGATTATAGCTAAGAAATAACATTTCGTTTATCTTTAGTGTCTGTAAAAGCCGGGTTTGCTATTATTTAGCAAACCCGGCTTTGTTTTGTGTAAATTTTTTTTAAAAAAATATTGAACAATAATCAGTGCTTTGATATAAAATCAAAATATAAGAATATAAATTAAACAATAATCAAATATATCATAGATATAAACAACTAGTAAAAAATATGAAGAAAATTAACTTACAATGCATGATATTTTAATATACATAAAGAAAATAATTAATACTCATAATGATTGATTAAAAGTTGTTAAGTGTTGTTATACTTGACATTGAGTTGTGGAACTTTTAAGTTTGATAAGGCAAAAGTATTTAAGAATGTATTTTAGAAAAAGACTACTCACTAATATACACTCTGAGTATTTTTGCCACATCACAGGGGATTTTTCCCCTGTGGTTTATGTTTAACTCAGGTTTTGTTTAATATGGCAAAGAGGGATAGTTTCATTTTTTATAGGAGTTTTTACGAAGCAATGAGAGAAATTCCAAAGGAACAGCGAACAGATTTAGTTATGGCTATTTGTGAATATTCACTTGAAGGTAATGAAATTGAGTTAAGCGGCATTGCAAAAGTTTTATTTCAGTTAATGAAGCCTAATATCGATGCTAACAATCGGCGCTATGAAAACGGTAAAAAAGGAGGTCGTCCAAAAACCAAAATAAAACCGAAACAAAACCTAAGCGAAACCAAAACAAAACCTAAAAATAACCTAAACCATAACCTAGATGAAACCAAAACAAAACCTAATGTAAATGATAATGTAAATGTAAATGATAATGTAGATGATAATGTACCTGCTGAAGCAGGTACTAGTCAAAAGCAAGTAAGAGATAGAAATAATTTTGACAAAAAAATTAGTGATAAATTTCAAAGTTGGCTAAACGAATATGGAAATACTAATGGCACTTACAATGCTTGGGAAATATGGGATAAATTACCTCCGGATATTCATTTGCAAATAATGCGACATACACAACAATTTGTGAAATTAAATGAATTGCAATATCGGCCTGCAGCCGATAAATACTTACGCGATAAGCGTTATTTGGATGATTTGGATACCATGGCCTATAAACAAAATTTTGAAGAAAAGAAAAAGGGATTGGCCCCGCCCGAATTGTTGAAGGAATTTGGAATTAAATAGCCCGAAGCCTATGAACCAATCGATTAATCCTATTCCGAACGCCTTTGATGTCGATGATGTTGAAAGAGCTGTTCTTGGTGCATTGTTGCTTGAGCCGGTGCAGATGGCTCAGGTTGGAAATTTGCTAAAAGCTGAAATGTTTGAGCATTCAGCACATCAGATGATTTATGAGGTGATTGCGGAAATGTACCTGAATGATTCACCAATCGATATGCTGACAGTGACGCAGGGCTTAAAGAAAAAAGAATATTTGGATCAGGTAGGTGGAGCATTTTATGTGACGGCTTTAACCAGTAATGTAGCATCAGCAGTGCACATAGAGAATCATGCACGAATTATTATTGATTGTTATTGCAGACGGAAGATAGCCAATAAATTGTTGACGATTTACGAAAAAAGCCAAAATTTTCAAGTTTCTTTAGATGAGATTGTGGGATTTATCAACAACATCATTTCTGATACCGTCAATCAGACTTTTCAACAATATCATATTCGAAAATATTCTGAGCATCTTCAAGATTATAGCGAGAGCGCCAGTAAAAAAGATGAGGCAGAATATTTGATGCCGGTTATCGATAGTGTTCGTGCTTTTGCTAAGTACTGGAAACCCGGAGAATTGATTATTATAGCGGGTCGACCTGGAATGGGTAAAACAGCTTATGCGCTTTATGAAATGTTTGCTCAGTCAAAAAGAGGTAATAGTGTGCTTTATTTCTCTTTGGAGATGGCTGCGAAAGAATTAGTAGCGAGAACCATTGCTATTGAATCAGAAGTGAGTAGCCAACGAATTGCTGATTATAATTTGAGTGGTTCAGATTGGATTAAGATTGATAATGCTTTGGGTCGTATTGAAAATGTGCCTTTCTACATTGATGATAATGAAAATATGGACATCAATTATCTTTTGATACAAGCTAAGATATATGCACGAAAATATGATGTAAAGGCGATAGCTATTGATTATTTGCAACTTATTTCAATGCATGTGCGTGAGACAAGAGCATTAGCTGTTTCAGAATGTACGCGTAAGTTAAAGATGCTGGCCAGATCCTTGAATGTGCCAATTTTTCTCATTTGTCAATTAAATCGGGAAGTTGAAAAAAGGCAAAGTTCGCGTCATGAACCTCAGTTGTCAGATTTAAAAGAGTCAGGTGCCATTGAGCAGGATGCCGATAAAGTCATGTTTGTAGTGCGTATGGATTATTATTATCCTGATGATCCGCGAATCGCTGGAACGGGATATATAAAAATGGCTAAAAACAGAAGCGGAAAGATGGGTAAGGCTTTTGTTAATATTAGTCATGATGTGGCTCGATGGAGTCAAGGAGAAGATCAACCATTTTAGTATTTACAATTCGAATCTTATTTTTTAACTTGTAATCAATGACACATTCAGATTCATATTATTTGTTTATAAAGTATTTGAAAACTACTTCTTATTATGAGCAGGTTTGGGCTTATTATCAGGAAGGGCAACAACAGGTTGTATCAGATACCTTAAATAATGCATCTGAGAGGTATTTTAAGCACATAAAAAAGAGATTGGATGATCAGGAGTTAGTTTTGGTTGAAGGTGAAAATTTCTGGTTACAAGCGGCAAAACAGGGTTTTATTTTTTACAAGTATAGTTGTTATAAATTTGACGTGGATGGTTTTTTGGTTTTTGCATTGTTGATTGAAATGT